>Ga0080064_1003988_pt1 | contig 19889 bp, 20 predicted proteins | sample Subgrocontami54m_FD_69260 | JGI IMG/M metagenome (GOLD analysis project Ga0080064, IMG submission 69260) | Subsurface groundwater microbial communities from S. Glens Falls, New York, USA - GMW46 contaminated, 5.4 m (SPADES assembly) (version 2) ...
TCGTCGCCAAGCTCTCGCGCTGTCGGCAAACCCTGGAACAGATTCAGCCCGGTTGTACCTCGCCACGCACCAGAAAAGCGAAGCAGTGAGTTGTCCAGTTATATCTTGGACACTACACTAGCGTGGGAGGTCAGAAGATTCTCCGGGGGCGGTGATGCGTGATCGGGACCGGGACTCGGCCTCGCGCTTCCGCTCCTGATATTCGCTCACGGTGGAACCGATCCACTCGGCCCCGTCGGTCCAGACCTCTTTCTTCCAGATCGGCACGATCTCTTTCAGGCGCTCGATGGCATAGGCGCAGGCCTGGAGTGCCTCTTGCCGGTGGGGCGCAGAGATGGCGATGGCAACACTTGCCTCCCCGATCTCCAGCCGACCGATCCGATGGACCATGGCGATGCGGTCCACCGGCCACCGGCCCCGGATCTCCTCGCCGATCTGGCGCATCGTGGCCGTGGCCATCTCGGGGTAGGCGTCATATTCCAGGGAGCGGACCTGGCGGCCGCGAGCAAATTCCCGCACGATCCCCAGGAAGCTGGCCACGGCCCCCGACGTATTCTGGCTGACCGCCGCGACCAGGCGGTCCAGGGACAGCGGGCTCTCGGTGACCTCGTACAGATCCAGTCCGCCGCTGACCGGGGGGATGAACGCCACCTCGTCCCCCTCGGCCAGCACCCGATTGCCCTCGACATATTCCCGGTTCACCGCGAGCAAGAGCGATGGGGCCAGCCCGCGCAGCCCCGGATGGTCCGCGGCGAAGCGCTCGAGCAGTCCCGCCGCCGTGATCCCCTCGGGGAGGTCCAGGACCACCTCGCGCCGCCCCACGATATCCTTCACCGAGGCAAACAGCTTTACGCGAATCTGCACCGGACATCCCTACCGCGGGTCAGCATGGATGGTGTCAATGGCGCGGGCACCGGGTATTGGCGGTCCACGTTCAGTGGATCGTCTGGACGGTTCGCAATCAATACCAGGAGTTCCCGGCGGAACGATTCGAGCGCCTGCAGGGCACACTCGAGGCGTTCGCCTGCCCCCCCAACGCCTCCGCTTTCTCTTTCCTGATCTCTGATTCGACCGCTTCGAAGCCCTGCTTTTTCATGTCAGACAAATTTGCCGAGGCGCCTGGGCGAAATTCCTTCTGCCACTGACCCTACCCTGCAGTCGCTCGGATACTCGCAAGCACTCAAACCAAAAAGCTCTTTAGATGTAGGTAGTTAGAGATGAATTGGGGTTCAGGCTACCATGAATGGGATATCTTGTCAACACGCTTCCGAGGCCGCAACTCCCCGTTTTTCTGCGAGTTTTCGTCTCAGCCGAACGAGTTCTGCCTTGACGGCCCATCGCCTACCGTGTTACTAACTGCATGAAAGAAGAAGGCTATCCTCTTGTCGTTGCGGTCGAAAATGACAACAGACCTCCGAGCATACCCGTCATCATCCCTGGGCCTTTCCTTTGGGCCTGGCCTTCACCGTGGCGTGGGGTTCGCCCCGCGCGATGCCATAGCGGGGTAAACACCCCGCGCGATGATTGATAATTCCAACCTCCTCAACTCGCGAATAGTGTGGATCTGCCGCTTGCAAGTGAGAGCAAGGGACCGCGACGGCATGAACGCCAGATACGTATGGTGTTCTGACTGGCGAATGAATGCATCGGTCCGTGAGAACGACGAATCCCGAATCGTGATTCGCGGAATGAGCCGGACTTCGGCTTGGGACGCACGCCTTGCATCCCGCTCTGGGTCGCTTTCCGCGTGCGCGAGTCGTTCGGAGGTTGCATGACCATCAAGGTGCTCGCCGCATCCACCAAGGACAAGGGCCGGCTCCTGGACCAACTCGTCAAGCGCCTGCTGGACGAGTTGGGCTACGACGACTTTCGTGCCCGGGTGAGCGGGGCGGGGACCGATATCGAGGTCAAGGCCAGGCACCGCGCCACCCAGGCCCCCATCTTCTGCCGGGCCCGTGCCTTCCCGCGCGAGGTCGGCCCGGATGAGCTGAAGCGGTTTCTCGCCAGCTACACCCGGGATAAGAAGAAGGACAGGCGCCTCGTGGCGCTGTTCCTGGCCTTTTCGGGATTGAGCCGGCCGGCCCGCGAGTGGTACGCGCGCATGGAGGAGAAGGGGAAGGGCGAATTCCACGTGTTTCCGCCCGAGAAGATCCTGGCGCTCCTGCGTCGGGCGCGCCTGATCGGACCTCCGGAGGTCGTGGAACCGGCCATCAAGTCCCGCATCCGGACGGACGTCGGCCCGCGCTTTCTCGCTTATCACGAGGGCAACATGTACTGGGTCCAGATGACCCTGACAGGGCGGAAGCCGACCGGGTTCGCGGTCCTGTCCTCCCACGGGGATCTGGTTTCGCGCGTCGTGGCCCGGGAGTTGAAGCGGCTCGACCCCGCCCTGCAGGGAAAGCGGCTGGTGGATGTGTACGTCCGCGACAAGGTATTCCTGACCCTGCTGGACCTGGTTTCCCGCAACCTCGAGGCCCTGGCGAAGGAGGTGCGGGAGTCGCTGGCGGACGTGCGCGGGGTGATGCAGGACCTCGTGCGCGAGAACGTGGTCGTGGTCGAGCCCGGCGGGCAGCCCCGCTGGAAGATGGATCGGTACAGCCTGCGCGGCGACCTGGGCCTCTTCCTCTCCCTCGCCCGGCAGTACCTGGAGGGACCCAACAAGTTCCGCTTCCTGGGCTCTGCCTTCGCCGCTCGCCTCCTGGCCACCGACGTTCCCGGCTACCTGGAGGCACGATGGAAGTTCCGCGGGCCCGAGCAGGAGCGGGCAGGCCTGTACCGGTTCCTGAGCGTTTCGCCCAGCGGCCTGAACCACGCCCTGTTCACGCCCACGGACCGGTATGCCCCCGCGGAGGGCGAGGGACGGCCGGGCTTTGCCGAGCGCGAGCGGGGCCGCGGGCCCCAGATGTCCCGCTTCCTGGCGGACCTCCTGGTGCGGATGGCCAACGACATGGAGCACCCCCAGTTCCAGGAACTGCTGGCCGCCAAGGGGATCAAGGCGCACCTGTTCCGGGCCGCGGCCAAGGCGGCCACCGTCCAGGATCTGTCCTTCAACCTCCAGGCCGACAGTCTCCTCTCGTTGGGGCGCCCCGCTGCGCAGGCACGATCGGGCCAGCCCATCCGGGGCGAGCCGGAGCACTGCATCGAGCTGGGGGCGGCCCTCCTGTACATGGAGGAGTACGAGCAGGCCGTGGCCCAGTTCGATCGCGGGATCAAGGACCTCCGGGATCCCAGCCGCCTCCTGACCGCCTGGAACCACCGCGGCATCTGCCTGCTCCACCTGAAGAAGTTCGCCGACGCCACGACCTGTTTCAACGAGGCCCTGCGCTACAACGGCAGCTCCAAGCTGGCCTGGTACCACAAGGCCCTCTGCCTGAAGGAGTTGGGGGACCTAAGCGGCGCCCAGCGCTGCTGCAAGCGCGCCCTGGAGATCGACGCGAACTACGCCGAGGGGCGCGAGCTGATGCAGGTCCTCTGATCGTCCATGCCCGCCGAGATGGTCTGCGCCACCTGCCAGACGGCGGCGCCCCTTGAGACGCTGCGCTGGCGCTGCCCTTGCGGCGGCCTGTACGACCTGCGGGTCACGGCCGCCTTCCCGCGCGATGCCCTCCGCGGGCGCCCGCAGACCCTCTGGCGCTACCGCGAGGCCCTGCCCCTTCCACCGGGATGCGACGCGGTCACCCTGGGAGAGCCGATCACGCCCCTGCTCCCTTGGTCCGCCCTGCCGGGATCCCATCTCAAGCTGGAGTTCCTGCTCCCCACCGGCTCGTTCAAGGATCGGGGCGCGTGCGTGATGCTCACCCACATGAAGGGCCTGGGGGTCCGGGCGGCCGTAGAGGATTCCTCGGGGAATGCCGCCGCGGCGGTGGCCGCCTACTCCGCCCGGGCCGGCATTGCGTGCCGCATCTTCGTTCCGGCCTCGGCCAGTAGCGGCAAGCTGGCCCAGATCGCCACCTATGGCGCCGACGTGGTCCCCGTCCCCGGCACCCGGGAGGATGTGGCTGCCGCGGCCCGCAGAGAGGCGGAGCGCAGCTATTACGCCAGTCACGTCTTCAACCCGTATTTCTTTCAGGGGACCAAGACCTTCGCTTTCGAGGTCTGGGAGCAATTGGGATTCCGGGCGCCGGATCGGGTGATCCTGCCTGTGGGGCACGGGACCCTCTACCTCGGGGCGTACCTCGGCTTCCGGGATCTCCTGACGGCCGGGGCGATCCCGCGCCTCCCGCGGCTCATCGGCATCCAGGCGGAACCATGCGCTCCCCTCGTTGCCGCGTGGCGTGGCGAGCCCCCGGCCGAGCTAGCCTCGACGATTGCCGAGGGGATCCGCATCGCCGCGCCCGACCGCGCCGGTGCGATCCTCCAGGCGTGTCGCGAGTCTGACGGTGAACTGCTCACGGTCTCCGAAGAGGAGATCATCTCCGCGCTGTTCCGCCTGGGACGCGCCGGCCTGTACGTGGAGCCGACGGCCGCCGTGGCGCCGGCGGGCGCCCTGAAGCTGGCCGCGGCCGGCCGCCTCCCCGCCGAGGGGATCACGGTCATTCCCCTCACCGGGTCCGGGCTGAAGGCAGGCTCTCGTATCGCGGAGCTGCTCAAGAGCCAACCCGCTTGAATCCCTGCGGCTTCTCTTCCCGCGCCGGCCACCTCCACGCGCTGAGAACCCCGCTCCCCAGCCCCCTGGCCCGTCAGCCTGCCGACCCCGGGTCCATCCGGTGGATACGGGATCCCCTGCGCCTCCCCAGGAAGGCCCACGGCACAACGCCGGGGTCCGCGCCGTGCCGTGCCCCCCTGCGTGGTTCTTGACAGGGGGGATGCGAGAGGATATATTCAGGAATAATTATTGGTTAGGAAAACATGAAATCTGGGAAGGGATCACGACAATCATCCGCCGGGGGACCACCGGGGAGGGAGCTGGCCGAGTTGCTCCGGGCCCGCCGGTTCAGGCTGACCTCCCAGCGCGCCGCGATCTCCCGGGCCGTGCGCGAGCTGGGGCATGCCAGCCCGCGACAGATCCACGAGCTCGTCCGCCAGACTCATCCTATGCTCTCGCTGAATACAGTGTACGCCACCCTGGAGACCCTGGAGCAGGTTGGCCAAATCCTCCGGCTCACAGGACCGGAGGGCAGCCTGCTCTACGAGGCGGCCTCTCCCAGCCATCATCACTTCCATTGCTTCGCCTGCCGGCGCGTCCTGGACATCCAGGACCCGACGTTGGACGAGATTCCGCTGCCGGCATCCACCCGGGGCCGAGTCACCGTCACCAGGCGCCGCGTGGAGTTCTACGGCTACTGCCCCAGGTGTCGCCGACACCTGGGTTCGGCCGCGCCCAAGAAGGAGGTCCCGCCGGCCCCGCTTCGACGGGGGAAGGCCCGAGGCGAGGGCCGCAGCCCGCCAGGGGTCCGGCGAACGCGCTCCGGATCGAGGCGAGCATGAGATGCTGCCGGGGCGCGAAGGAGGTGATGCCTGGGCGAGATCACAGAGAACGCAAGGTGTCTTCATTCAAAGAGGGGGGAGCCATTCAAAGAAAGGAGAAGGACCATGGCCAAGGTAGCACGAGAGATGGTGGAGAAGACGGGGGTCAACGTTGACCAACTGGTGGAACTGTTGGTCAAGAATGCGGCCGCCGAGCTCACCACCTTCTATTACTACACCATCCTGCGGGTGAACCTGATCGGATTGGAGGGGGAAGGAATCAAAGAGATTGCCGAGACGGCACGCATCGAAGATCGCAATCACTTTGAGGCCCTGGTCCCCCGCATCTACGAGCTTGGGGGCAAACTACCGGAAGACATGAAGGTCTTCCATGACCTCTCGGCCTGTCCGCCCGCCAGCCTGCCAAAGAATCCAAGGGACATCAAGGCAATGTTGACGGTGCTGGTGGAAGCCGAGCGATGTGCCGTGCGGGGATACACCCACATCTGCAATCTAACCGCTGGCAAGGATCATCGGACCTACGATTTGTCTCTGGCGATTCTCAACGAGGAAGTGGAGCACGAAGCCTGGTTCTCTGAATTCCTGGGCGAGGGTCCCTCCGGCCACTACCTGCGTCGTGGTGAGACCTCCCCCTGGGTGGGAAAGTTCCTGAGGTAAGCCTGGAATCGGCCAAGGGGAGGTCCGAGGAGAATTCGGGCCTCCTCGTTGTCCCTGAGCCAGGCGTCACGCCCAACGTTCCATGCAGAAGCGACGATTCACAAAGAGGGAACTGGGCCGATACAACGGCAAGGATGGCGCACCGGCGTTCATTGCCTACGAGGGAAGGGTCTATGACGTGTCCCGGAGTTTCCTGTGGCAGAATGGCAGGCATCAGGCGGTTCATGCTGCTGGCGGCGACTTGACCGGCAGTCTGGATGAAGCCCCACACCCAGTGGATTTGCTCAAGAGGTTCCCGATGGTAGGAACGCTGAGGGAGGATTAGCCGCCTTGCGGACCTTGAGGTACATGGCAGGCACCTCGGTCTTGTCGAGGTCCGAGACCAGAAGCCAGGCCAGGTCCCGGTGCTTCCACAGGAGGAGGCTGCGACCCGAGGCCGTCCGGTAGTGCGGCCTGAAGGTCTCGATGAGCATCCGGTCCCCCTCCGGAACGACGATACCTGTGCCCGGCATGAGGAATAGCGTCGTGTACCGCCCCCCCGCGTCCCTATAAACGAACGTCGCGGTCCGCTTGCCGGAAAGCTCGCCCACCATCGCGGTGATCAACTGCACCTGCGGGTCACCCTGGAAGACCGGTTCGAAGGGAAAATCGACCTGCGATCGAAGCTCCCTGAGGATCGGCGCAGGATCGGGCACCGGCCGGTTCATCACCTTCTTCACATACCCCGCGTGCTCGGCCACCGCCCGGGAGGTCATCCGGGAGACCGGATCCCCCGCCCGCGAGAACCAACCCGCCCACACCACCAGGAGAACGCCCGCCGCCGCCACCGCTCCAACCGACCAGGGATGAAGACGGAGCCAGCTCCACCAAGCGACCCGCCTTCTTCCGGCGGGCTGGGTGATCAACCCCTCGATCCGGGCGTGCAGGGCCGGCGGCGCCATGTACCGCGGGACTTGGGCCCGGACCAAGGCACGGATGTCGGCGTCCGTCTCCAGATCGGCACGACAGGAGGCGCACCCTGCCACATGACCGCGGACCGCCTCGGTGAGATCGGCACCGAGCTGCCCCCGGTTCAGATCGGCGAGATGTTCGCGAGCCTCAGCACAGACCATCGTATGAACTCAATCCGGCCTAGCGCCGGTAATCGCGAAGCAGCTGCTTCAGGATCGCACGCGCCCGGAAGAGCCGGGACTTCACTGTCCCCACGGGGCAGTCCATGATTCGCGCGATCTCCCCCATGCTGAAATCCTCGACGTCCGCCAGGAGGACCACGGAGCGGTACGCTTCGGGCAGGCGCTTCAGCGCCGCCGTCAGGTCCAGGCCCGCGGTGCCATCCGGCGGCCCTGCGAGCCGGTGCTCCACGCCGGTCGGACCGTGCACGCCGGACATCCTGTCCAGAACCTCCGGGTCCATGACCTCTGGTTCCCGTCCCTTCCGCTTGTAGAGGGTGAAGAAGGTATTCCTCAGTATCTGAAACAACCATGCACGCAGATTGGTTCCAGGTTGAAACTGATGGGCCGCGCGGATGGCGCGCAGGTAGGTCTCCTGGACGAGATCCTCCGCCTCGGTCGGATCTCGGGCGAGCCAACGCGCGAGATTGTAGAGGGCGTCGAGGTGGCTCAGTGCCTCTGCGGGCAACGGTGTCTTTGCGTCGTTCATGGGCGGAAGATCATACGATCCTTGTAGGGATCAGGTTCGCGTGAGGCTACCAGATCGCCTGCGGGCGCGCAAGCCTACGAATCTGGTCCTGATTGTTCTTCAGCGCCTTCTTACGCCTCCCACCACAGACGCGGGCTCCTCCTGGTAGGCATCCGCTCGCTCCGTGAGGCTGGAGTCACATCCTTCACCGTTTCCGCCAGAACACGAGCGCCCCGGCCACCAGGATGAAGCCGGCCACCACGAATCCCTGGCGGTATCCCAGAAGCTGCGCCATCCAACCAAAGCCAATGCCCCCAAAAGCTCCCCCCGTGAAGACGGCCATGTTGTACGCGGCCAGCGCTCTCCCGCGCGCCCCGCTGGGCGCCCGATCGAAGGCCAGCGCGCTCGTCGCAGGGTAGACGAATCCCTGCGAGGCCCCGTTGATCAGCGCGATCACCAGCAACAGCCAGGTTGAATGCAGCACGCTGAACAGCAGGACCCCTGCCGCCAGGCCGACGAGCGATGGGAGAATCACCTGTCGCCGCCCGAAGCGATCCGCCAGCCGGCCGCCCAGGAAACGCACCGCGATGGCCGCAACCGCGTACAGCAGGTAGAATGGGCCGATCCGCGGAAGGCCCACCTGGCGGGCGAAGGGCGGGAGAAACACGAAGACGATCGAGTTGGCCAGGCCGAACTGGAACGCCGCCGTGAGGACCGGGAAGAAGGTGTGCCAGAACCCCGATCCGAACCCCTGGAAAGACTCCGAGGCCTCGGGGGCGGCGGGAACAACGGTCGCCAGGCACACCGCCAGCGTCCCCGCGGCCACGACAATGGACGACACGAAGAGCGTGCGGAATCCCCAGGCCTGCAACACCATCTCGCCGATGGCGGGCGCGAGGGCGATCGCCACGAGGCCCGAGACGCCGAAAATACCCACCGCCTCTGCCCGCCGGCTGGGAGGCGCCAGGTCCGCGATGAGCGTTAGGTTGCTAGTGAGGAAGATGGCGAAGGCAGCGCCTTGCAGGAACCGTAGCACATAGAAATGCCATCCAAGGGTGGTGGAGGCGGCGAAGGCCACGGACACCGCCATCGCGATGCCTGCAGCCAGAAGGATAAAAGGCTTCCGACCCCACCGATCCAAAAGGGCGCCCACCCCCGCCTGGCAGATCACGGCGGCCATGCTGGACATGGCCATGATGGTGCCGATCTGGCCTTCACGACCCCCCAGAGCCTGGATGTAAAGGGGCAGCAGGGTGTAGACGTTGAGGTTGGTGAAGAACAGGAAGTTGGCGACGCTTGCTAGGACGAACGGTTTCGTATACACCAGCGATCCAGAGGATCCGAGGGGGGACCCGCGGCTCAGCGCAGGTGTCGCCGGATGGTGGCGATGAGGGTGTCCCGCTCTGCCGGGGACAGCATCGTTCGCGAAGGACCGCTAACCCAGATGGGTCTGGGATACACACCGTCCTCACGGAAGCGGGGGATGATGTGCCAATGCATGTGGGGGACCTGGTTGCCGAGCAACTCGTAATTCATCTTGATCGGCTTCAGGGCACGGAACACCGCCTCGGCGGTCCGGGTGACGTCGTCCAGGAAGGCGGTCCGCATCGCGGGGGTGAGCTGGAACAGCTCGGTATAGTGCTCGCGTAACGTCACGAGACACCGGCCGCGGAAGGCCTGGTCGGGGAACAGCGCGGCCGTGGACACCGAAAGCTCCGCGATCCGATAGTCCTCGGGGAGGAAGATCGCCTTGCAGGCTTCAATGCACCGTGGATCCATCAAAAGGCTCCAATCCGGAGGGTCCGCGGCCGAGTATCCCACTCGCGGCCGCCCTGTCAACGAGTTTTTGGCACTTTTTGCCTTGCGGGATTCCCGGGCCTTGGATATCGTACCCCCAGTCCAGGAGCAGTGAGGCAGACCGTCATCTCCCCGGGCGATCGCGCGTGCCGGCGGCCCGGAATGTCAGCCGGGGGGTTGACGGATCGGGCACGATGGAAGCGGGGGCCACTCACCAGGAGGGCAGAACCATGGCGGCGGCGTACGTCCTGATCGAGGCAGCACCCAAGAAGGCGCTGCAGGCGTGCACGAAGATCGCGAAGATCCCCGGCGTGAAGTCGGCTCACCTGGTCACCGGGCCCTACGATATCATCGCCTACGTGGAGGCCAAGGACCCGGGAGCCATCGGCAGACTCGTCATGTCGAAGATCCAGGCGGTGACCGGTGTCGGGAAGACCATCACTTGCGTGGTGGTGTGACCGAGCCCGACTTCAACGCAACCACAGATTACGCAGATTTCGCAGATTTCCCTGAGGGGAAGCGGTCAGGGGAGGAGTCGTCCGCCCTCACGCATCTCTGCCAGCCCTGCCTTGCCAAATTGACCAATCGACGATTTGGCCAATTGACTCTGGCAATGCCGGATTGCCCAGTTGCCTAATTGCCGGATTGCCTACTCCGAAAGGAGTTCCACCGCCAGGTTCACGAGCGTCCGCACCATCACGCCCGTTCCGCCTTTCACCTGGTAGCCCTTCTCCTTGTCCGTCTCGAACGTTCCGGCGATGTCCAGGTGCACCCACGGCGTATCCCCCACGAAGCGCTGGAGGAACTTGGCCGCCGTGATGGCCCCGCCCTTCCGGCCGCCCGTGTTCTTGATCTCGGCCACGTCGCTCTTGATCAGTTCGTCGTACTCGACGTCCATGGGCATGGGCCAGATCTTCTCCCCCGTGGCCCGGCCGGCGGCAACCACCTTGTCCAGCAGCGCCTGATTGCTGGCGAAGGCGCCGCTGTTCAGCGTTCCCAGCGCCACCACACACGCCCCGGTCAGGGTGGCCACATCCACGAGGTGGCTCACCTTCTGGCGACAGGCGTAGTGCAGGGCATCGGCCAGGACCAGCCGCCCCTCGGCATCGGTGTTGATCACCTCGATAGTCTTCCCGCTCATGGCCCGCAGAATGTCCCCCGGCTTCAGCGCCGTGCCGCTGGGGAGATTCTCCGTCGCGGGCACGACGGCCGTCACGTGTATGGGGATCTGCAACTGCGCGATCGCTGATGTGGCGGCCAGAACGGCGGCCGCCCCGGCCATGTCCCCCTTCATGGCCTCCATGTTCTCGGCCGGCTTGATGGAGATCCCCCCCGAGTCGAAGGTGATCCCCTTGCCCACCAGGCCGAGGTGCGGGCCACCCCGCCGGCCGCCGCGGTATTCGAGGATGATGAGCCGTGGCGGTTCCTGGCTGCCGCGGGCGACGCCCAGGAGCGCCCGCGCGCCCATCCGCCGGAGTTCGGGCGGGCCGAGCAACCGGCAGCGCAAACCTGTCCGGCGGGCCAGATCCCTTGCGCGCCGGCCCAGCTCCGCGGGGGTCAGGGCGTTCCCGGGTTCGTTCACCAGGTCTCGAGCGACGTTGGTGGCCTCGGCCACGATCCGCCCGCGTCGAACCGCCTCGGCCATGGCCCGCAACTTCTCCCGATCCCGCTCGATGATGGTGAGAACGGCGATCTCTCGCGCATCCTCAGCATCTTTCTTGTATCGCGTGAACCGGTAGAGGCCGAGCAGCGCTCCCTCGCAGAGCGCCTGCGTCGCTTGGGCGGCATTGAAGCCCCGGGTACCCGTCTGGGCACCCAAGTGGGTCCCGGCCCCGTGGACGATGGTGCCGACCCGGCGGGCGCCGATCTTGCGGAGGTGCTTGACCGCCTCGGCCGAGACGATTCGCACCCGCTCCAGGGTGAAGTCCTCCGGCTTCCCCAGCCCCATCACCAGGACCCGATCCACCGGCAGCTTCCCCAGGGCGTGGACTAGCGTCTGCTCTCCCCACTTGCCGGTCACCTCCCCCACCCGGATCAGCTTGCGGATGGCGCCGCCCAGGGCCGTGTCCACGGCTCCCGTGGCACCGCCCGGGGCCTTGACGCCCTCAAACAGGTTCACCACCAGGGCATCGCCCCGGAACTTTGTCACGTCCCCGACGATGACTCGGATGTCCAAGGCCTGCTCCTTTCGCAATGATCGCGCTACCCCCCAATCCCCAACCCCCAACACCCAAGCCCCTCGGTTGATGGCTGATGGCTCGAACAAGACTTATAGCCCACGAAGGCAAACCAATCCAGGCCGAATCGCCGGGTGGTCTGGACATCCGGGGCAGGGTCGGGCTAGTATGAGGTTGCCCTGTTCATCCCATTCACCGGGCAAGGCGTCAACAGGCGGCACACTTCCAGGAGGGTACCATCCATGGCCACGTGGGACGTCTCCGCGCTGCTCAGCGAAGATCGGCAGCATCTCCTTCACCCGCTGTACCACCCGGCGGACCACGCGCAACCACACGTCTGGGTCCGGGGTAGCGGCATCACCATGACCGATGCCTCGGGACGCGAATTCATTGACGGCCTGTCCTGTCTGTGGAACGTGAATATCGGCCACGGTCGCCGCGAGCTGGCCGAGGCGGCCGCCGAGCAGATGGCGACGCTCGCCTTTTCCACCAACTACGTGGGATCGTCCAACGTACCGGCCATCCGGTTGGCCCGCCGGCTGACCGAGATCGCCTACCCGAATCTCCGCGCCGCCTTCTTCACCAGCGGGGGAGCCGAGTCGAACGAGAGCGCCTTCAAGACGGCGCGGTTCTACTGGAAGGCCAAGGGCCGCCCGGAGAAGGTGAAGATCATCGCCCGCCAGTACGCCTACCACGGCGTCACCCTGGCCACCATGAGCGCCACCGGCATCCCTGGCTACACCAAGATGTTCGAGCCCCGCGTGCCCAACTTCATCCACACCGCGGCGCCCTATGCCTATCGCTTCGAGGGAGCGAATCCAGGGGAGAGCGTGGGGCAAGCGGCCGCGCGGATGCTGGAGGAGACCATCCTCCGCGAGGGGCCGGATGCGGTGGCGGCCTTCATCGCCGAGCCGGTCCAGGGCGCGGGCGGCATCATCGTCCCACCCGACGACTACTTCCCCCGCATCCGGGAGATCTGCACCAAGCATGACGTGCTCTTCATCGCCGACGAGGTCATCACCGGCTTCGGCCGCACGGGCCGGTGGTTTGCCCTGGACCGCTGGGGCGTCCAGCCCGACATCCTGTCCTTCGCAAAGGGAATCACCAGCGGCTATGTGCCCCTGGGGGGAATCATGATCTCCGAGCCCATTCGCGAGGCCATGCTGTCGGTCCCCTACGCCGACCGCTGGATGCACGCCTACACCTACTCCGGCCACCCCACCTGCTGTGCCGTGGGGCTGCGGAACCTGGAGATCCTGGAGAAGGAGGGCCTGGTGGAGCGGGCGGACCGGATGGGGTCCCGCCTCTTGGCGGGACTGCGCACGCTACTGGACCTGAAGGCCGTCGGCGAGGTCCGCGGCCTGGGCCTGATGTGCGCGGTGGAGCTGGTGGCCGATCGCGCGACGAAGGCAGCCTTCGACCCTGTCAAGAACATCGTCGGCCGGGTGAAGGCCGAGCTGGAGGCCCAGGGGCTCTTTACCCGGACGGTCCGCGATATCCTCCTCCTGGCCCCGCCCCTGGTCATCACCGAGGCCCAGGTGGATCGGATCGTCTCCATCGTGCGGGACGGCATCGCTGCGGTGCTGCCCGACCGCGTCTAATCAGCGTGGGGTTCTTGGACGTTTTTCGGCGACGCCGCTTCCTGACGGCCGCCGAGCGCGAGCAGATTCAGGCCGCCCTGGCCGAGGCGGGCCGGCATACCCGGGCGCGGATCGGCCTCTCCATCGACGAGCGGGCGAGCAACGACCCTCAGGCCCGCGCCCAAGCCCTCTTCCAGCAGTGGGATCTCCCCGAGGACGAGCGGGCCACGGCCGTCCTCGTCTACGTCTCTCCCCCCAGCCGAACCTTCGCCATCGTCGGCGGCGAGGAGGTCCGTCGGATCGCCCCCCGGACCTTTTGGGAGGCGGTGGATCGGGACCTCCGCCACCACTTTGAGGAAGGCCGCTACTGCGACGGGATCTTCAAGGCTATCGCCCAGGTGGCCCTCCAACTGGAACGGCTCTTCCCGCGGGACCCGACAGGGGACCCGCAAGACCATTCGAGCGCCGCGGAAGGCCTGACAGGGCAGGCCGATCCGAGAGATCGAGGAGAGTGAACTGGGAGATTGACAGGATGTACATCTCCGTGTACACTTAGATGAACATTGGGGAGGATCCTCGCATGGCCAAGACCTTGTCGATCACCCAGGTCCGATCCCAACTGCTGGGACTGGCTGACGAACTGACCCGCTCTTCTGCGGCGGGGCCAGTCACGGTCACCAAGCATGGCAAGCCCGTTCTCGCCCTCCTGCCCTGGGAATTCTATGAGAGTCTCATGGAGACCCTGGACATCCTCGGCGATGAGGCCCTCATGCACTCGCTCCGGCAGAGCCTCAAGGAGGCTCGAGCCGGGAGGACGATCCCCTGGGAGAAGGTCAAGCAAGGCCTGGGCCTCTGACAGATGCCCCTCCCCTGCCGGGTCGTCCTCACGCCAACCGCACGATCCATGCTGGCGGCGATCAAGGACCGCCGCATCCAGGAGAAGATCCGGGAGAAGATTGACGGCCTCGCCCGCGACCCCGACCTCCAGGGCAAACCTCTGCTGGGAGAACTGACCGGCCTGCGAGGTGTCCGGGCTGTGGCTCAGCGGTACCGGATCATCTATCGGGTGCATCAGGACCGAGTGGAGGTCTTGGTTGTCGCCATCGGACTCCGGCGGGAAGGCCATCGAGAGGATATCTATCGCCTGGCGCAGAGGCTCCTTCGCCTGAGGCTCCTTGAGTGATAGCACTCCAGGGAAGTCCTGGCAGTGCCCCGTCCCTCACAAACTCCCCCTCGCCCCTTCGCCCACTTCTCTCCTGTCACTTGATCTACCAGCCCATCGCCCAGGCGGCCCTCCGACTGGAACGGCTCTTCCCGCGTGGACCGAACGAGAAGAGTGAGTAGCACGCTCTTGGGGGGCTCCGACAAGGCCCCTGGGGACACTCCGTCAGACGGAGCGACATCCCGAGGGCAAATCAGGCGGGCGGCGACGTGGCGGCAGACGCCGCGGGGCGGAATACGGTCCCTTCCAGGCAGGAATTATCGCCGGTTCAGGAAGATCATGCGGATAGGATCCCGCGGCTGGGGGGCTGAACAACCCGTCAGTACGAATTGATCATCTCCTCCACCCGGGGGTCGGTGGGCTTGAAGGGGTCCTTGCAGAGGATGGTCCGCTGGTAGCGGTCGTTGAGCTTGAGGTAGGACCAGCCCACGTCGTAGGACTTGTTCCGCTCGTTGGCGAACCTGATGAAGTCGGAGCGGATCTTGGCCCGGGTGGTCTGGGGCGGGGCGGTCATGGCCTCCTCGATCACCTGGTCGGTGGTCACCCGCTCGACGTGCCCCTGCCGGCAGAGGGTGTTGTACAGGCCCCGGTCCTGGCGGATGTCGTGGTACTGCAGGTCCAGCATGCTGATGCGCTGGTCGTCGAAGCCGATGCCCTTCTTGGCCATGTAGGAGTGGATGAGCTCCTTCTTGATGACCCAGTCCAGCTCCCGGGCGCACAGCATGGGGTCCTCGCTCAGCCGGTCCAGGACGGCCTGCCACCGCTCCAGGAGGTCGCTCACCTGGGGGGACTGCTCGGCCGTGGCGTAGTACTCCAGGGCCAGCTCCAGGTATTCCCGCTGCAGCTCGATGGCGGAGAACTCCTTCCCCCGCTTCAGGCGGACCTTCCGCCGGCAGGTGGTGTCGTGGGAGATCTCCTTGATGGCCCGCACCGGGTCCTCCAGGGCCAGGTCCTTCCGGATGAAGCCGTCCTCCACCATGGCCAGCACGATGGCCGTGGTCCCCACCTTGAGGTAGGTCGTCACCTCGGACATGTTGGAGTCGCCCACGATGACGTGGAGGCGGCGGTACTTCTCCTCGTCGGCGTGGGGCTCGTCGCGGGTGTTGATGATGCCTCGCGAGCTGGTGGTGGCGCCGGAGATCTCCTGGTAGATGTGCTGCGCCCGCTGGGAGATGTAGTAGTGGTTCCCCAGCCGCGTCTTCAGGACCTTGCCCGCCCCGGCGAAGATCTGGCGGGTGACGAAGAAGGGGATGAGCTGCTCCGCCAGCTTGTGGAAGTTGACCCCGCGCTCCACCAGGTAGTTCTCGTGGCAGCCGTAGGTGTTCCCCACCGAGTCGGTGTTGTTCTTGAAGATGAAGATGTCGCAGTCGATCCCGTTCTCGTGGAGCTTCCGCTCGGCCGTCAGCAGGAGCTCCTCGATGATCCGCTCCCCGGCCTTGTCGTGGATGGTGAGGTCCAGGGCGTTGTCGCACTCGGGGGTGGCGTACTCGGGATGACAGCCGGTGTCCTGGTACAGGCGGGCGCCGTTCCGGAGGAAGTCGTTGGTGCCGCGCTGGCGGGAGACGACCTTTTCGAAGAGGTAGCCCAGGGCGCTTTCCACTGAGATGTTCACGCGCCCGCCGGCCGAGGAAGAGATCAGGCCGTATTCGTTCTCGAGACCGAAGATGCGCCGCTGCATGGCGGCTGGAACCCGGGGGGATTACCCACCCCCGTCCCCCTCCTTCTCCATGAGGTCCCGCAGCTCTGCCTGGGGGATGCGGCGGAACTTGCGCCCCGCCCGGTCCCGCTCCAGGACCGCCACCTCCAGGATGGCTGCCTTCACCTTCTGACTGGTGGCCGCCTCCAGGGCCCGGGTCGCCAGGTGGAGGGCCTCCTCCAGGCCCAGGCCGTCCCGGTACTTGTCCCGCAGGAACAGCTTCAGTTCCTCGGCCTGCCCCCCGATGGTGGCATACACCTTCTCGTCCATGATGCTCCCGTCGAAGGCGATCCGGTAGAACTCGTTGGAGGCCGCGCCCTCCCCCACCTCCAAGACCAGGATCTCCACCTCCAGCGGCTTGATCTCCATGCTGAAGATGTTCCCGATCACCTGGGAGTAGGCATTGGCCAGCGACTTCGCCGTCACGTCCTCGCGGCCGTAGGCATAGCCCTTGAGGTCGGCGTAGCGGATCCCCTCCTTCCGGAGGCGTTCGAACTCGCTGTATTTGCCGGCTCCGGCGAAGGCGATCCGGTCGTAGACCTCTGAGACCTTGTTCAGGGAGGCGCTGGGGTTCTCCGCCACGATCAGGATGCCGCCCTGGAACTCGAGCGCGATGATGGACTTCCCCTTGGCGATGCCCTTGCGGGCATACTCCGCCTTGTCCTGCATCATCTGCTCGGGAGAAACGTAATACGGGAGCGGCATCGCCTTGTCCTCGACCCCGGGCCCCTGCGGGGACGTCGGGTTCCCCGGTCATCGGCCGCCCGGATGAAACCGGCGGCCCGGTCGGCTCAACCCCCCTTGCGCGCGTTCACGATCGCCTCGCACTCGGCCGCCAGGCGATCCTCGGGGACATCCTGGATCCCGGCCCGCGTCACCTGCTTGACGCTGGGAAAGATCCTTCGCACGAAGTCCGGCCCGCCCGTCCCGGTGTCCTCCTCGGCCGCATCGTACAGCGCCTCGAGAACCAAACGGATGGCCTCCGCCTCCGCCATGGCCGGCCGGTACAACTTCTTCATGGTGGAACGGGCGTCCTTCCCGCCGGAGCCGGTCGCGTAGTAATCGGCCTCGTCGTAGCGACCGCCGGCCAGATCATATTTGTAGATCCGGCCCTCGTCCCGCTTCAGATCGTACCCCACGAAGATCGGGACAACGATAAGCCCCTGGATGGCCAGGGGCAGGTTGGCCCGGACCATCTGTGCCAGCTTGTTGGCCTTCCCCTCCAGGCTCAGGCCCGTCCCCTCGATTTTCTCGTAGTGGGCCAGCTCCGTCTGAAACAACCGGGCCATCTCGATGCACGGGCCCGCGGCGCCGGCAATGGCGATGGCGGAGTGGTCGTCCGCTGCGTACACCTTCTCGATCCGGCGCGAGGCCACCTGGTGCCCCTCCGTGGCCTGCCGGTCGCCGGCGATCAGCACGCCGTCCCGGTACCGGAGGGCCAGCACGGTGGTGCCCGTCGGGACCGCCGGCATCCCCTCGCGCGGCTCCAGCCCCTCCATGCCGGACTGCGGGAGCAGCGGCGGCTCCGCCTGCCGCACCAGATCGAAGAAGCTAGAACCGGCACCCGATTGGTTGAAGGACAGATCCATAGGTTCCGCGCTCCCTATCCCGCCAACCGCTCCAGGAGCTCCGCCACGCTGTCCGACCGCTCCAGGATCTCGCCCACCAGCTTCCGGGTGCCCCGAGCGGGTTCGGCCATGGGGACCTTCTTCACCGTGGCCTCACCCGTGTCCAGGAGCACCGAGCTCCAACTGGCCCCGTAGATGTGGTCAGGGAATTTCTTGAGACACGTCCCGCGGAAGTAGGCCCGGGTGTCCGTGGGAGGACTGGCCATGGCCTCGCGGATTTCGGCGTCGCTCACGATCCGTTCCACGTACCCTTCCCGCTCCAGGCGGTAGTAGAACCCCTTGTCCAGCCGCAGGTCGTGGTACTGCAGGTCCAGCATGCTGATGCGCTGGTCGTCGAAGCCGATGCCCTTCTTGGCCATGTAGGAGTGGATGAGCTCCTTCTTGATGACCCAGTCCAGCTCCCGGGCGCACAGCATGGGGTCCTCGCTCAGCCGGTCCAGGACGGCCTGCCACCGCTCCAGGAGGTCGCTCACCTGGGGGGACTGCTCGGCCGTGGCGTAGTACTCCAGGGCCAGCTCCAGGTATTCCCGCTGCAGCTCGATGGCGGAGAACTCCTTCCCCCGCTTCAGGCGGACCTTCCGCCGGCAGGTGGTGTCGTGGGAGATCTCCTTGATGGCCCGCACCGGGTCCTCCAGGGCCAGGTCCTTCCGGATGAAGCCGTCCTCCACCATGGCCAGCACGATGGCCGTGGTCCCCACCTTGAGGTAGGTCGTCACCTCGGACATGTTGGAGTCGCCCACGATGACGTGGAGGCGGCGGTACTTCTCCTCGTCGGCGTGGGGCTCGTCGCGGGTGTTGATGATCGGCCGCTTGGCCATGGTGTCCAGGCCGACCCAGGTCTCGAAGAAATCGGCCCGCTGGGAGATCTGGTACTCGCAGGGCTCGGTCCCGTTCTCCGCCCCCACCTTCCCGGCGCCGCAGAAGATGATCCGCGAGACCAAAAACGGCGTCAGGCCTTCCACCAGCTTCTCGAAGGGGACGCGGCGGGCCACCAGATAGTTCTCGTGGTAGCCGTAGCTGTTCCCCTTGCCGTCCGTGTTGTTCTTGTAGACGACGAGCTGCTGGGGTGGCGGGAGCTTGCTGTTGGCCGCCTCGCGGCACTGGTCGAACAGCCGCTCCCCCGCCTTCTCGAAGATCACCAGGTCGCGGGCGTTGGTGGTCTCGGGCGTGGAGTACTCGGGGTGGGCCCCGTCCACGTACAGGCGCCCCCCGTTCTGCAGCACTTTGTTGATGGCGCGATTGTCCTGCTGGCTCGGCCGCTCCCGCTCGCCGCTGACCTCGAACCCGCGCGCGTCCAGCAGCGGGTTCTCACCGGCGTAGTCCCACATGGCCTTGAGGGGCTGACCCGTGGGCAGCGCGTTGATGAGGAAGATGGAGCTGCCGACCGGGTCGAAGCCGGAGGTATCCCTGGCCGTGATGCCCACCTCCGTCTCGGTCCCCATGATCTTCTCGATGGCCATGTGTGTGTCCTTTCGCGGCGGCCCTCACACGCGTGAAAGCCGTCCCGGCCGCTGTCGCCCCCTCTGCCTGCCGCCGTCCCCCTGACGACGGCCACGGCCCTGCTCTCGCCCGCGGCGATGGCCGAGCAATGCTACCGGATCGGTGAGGCGGGACGGGTGCTTAGCCCGGATTATTCGCGAACACGTTCGCGAATTATCGCGGGGAATGACCAAATCCCAATGACCAATGACCAATTGCGGATGGTATGTCCGTGAAGCCCCTTGACGGCGCGCTGTGCGCGCCCACCATCATTGGTCATTGGAAATTGGTCATTGGTCATTTGATCCGGAGAATTCACGGGTCCGTTCGTGAATTATTCGGGCTAGAGGTAATGGCCCGTGCTGATGGTCTCGACCTTGCGCGGCTTCTTGCCTTCGCGGTCGAAGACCGGACGGACATGCACGATCCGCTCGCTCCGGCGGCCGGCGATCTTGGCCCAGTCGTCGGGGTTGGTCGTGTTCGGGAGGTCCTCGTTCTCCCGGAACTCGGCCTTCACCGCCTCCACCAGGTCGGCCGCGGTGAGCCCCTTGACCCCGGTGGCGATCAGCCGCTTCACCGCGGCCTTCT
>Ga0080064_1003993_pt1 | contig 19873 bp, 11 predicted proteins | sample Subgrocontami54m_FD_69260 | JGI IMG/M metagenome (GOLD analysis project Ga0080064, IMG submission 69260) | Subsurface groundwater microbial communities from S. Glens Falls, New York, USA - GMW46 contaminated, 5.4 m (SPADES assembly) (version 2) ...
CGGGTTTTAGTTCCTTGAGCAAGGCGAGAAGTTTTTCCGTTTTCTCTTCCGGCTTCCACACATAGGAATCGGTATGGAGATCATCAATCACCGGCAGGCCGCCGTTCCAGATTTTGGGAATCATCGGGCGCAGCTTTTCGGACACGCCGGGGTTTTCCTTCAACGTGTAGGTGGCATGACCGCCAATGGCAAGAATCGGAATGCCCTTTTCGATGCCGACTTTGGCCCACCGCTCAAAAAAATCGGGCCGGGCGAACAGCGTTCCCATGTGTGAATCCAAATGGGTAATGGGAATGCCCATCTGCTCGGCGCGCTCCACCTGGGCGCGGATTTCCGCTTCAATTTCATCCGGCGTGGCGTGCGTGGCCACTTGCTCGACGCTTGGCCACAGGCAACCCTCGACGTCCACCAGCCCGGGAACTTTGGGTTTGCCAGCGAGCGGCGGCCAGCGATAGAGACTCCACTCCGACGTGAGCGTCAAATGCAGGCCGCTGTCCACGTCCGGGTGTTGCTTCAAGTATTTGGCGATCTCGGGCACCCAGGGGCAGGGCATCATCACGCTCCAGGAAGTCGCCACGCCTTTTTCCACCGTCTCAATGCCGCCGAGATTGGACGAATGGGACATCCCCACGTCATCCACGTGCAGGATGATGACTACATCCGTCGGCTTCCAACCCAGACGCTCGGCAAAAGTTATTTCCGCGCGGATGGTTTGCGGGAGCAGGAGCGCGAGCAGGACGGGGATCAATGCAAATCGTTTCATAAAAATATGGGCCTCAAAAAATTCAGCTTGTTCGGGCTAAACCATCTCCCGGTTTCCAGAGCCATTTCAAGCGAAAACGCAGCGCCTTGCCAACCGGCGACCCCGCCGCCGCGCGCTCCCGAACGACTGAACCAGCAACATCTCGCGTCATCACTGCTGAAGGGAGTCTGTCAAATGAGGTGATGAAGGAGCGCGACTGTGTGCGAAGCACCAGTCTCAGCAGCCGCGATGAATTGAACGCGTTTGAACTTCTCGAAATTTCTCTGCAATCGCACATGCTGCGGCTGGTCCGTTGGACACAGCCGCGCTCCGAACCGGCAGCGACGATAGAGAATGGTTGTAACGCTCGCCCTCATCCCGACCTTCTCCCCCGGGGAGAAGGAGAATCGTTCGCCGGCTTCTTGGAATGTTGTGCGACAGAGATAACAGGAGCGTTGTCGGGCAAACGGAAAATGGGCGATGGCTGTTCCCTCTCCTTGGGGATACAACTGTTGGGTTTTTCACAACGGTTGATTAAGGTGACACGGAGCGACATTCCGGTAAAGCTTAGACCCCGGAAGCCGTGTCCGACAACTGTGAATACGCTCGGCGAGCGGATTCGGGTGCGACGACTGGAAATGCGGCTGACGCAGTCGGAAATGGCCGGAAAGCTTGGCATTTCAAAATTCAAACTCGGTCTTTGGGAGCGCGGCCACGCCGTGCCAACCGAAGCTCAACGCTGGAATCTGGTCGCCGTCTTGGGAATATCGGCGTGACGATTACGGGGTCACGATAACTTCCTTGGTTATATCTGCGAGTTTGCCACCTTCCAACACTACACGGCTAAAGCTTACCTTTGCGGTCAAATTCGTGGTCGGAAAAGGTTTGTCGCTGGTGATGACGAAGTGAAAGGCGTTGGTTGCGCCAGCGGCCAAGCCGGGCTTGGCCTGGCTACCTCCGAGGACCCAGCGTGTGGCTTGCCCTACCATCTTCCCTTGCTCGTCCAGCAGGAACACGACGGCGCGGGCTGATTCGATCTTTTCGCCGAAGTTGTTCTTCATGGCGAGCGGCACGACGGCCTTTTGACCGACCACCTTCGGAGGCGACACCGTGACGGCCAGTTGGGCTTGTGCGATGAGGGCACAAAAGAACCCGATGCAGAACACACTTTTACGAAGACGTTTCATTGCGTTTCAATTATATCAACGGTGCCCACGAAATCGGGGCAAGGCCACTTTCCACCACGGCTTCTTCTCAGGTGGCGGTGCACAATGCAGGTGCGTCCGAGTGCCCCGAACCGTGGAAAGCAAATTGTTGTTCTCACTCATTGGCCAGACATCCAAGTGTATTCCCTCCGGTAGCACATGCGCAAAGCCCTGCTCGACAGTATCCATCACATTTTGACAATCGGCGGTCTTATCCAAGACTAACACCAACACTTGAGCGGGAGGTTCCACAACGCTTTCCAAGTAGCACTGCGGAAGATACGCTTCTCGGATGCCCGGGTTGCCACGAACCATTTCGCCAATCGCATCAGACAAAGCCTTTGGCATAGGCTTGGATGACCTACCGAGCAACACGGCTGAACCATTGGGTATGGAGAGAGGTTTCATTGCTACTGACTCAAAAAAACTGTTTACACAGTTTGCTTCACTCTTCGCCACTTCGCCACTCCTAAACGCGCTGCCAAACCAGCGCGGAACCGATAAGCCTCAATGTCTTTCTGCCCGAATGGGAGAGGCGATCCATCAATGCCATCATGGCCACCGACAACTTTGCCAAGAATAAGGCCTGACGCATCTATTGCCAGATTCTCGACAACCGAACCGTTACGGAGCTGCAAGTCAACTGCTGTGTATTTGTGTCGCAAAACTTTCTCAAGGGGGATTCGCAAGCTCATGGTGGTCCCTTAGTAGGAGACTGGCGCAACACTGCTCCATGTCGGTATGCCATTCCGTGATCCTTGAAACGTTTGTGTAAAGCCGCCCGGATAGCCCGAACCCTGTGGCCCGGCTATTCCTTGAAGCGAAAAACCAGGGCGCGTAGTGACTTGGAAAAGTTGAGACGCTCTGTTGCCGGTAACAGCGGGAGCGAGCGCGTTCCCTCTGATTGCATCAGCCGGCGAAGAAGGCCGTTCAACTGACGCAAATTCTCCAAACGAAGCTGCTCCCTCTGAGTCTGCAGCCCGGAACAAAGTTTGCCCTCCAAAGCCTACGTTTAGGCGAGCACTTCCAGGAGAGAACGAGTTATAGTAGCTTTCCCATTGTGCCCCTTTGGCTGCTTGGAGATAACTTCTCGCCGCGAAATTCTCCACCGGAGCGGTAACGCCGGAAGCCGTCAGCCCGCGTGTTGTTCCACTTGCAATTCCCAAAACTGCTAGCGCGTCTTCGGCGATATTGAACGCGGTGTTGACAGACGGATTCGCGCCGACGTTGTAAATGTCCGTTCCAATCTTTCCACCGAAATTCACAAAGCCTTGGGGAATTCCCGAAATAGTATTGATCGGGTCGTTGATCAGTCCGGTGGTGCCGAAAGCAACGTCGGCTGGCAGCATTGCCATGCGCCCTAGAAATGCCTGTCCTCCCTCGTAGCCATAAATTTCCTGTCGGGCCTGCGCCATGCCTGCGCCTGCGCCGTCAAACGTGCGCCCGATGCCCTCGGGAATTTGGGCAACGGCACCGACCAAACCATAAGCCATTCCGAGAAATTGATTGCCAATATTTCCGGTGTCGGCGAGTTGGTGTGAATAATCCACCTGCTGCTTCCCCCACCTTCCATCCGGGTCAAAATAATTGATCGGATCACCGCCGGCAAAGGTGTGGTAGTTGGGGTCGCGTTCATTCCACGCGGGGTCGGCATCGAGGAAGCTGCCGGACTCCGGGTTGTAGTAGCGGGCGCCGAGCCAGACGTAGCCTGAAATGTCCGCCCAGCGTCCACGCCACGCCGACGCTTGCACCACATCCGCGCCCTGCCACAGCGGCAGGGGCCGATGGCCCGGCACCGCGCCATAACCCGTCGGTCTGGCGGTATTCCACACCACCGCGCCATTCGTCACCGATCCCAGGATGTTGCCGCGCGCGTCGCTAATCGTGGGATTGAAGGCGCTCAACCCCGGCGCGACGGCCTCGAATCCGCCCGTCCCGTTCATCCCGCCATACACGCCATTCAAATCTGGCCCCATGAGTTTCCATGTGGTGGTGCCGTAATCCTGGCTCTGCCCCAGTTCCAAGAACTCCACCAGCGGATCGAAATAGTGCGCGCCGTAATGCACCTCCACCGGCACCCCGGCGGTCATCGGAACAAGATATGTGAACACGCGCCGGTTGAGCGGATCGTAGTATGGGTTCAGATAATACCCGTTCTGGTTGGCGTCCAAATCCGTCAACGCCCACAGCCGCCCCAGCGCATCCCACTCCAAGTTCTGCGTGTGGTTGGTGGTGCCACTCGGGCTGCGCCAGATTCGCTGCGTCAGTTTGCCCCGGGCATCGTAGCTTTCAATGACCTGTTCGTTGGCGGCGGCGTTCGTGAACCACACGCTCCGGTTGGTGGTGAACTGGCCGCTGGGATGCGCGGCGGTTACGCTCAACTGGTGCGCGCCGGGTGTCAGTTCCATCGTCGTCCGCCATTGGTTTGGCCAGAGCGGATCTGCGGTGCTGACCATCATTACCGGGGAAGCGTTGCCGTCCAAGAGGACGGTTGTGGCGGCGGTGCCGTTGACTCGACCGTACGCCGGACGGCGCGAGACGGTGTTGGTTTCGGAATTGATGCGCGCGAAGGCGTCCGCGCCGCCGCTCCATTGAGCCGTTCCAGACACCGGCCCAACTTTGGTCAGCGTGCCCGGCCCGGCGGCGGCACCGCCATCGTAGGTGAAGGTGTTCGTCCAACGCTTGGTGGCGTCGAGGTTCAGCCTCTCATCAGCCAGCCGACGAGTCAGGTCCGTATAGGAATAACTGCGTGCGTCCGTGAAATCTTCGCGGGCGAGCGTGTGGGTGTTGAGCAAGCCGTCACCCGTCCACGCCAGCGTTTCGGTGAGCTTGGTGGACAGGTTGACCTTGGTGGTGATGGAAAGGGGACGGCCTGCGCCATCCAGGGAAGCGACGGTGGTGGCGCGGTTGCCGACGTTGCGATTCGTCAACACGCCCGCCGCGTTGTAGCCGTAGCTCGCTCCGCCGTTCGGAGTTGTCACCGCTGCGAGCAACCCATCGGCCCGCCAATTGTAATTGTAGGAGAATCCTCCAAAATTCAGCCCCGTGCGCCGTCCGGCAGCATCCCAGGTTTGGCCCGCGCCGGACGACAGCAACCCGGGCACGCTGACCGCTTCGGAACTCATCTGCCCATAGGCGTCGTAGGTGCGGGTAAGGGTGATCGGATAATTGTTGTCATTCCATTGCGCCATGCCGGTGAGCAATCCCCGCGCATCGTAGGTCCAAGATGTGTTCTTGTTCTGCCACCCGGTCGAACTGTGGCTGTTCGTTGCGGGCCGCAGCCAGGCGTCGTAAAGGTATGTGCTCGTGAGGCCAAGTCCGTCCGTTTGTGTTTGCAACAACCCGGCAAACGGATTGCCGCTGGCAAAATACGAATACGTGTTCGTGCGGGTTCCCGCGCCGCCGTTGCCGGAGTTCCAATCCTTGAGCCTTTGGCCCGCGCTGTTGTAAGTAGCGTTCCATTGCAAACCGCCCGGCATGGTGCGGTTGGTCACGTTGCCCGCCGCGTCAAAAGCATACGTCGTCAACGCCCCATCCCGGTCGGACTTGGCCGTGGCCCGGTTCAAGCCGTCATAAACAAAAGCGGCTCCGCTCCAGGCCGTGACCACGCCATTGGTGGACGAATCCCGTTCCGCATAAACCAGATTGCCGGCACGATCATACTCGCGCCAGGTGAACTCCTGCGCGGTGGCGGATGGATAAGCGAGGGACAGCGCCGTCCGCCCGGCGTTGTCGGTGAAAGCCGTCGAGACGACGGCGCTCCCGCCGGACCCGTTGGTCACGGTAACGCTGTGATGATTGGCCGCGTAAGCTGTGGTCGTCGCGTGGACCAGCACATTGTTGATGTCACGAATCTCCACGCTGATGGGCCGGCCCAAGGCGTCATTCGTGGTGATGGTTTTATCCCCCAGCGCGTTGGCCACGATCAGCACCTTGCCGCTGTTGTCGGAGGTGTAAGTGGTGACTTGCTGAGCAACATTGGTCACCAGACCGCTGAACGGCCCCGGGCCGCCGCCGGTGACGGTCACGACGGGCGGGCCCGCCGAGATTTTGAGGCGATCCAGACCGTCGAAAAGATTGGTGAACACGTTGCCGCCCGCGTCGGTGTGTTTGACCAGATTGCCGCGCCGATCCAATTCGGAAAGGTTGGTCGCCAACGGCGTGCCCGCTGCGGAGTAAAAGATTTTGGTGGCCCGCCGCACGGTGTCTTCGTAAGTCGTCTGCCAGTAAGCGCCGTTGTTCTGGATTTCGCGGCGGACGCGGCCATCGGCGTAATAGAGCCAGGCGTTGGTCGAGCCGTCGGGGTTGCGCTGGAATTTCGGTTTCCCGGCGCTGGTGAATTGCTTTTCGGTCAAACCGCCGAGCGGGTTGAAGACATTCGTCACGTCCCCGGCGGCGTTGTAGCGGAAGCCGTTGGTCGCGAGCAGCGCGCTGTTGGCGTCGTAAAATTCCTCGCGCGTCAACTGGCCGAGGGCGTCATACCGTTTGAGGCGGTAATTGCCCAGCGGATCAATCACCTTGGTCAGGTTGTTGAAGGCGTCGTATTCCTGGAAGGTCGTGGCGTAAAGGTCGTCGCCGGGCACGGCTTCCACGCCGGTGCCGTCGGACTTGCCCCGGCTGCGCCAGCGGATTTCCTGGGTCGGGCGGCCCGCGCCATCATAATCGCGCCAGATGTAATCCTCCGGGTTGTAGCGGGGGCCGTCGCTCCAGACGAGTTCACCATTCTCGTTGTAGTAAAAATAATCCCACGCCATCGGAATGGTCTGGCCGGTGTCAAAGACCTCCCGCGATTGCGGTCGGCCGATCGGGTCAAAACCATAGGTGGTGCTGCGGCCGGCGGCATCGGTTTGTTGGGCGAGTTCGCCGCGATAGTTGTAGAGATTGGTGACGACGATCGCCGAGTCGCCCGTGGCGGTGTAGCGCGTCTGTCGCGTCGGGAAGCCGCGTGAACTGTAAGCCCATTCATTCGTTGCCGCGTCCGGCGATCCGGCGGCGCGGATTTCCTGCACACGCAAACCATAGGACACCGTGCCGTCACCGGAATTGGTGACGGTCGTGTAGCTGTAAAGGTTGGTGATGGCCTGGGCCGGGGCCGCATTGCTCGGCCAGACTTCCACGCGGGCGAGCAACCAAGTGTTGGTGTAGAAGAACAGATTGGTGGTCCCGCTGGCATCCACCGTTTTGGTGGGTAGATTGTTCGCATCATACGCCGCCAGGCTGACGGCAGTGGTGTTCGGGTTGCCATCACCGAGCAGGTCGCCCTTGACGGCGGTGTTGGTCACGTTGCCGCGTGAATCGTAGAAATAACTGGTCACCAGTCCGCGCTTATCCGTGACAGTTTTGAGACTGCGCGGATAGGCCGGGGCGTTGGTTTCGTTGGCCTCATACCAGTCCTGCACCAGTTCGGCATTGAAGGGATCGCGGATGCGGCGGATGAGGCCGTTGGTGTAGAAGTAGGTCGTCGGGTTGTTGGTGTAGTCGAGCACGGTCGTGGTGCCCGTCAACGTTCCCGTAATGTTGGTGAGCGCGAAATTGTTCGTATAGCGGAACGTGGCATTGCGAACGAGGCGCAGGTCGGGGCCGACGGTGGCCCATTGGTTGGTCACGCGGCGTTGGTCGTCGTATTCGTTTTTCAACACACGGCCATCGGGTTTGAATTCCTGGGTGAGCAGATGTGTGGAATAGACGTTGGTGATGCTGTTGGTGGACCAGGTGGCGAGTTGGTATTCGTAGCCGAGTTGCGAGCCGTCGGGCCGGGTCACGGTCACGAGGTCGCCGTGATCGTCGAAATCGTATTGCACGCGGCGACCATCCAGACTGTACGCCTCGACAATGCGGGCGTCCACGTCGTAGAGAAAACGCACGAGGTTGCCGCTGCTGCTGACAATGCGGCGCACCTGGCCGTAATCGGCGGCCGTGGCGTTGGTGCCGTACTCGAAGCGGTAGAAGTTGCTGCGGTTGTCATACCAAGTCGTCAGATACGGGCGCAGACGATCCCAACCGGCGGAGTTGGTCAGCGGGAAGCTCATTTCCTGAAAGACGCGCAGCGAGCCGTCGCCGTTGGTCAGGTAGTAATAGTTGGTGGCCCCGACGGCGGCTTTGGCGAGCCGGGCGTTGAAGTAGTTCGCCACGGAGCCGATGCCATTGGCGGTGTCGTTGTTCAACGAGGGATTGAGCGCGGCGGTTGGCGCCCACAGGTTGCTGCTCACCAAGCCGAAGGCGAGCACCGAGCCGGAGGGTTCGGCGGCGTAGATGACGTTGTTGCTGGGGGCGACGGTGAGATAGGTCATGTAGTTGAGTTTCCAGCCGTAGCCAAGCTGGTTGGCGGCGAGGTTGTGGCTGCCGTAGTTGCGGCGCACCTGCAAGGGCATGGGGCCGGGCAGCGACAAGTCCACGTCGTCCACATAAAACTCGCCGGACAGGGTGTTGACGGGGTCGGCGAGGGTGTTCCAAAAGCCGTTGCCTTCGCGGAAATCGGGGTTGAAGGGCGTGCCAAGATCAACCACCGGAGCGAACGTGCTCCCGTAACTACCCACGGCGTTGTTGAGCAGCAGGCTGTTCACCGTGCCCAGCGTATTCTGGTAGGGATTAACCTGAAGCGCGCCGCTGTTGAGCAGGCTGTAATCGGAGGACAAATTGAACGTCGGGGTGATTTCATACGCGGATTGCCACGCGGTGGGCGTGGGGTCGGAAAAAGTCTGCCGCACGTCGCCATTGGGGAGCAACCCGGTGTTCCACGTTGACAACGTGGAAAGACCGATGGTGTTATCGGCAAACCGATCACCGAAAGCGCCGTATTGATTGTTGCCGATGAGCGCGGCGTAGCGGTCCACCCCCAGCACGAACGCGCCCATGCCCGCAAACGAACCGCTGGCGTTGGTCTGCGTCCCCGGCGGCAGCCACGCCACGACGTAGCCTTGCGACCCGGACTGCTCGAAGATGTTCACGACCTGCGCCCACATGCCGGGGTCGTGATCTTTGAGCGCCTTGCCGTTGTACAGCACGTTGCCGGCGGACTGGTAATTGTGGTAATGGAGTTGCACCACGTTCGACCCGCCCGTCGCGGCTTTGCTTTGCGCCAATTGCAACAGCTTCACGGTCGAGACCGCGTTGCTCTGGCCGTAAAACACGTTCAGCGTCGCGTGCTCCTGCGCCGACAGGTCGGCAATCGAAAGATGGAAATAATTTCGCGTCGCCGCCTTGTGGTCCCAGCCGGAATCCAGCCGCACCGTGCCGTTGCCCGCCGTCGCCACTTCCTGGAAAAACATGTCCACATTCGGCCACACCGGGTCCACGGTGCCGCCGTACAGCGTGCCGTCGGGATTGCGGCGCGGGCTGATCTTCGCCAGCCCCATCGCGAAGCTGGACAGGTCTTGCATCTTGAACAGCCGCCGCAATTCCGCGTCGAACCGCGCCGCCCGCTCGTAATAGCTCATCCCCATCAGGTACACGAGGCTGCCCTGATACACGGCCCCACTCACCTGGTTCGTGGCGACGGAATTCGTGCTTAACATCTGCTCCATGTTCCACAACTCTTGCGCGTGGACGCGCAACATGGCGGGCGTGACGCGGCCCGAGTCAAAACAGATGGCGGCGATGTCGCCCTTGCGGAGCGGACGTTCCACCAGTACTTCGCGCGTACTACTCAAGTCCAAAAAACCGCGATCCGGGTCCAACGCCGTCTCCCACGCCAGCGCCCGCTGCCGGCGATGCCGCAGGCGCAGCTTCAGATTGTCGTCCGTGTCGTCGAGCGTGAGCGTCAACACCTGCTGGTTCGTCAACGCGGTGTCGCTGGCGCTGAAATTACCTTGTCCGGTCGCGTTCGGGCGGAACGGCCCTAGCGTCAAGACCGCTTGAATCTGCCCGCCGCCCAGGTTCGTGTGGGTCAGGAAGAATTTCCGGTTGTGCAGGTCCGCCATCCGCAGCGCCGCCGTCGCGAGGTTCTTCTGCGGATTGGCGACGCTGTAAAGATCGACCTGGACGGTGTCGAAAATGTTGGTCAGCGTGGGCGAGACGTTGGTGATACCGCTGGACGCCAGACTTTCTATCGCCGTGCTGGTGTTGGTCACCCACGTCGGGCGCGGAAAAGCCGACCATTGGGCGTAAAGCTGCCGGCGGTTGCGGTAGCGCATCCCGATATCGTCCAGGGAAATGCCCGGCGCGTTCTGTTGGAGCGCGTGGTTCAGCCAGCGCGGGAAGATCGTGCCCGGCGTGTCATCATTGAGCGTCGCAAAGGCCATGAGGTTCGTCTGGCCCAGGAGATAATCCCGCACCCAAAGCTGAGTTTCCTTGTACGGGTCCGGCAGATAATCCCAGAGGTCCAAGCCTTCCTCAACCGCCGTATCTTTGATCCACGGGAACAAATGCACCCACTGGTTGCTGACGTACGCCGCGACCCACGGGTAGTTCACTGCAATCAACTGGTTGGTGGTGTAGAGCCGGCCCAGATCATCCTGCCCACCGTTGATGTGCGTCCGCAACAACGTGCTCAGGCGCGTGTCGAGCAGCTTCAAGCCGCCCTCCGGCGGGAAAACATACGTCGCGGGATAACCGGCTTGGCGCAACAGATAAACCAGCAGCGCGCATTGTTCGACGGGCGAACCTTGGCCTTCCAGATAGACCCCCACGGCGCTTCGATTCACTCCCCCCTCGTTGACCGACTCGGTTGCCACGGAACCGTCATCGCGATAGGCGATGGCGTCGGTCAACTCGATTTCGTTTTGGACGTAGTTCGCCAGTGCCAACGGATCGCTATTCAAGTCGGCGACCAATTGGTCAAGCAGCGGGTCCGCCGTGAGCACTCCGGCATACATCCCCAGCGAATAGCTCTGCCCCAGGAAAAGCGGGGAACCCCATTGGCTGCCAAACGAGGCAATCGGGGTGTTGAACGGGATGCGATTGGTGAGGTACGCCTGATTGCCGGCATTGGTTGCGTTGTAATGATACATGGTCGTGTAAGTGCCGAAGAATTCCACGTCGCCACGGCGCGTGCCCTTGAGTCCGTCCAACGGAACCACCATCGAGTAGGCGTCCAGATTCGTTCCGCTGCCGCGCATGTAGCGCTCGCCTTTCGGATAGGCGTCGCGCGGATTAGGACCATCTCCCGTGATCGTCACGACCGCATTGGTGTAAAGGCCCAGTACATACGAGGCATTGGTTTGCAGACCCAACACCACGGTTTCAGCGGGTTCGACCCCGGCGTTGGCCAATGGGGTGACCGTCAGATTGGTGGTCAACACGCCCGCACCCAACGTCACACTGGTCGGCAGCGCCACATAGTCCACGCCCGGCGTGGCCGTGCCGGTGATACTTAGTTGCGCCGTGACCGCTTTGCTCGTGTTGCCGATGCGCGTAATGGTAAAAGTGCCGACGTTGGTGGTCAGTTCCGCCGCGTAGTTGTCGGTGGCTTGCACGTTGAGGACGGGGTAGTCGTCTGCGATATAGGCAATGGCATTGCTGCTGGCGGCGTCCACGACGTAATAGTTGCCGGGCAAGACCGTCACGCTTACGGTTTCAACCCCCTCGACGTTCGTATCCGTCAAAGGCGTGATCCAGTTGGTGACCGAAAATTGCCCGGACGGAATCGTCACGCTGGTGGACAGACTTGGGGTGTAATCGATGCCGGCGGTCGCCGTACCGCCAATGGACAGATTGACGGCAATCGAATTCCCGCCCGGATAGTAGTACGAGCGCGACACCTTGAAACCGATTGGGTTGCCCCCTTCGGTCACATTCTGATTTATCAAAGACACGCTGACCGCCGGGGTGTCATCCAAATTGGTCATCGTCGCGGTCGGCGTTCCCGGCATCGTATATTGCGCTGAATTCGGCTCAATGCGCGCCGTGATGGTCTCGTCACCCTCCACCAGCGAATCCCTCGTCAGGGTCACATCCACTTGTCCGTAGCCGTACCCCACCGGGATGGTGAGTTGATTCGTCGTTCCCGTCACCAGCGTAAACGGCGCCGGCGCGGAGATTTGATAATCCGTGTTGAGCGTTGCGCTCCCGCTCAACGTGAAGCGGACGGTCATTGGCGCGCGGATAGAGTTCGTCGAACGGTCGAAGAAGAAGTAATTGACCGAGCCTTCGGGCATGGCGGCGGCGTATCGGCTGACGGTGACGGGACTGTCATTGTCTTGAACCAAAAGCCAGGCTTGCTGAACGTAGTTGGTGCTCGGAGCGACCGGCCCCCACAAGACGGTGCCCGATCCGGGATTGACATAGCCGCCCACCACCAAGGTCGCCCCGCGTTCGGTCTGAACCGTGCTGTTTTCATTGATCCCAAAGGAAAAAGTCGCGCTGGAAGCCCCCGAATTAAAGTGGGCGAGCGCGATGTTGTAGGAGGGCTGATAGCACGCGCCGCTGGTGACGAGGCCATTCAGGTCGGACGTTTGCAGCGGCGTAACTCCACCAACATTCGTGTTCACCAAAACACAGAGATCATATACGGACGAGCCAGAGGACCGGTAAACGGTGCCGCTGACCGTGCCGCCTTCATAAACCACGAACTGGTCCGTCCCGAAATAGTAGTACTGCGCCGAAATTCTTTGGCTGGACAGCAAGACCGCGCAGAATGCCACAAGATACGCGGACAGTTTGTGTGAAGTCATAAGTTCGCCCTTCCGATCAAGGTTTCCCTGGTTTACTGCAACACCATCCCGTTGGTTGGACTATCAATCGTCACGCTCAGAATGCCGACGGCCGGATTCAGGGGTTGCGCATCCAGCCATTCGGGAACCCCGTCGCCGTCCTGGTCCGTGCCGATCAACATTTTGAACCACCCGAACGGCCACGTTCCGCCATCCACCGTGAAGTTGGTTTGGCCCACGTTGCCAATTCCCAAGACCTGCCACGGATAATTCTGATCTTCCAACACCGGCGTCCAGAACAGCGTGTAATTCGTGGTGGTGACGGCATTGGTGATGACGACGTTGAATTGATTGCTGCCCAGATTGGAAATCGTCAGCACGGGCTGCTGCGCCTGGGATAACATGGCAAAGACACAAATCGCCGCCGTCAGGCTGGCAAGGGTGGAATAGAGGATTCGGATTCGCTTCTTGGGGTGCTGTTTGATGGTCGTCATACAAGTTCATGTTTGAGCCAACGGTTGAACAACTGTTTTTTCGCCCAGACTTCTTCCGATGAACGCCGTCGTATTTCACCGAAGAAACCCGGTTGGAACGGCGGCAGACGACTGAGGAATTCCCTCCTGCCGGAGTCAGGACGCATTTCTGAAGCATCCTGCGAACAAAGGCAAGTTACAATTTCAATTCTTTTTCAATCACTTAGACCAGTAAAGCCAACACAACACAGGCCACCGATTGTTACGGTAGCCGACATTAGAAAGATTCCACCAGTGTTGAATGTCGTAGGCCCGCAGGTTCGCAAATTGCGAACTCAAAGGGGTTGGACACAGAATCGCCTTGCTCTAAAGCTGCAACTGGTCGGTTGGGATATGAGTCGGAATGCTGTTACCACCTTGGAAAACCAACAACGGCGCGTTCCTGATTTGGAATTGCTCGTGATCGCAAGAGTGTTGGGCGTCAAATCTGACAATTTGTTTCCGCGCGACTTGCGAGGAAAAAAACTCCGGGAGCTTTGGCCGCTTTACCGCGCGAAGCTATCGCGCGGGCAAGTTCCCCCCGAGTGACAACTTGGTTTGTGTCAGCTTACTCTGCGGACGGGGTGCGCTGTCGCCGCCGTGTTTACTGGTCGGACATATCCGCTCTTTAGTCGTGGCATCAAAGCCAGGGCCACCGCATCAAAAATATCCATCCGCGAATCCTCGCTCATCCACAGTTTGCGTTTCGGCGGCAAGCGAGAGCCCAGTTCTTCCGGAAACCGTTGAGCGAGGATTTCGGCCAGAGCGTGTTTTGTCCCATGATCGTCGGCAAAAAATACCTGCATTACCTTCTCTCGTGAAAACAATGCCACCCTGATCTTGCGGGTCGCGGCCATCGTGATGATTCGTTTGCTGAGCGTCCGTATTCGGGCAGAGCGTCGGGAATGTTTGGCTAAAGTATCTTGAAGCACCAGCACCCCAGGCTGGTAATGAGCAATCAGCTTTTCCACTTTCGTAAGTGATTCAGTGTTCTTGTCCCCTTTGACCGGCTTGACGCCCCAATCAACCAGTGTTTCCGGCCCTTCAAGGACCGCAAAACCGAAGCCTCGGGTTGAGGGTGCAATTGCTAGAATACGAAAATGTTTGGGTTGGATTTGATTCATGGTTAGTTGAGAGAGTTATTGGCAATGTTGGTAAGCATTTGATGCCGGAGAGCAGTCTGACGATTGGGCTTTCCACGATCTATTTTGTGCGTCAGGGTTTTGGCCCGGGCGGCAACTTCCTGTTGAACTTTTTGATACAGCCCGCCAAAGAGTTCACTGGCTGGCTTTTGAAGAATCACTTCATACGCTAACGCCGTTGCCAGACTCGGTTCCCGCGCAAACCGTTCATGTCGGCACACCTTGGCTCCGCTTTGCGTTCCCAAAAGAAAAGCCACTTCTTCTTGGAAAAGTGTCAGGCGTTTTCGATTTGATCGTAAATAATTGGAAAGTTGAGCCATGTGGATTGAAGCAAACGAACTCACTGCGAGTTCAGAATCACAGTATCGGATTGGTGAAATTACCAAAGGGGGGAATTCTTGCCGGAAACGGCAAGTCTTGAAACGAAAACATCGAGCCTAAAGCTCGACGGTAAGGCGGTATTCAAACACACAATCCGTTTTTAGTCAAATTCAGGTGAGTAGCAAACTTGCCGGAAAGTACAAATTTGCCCTCCTTTTTCCATCTATCATGCGCCAGTAAAGTGGGCAGCATGAAAACACCACAACAACTGAGCCGCGAGGCCATCGAAGAGTTCAAAGCCATTTATCAGGAGGAATTCGGTCAGAGTTTAACCGACGATGAAGTGCAGGAAATCGCCCTGCGTTTGCTGCGGTTCTTTGGGATTCTGAACCAGTCGATTCCAGATCAGACAAAAGCCAAATAATGGCTCCATTGACGCATTTTTTCTGGCGCCTTATCATTATGGCTCCCCTAAAAGGTCGCCCGCTTCCCTTTCGCTAAAAAACATCTTCATGCCCGGATACTTCATTTATTGCCGTAAATCATCTGAAGCCGAAGACCGGCAAGTTCTTTCCATTGAATCGCAAACCCGCGAGTTGGAGCAGATTGCCGCCAAACTCAATTTACCCATTGTTGAAATACTGAACGAGTCGAAATCCGCCAAAGACCCGGGGCGTCCGGTGTTCAATCAAATGATGCAACGGCTCTACCGGGGTGAGGCTGCCGGCATCATTTGCTGGAAACTGGATCGTCTGGCCCGCAACCCAGTGGACGGCGGTTCCATCATCTGGGCCATCAAGCAGCACGGCATCAAAGTAATGACGCCGGCCCAAAGTTATGCCCATGAGGATGACAACATCATCCTCATGTATATCGAATTCGGCATGGCGCAAAAGTATGTCGATGATTTGAGCAAGAACGTGAAGCGCGGACTGAAAACCAAGATCGAGAATGGTTGGTTTCCGGGCTTTGCGCCTGTGGGTTACTTGAACAACACCGTCAAGATCACCGGTGAAAACAACATCATCAAAGACCCCGAACGCTTTCCTTTAGTTCGACGCATGTGGGACTTGATGTTAACAGAACAGCACACCCCGGCGCAGATTCTGCGGATTGCTAACGAGCAATGGGGCTTTCGCACACAACCCAGCCGTAAAACGGGTGGTAAGGCGCTCGCGCGAAGCGTCATCTACCGGATGTTCTCGCAACCGTTCTACTACGGCTGGTTTGAATACCCATCCGGGAGCAGCCAGTGGTATCAAGGGAAACACGAGCCGATGATCACCGCAGCGGAATACGACAAGGTGCAGACGATGCTTGGACGCAAAGGCAATCCCCGTCCGCAATCGCAGCTTGAATTTGCTTTCACCGGCCTTATCCGTTGCGGCGAGTGTAACCGCATGGTGACCGCCGAGGAAAAACACCAGCTCATGTGCGGCAACTGCCGGTTCAAGTTTGCTTACCGCAAGCGCGATGCCTGCCCGCGTTGTGAGACTCCGATTGAGAAGATGGAGAATCCCACCTTCCTCCATTATACCTATTACCATTGCTCCCGAAGCGAAAAGCCACGGTGTCTGCAAAAGTGTGTGGGCGGAGCAGAACTGGAACGGCAGATCGGTGAGCATCTCGCCCGCACCCACATCTCTGAGAAATTCAAGGAATGGGCCGTCAAATACCTGCATGAACTGCATGAAAAAGAAAGCCGAACGCGCAATGACGTCATTCGAACCCAACAGAAGGCATATCAGGAATGCCTGCGCCGGATTGACAACCTGGTCAAACTGAAGACATCGCCGAATAACGCTGACGGAAGCCTGTTGTCCGATGCGGAGTACGGGCAACAGCGGGTTGAACTGCTCAAGGAAAAAGCGGCTTGGGAGGAATTAGCGCAGGATGCCGGTCATCGGGTTGAACAGTGGATAAATCTGACCGAGCAGACGTTTGAATTTGCCTGCAACGCCCAGTCGCGGTTCACCCAAGGCGATACCCAGACCAAAAAATCAATACTTGCCACAATGGGATCGAACCTAACTTTGAAGGACAAAATCCTCAGTATTGAAGCCAGAGAACCGTTCTTCATCCTGGAAAACTCCATGTCTGATGAAAAACCTGAAAGTAATCCCATCGAACCTGAAAATACCAGCCTGACAAAAGGACAAAACGAGGCATCAGACGCTTCCTGTCCCGGATGGGGTGCCTAGCGGGAATCGGACCCGCAACGCCAGTTCCACAAACTGGGGTTTTACCACTAAACTATAGGCACCATGTGAAAAAATGTAAACAAACCAAAATGTTACAACGCAATACAATCTTCATCTATAAACTACTCATATCTCGGCGCACACTCCTTTATACCAGATTTATGGTTAGTTAGTCGAGCTAGTGCATAGAACAACGAAGACAGCCTGTTTAAGAATGCGAGCGTCACTGAACCCACGATCACTTCCCCATTTTCAATACCAGCGATCACCCGACGCTCAGCTTTGCGTGCCAAGGTGCGAGAAATATCAAATAATGTCGCCAACTCCGTACCACCAGAAATAAAAAACGTCTTGATCGGTGGCATTTCTTTTTCTGTCCAATCAACTACATATTCAAGATGATCAACTTTGCTCTGCTCAATTTTTTTATCCGCGCCGGCAACTTCTGCCTGCACAATGAAGAGGCATTCCTGAACCCATTGAACGATCTCTGCTGGACTTTTTTGTGTGGCCACAGAATTATATTGCTCATCTCCAGAACTTTTTGTTGAATCAGATGTAACATCAGCCGAGTCTGCCGAAACTTGTACCACCCATGAAACATCGACGAGTTTCACTTTGAGTAAACCAATGAATGAATTGAGTTCATCTAGCGCGCCCAAAGCTTCCGTTTGGCAAGAACTTTTGGATATATGTTGACCTGACTTGGAGTTGAAAGCTTTAGTCGTTCCTGAATCGCCTTTACGAGTGTAGAGCATGGGAATAATGAGCAATGAACAATTAGATTCCGTCACCTATAAAAACTATATCGTCGAATAAGAAATTTCCTTGTTCAAATTTATTCATAGTATTAACAAGATCAAATTTATTAATCACACCTGTTTCAGATAATGAATTCGTGCTACCTGTGTTAATAAGTTTACCATCAAGATATGCCTTTGTATAACTAGGTTTGAATGAAATATATACATAATGCCATTTTGAATCAAATAAGAGATTACTTGGTATAAGATTATTAAGAGAATCGTTAAGTTTATTCAAACCAAGTGGAATATAGGTGCTACGAAAAAACAAACTAAAATTAGAAACAGGAGTTACTATTGGGAATGCAATGTCTACAGATTCGCCAATCCTATCACTAAAATTAGAATAGGTCGTCTTGAACCAAAAACCAACAGGAAAATCAGTGAACTGAATTCCTGTTTTATTTCCACCGTTGGACACGTTATTCGGCAAATGATAATTACCTATTAGATTTTTCAGATTAAAACTGTTCCCTTTTCCTGTTGGAGTATCTGTCGACAGTACTGACAAAATACTATAAGTAGGATTTGTACATTGAATTGCGGTCATGCTTGGCAACAAATCTAATGCTGAAGACCCCATGGAATTTTTTATCGTAATCATTTTAGAAGAATCACATGACAAGTTTTCAAAATTGTATAATGCCAATATTTTATCTCCAAAAGCATCTATAGTATGACGCTCAAATTGCAATGCTCCAGCTATCCGTGCTTTGTCACGAGCGCTTTGGACTGAGGCCAATATGACTGACGCCAACATACCCATGATAGAAATTACAACCATGAGTTCGATCAGCGTGAATCCACCAGTAAAATAAGCGGTTATTTTTTTCCTTCTTCCATACGACATGAGTATCAGTATATCATGAAGAAACTTCTGGGTGTGCCATTCTTTATGTTCCCTAGCTTGAACACTGAACATGCCTCCACATTAATATCTTCCTAAGAAATAAAATCGAAATAATCATCCTTATGCACTATCTCAAAACTACTCTGGGGATACGCCTCCAAAAACTGTTTTGGTTTTTTGACATTCTTGTCACTCCATTTAAATTCATACGCATGCAGATTCCCGCCCATTTCTTCTATATAATCGATTTCTTTCTGCTCATATGTCCTCCAGAAAAAAATATTGGGAAACAGACGAGAATTATGATTTTTCTTCATCCTTTCCAAAATACAAAAATTCTCCCATAAACCGCCAACATCTGTTCTTTTGGCTAGCTGATTTGTATTATTGATAATATAGTTTCTAATACCGATATCGTAAAAAAATACCTTGCATGTGCTATGCACTTCGTTCCTCAAGTTTCTGGATAATGCCCGTAGACGAAAGATTACGAAAGTCTTTTCCAGAAGATCGAGGTATCTTTCTACTGTCTTCGGTGTAGTCTTTAATGTATTCGCCAATTCACCAATTGAAACCTCATTTCCCAGCTGAAGAGCAACGAGTTGCAAGAGTTTCGTGAGAATAGCAGGTTTTTTTATATTTTCCAGCTCATAAATGTCCTTGTATAGATAGTTGCTAGCGATGGAACGAAGTTTTTCCACGGCCTCTTCCTGCGTTTTTCCGAAAACATCAGGATACAATCCGTATAGCAATATTGATTCCAATTTCTCATTCAAAGCCAAATTGTCATGTGTCTGTTTTATCTCCTCCACGGAAAGAGGAAAGAGCGTAAACTGAATAGCCCTTCCAGTGAGTGGTTCACTTATCTTATTCGCAAGATCAAAACTTGAAGATCCTGTGGCGATGATTTGGATGCCGGGAAAATTATCTACAAGAATCTTCAGCGTAAGTCCGATGTTCTCTATTTTCTGTGCCTCATCTAGGACGACTATCTTATAATTCCCGATAAAACTTTTCAGCTTCTCGGGGCTTGCCACACTCAAAAATTCTCTATTGTCCAAAAATTCACAATTTATATATTTTGCTTCAGCGCCATAAGGATTAATTATTTCCTTGGAGAGGGTTGTTTTACCGACCTGCCTTGCCCCATAGATAATTATTATTTTACCCTTGAAAAGCCATTTCTCTATTTCTTTTTGAATGGTTCTTTTGAACATAATAGTACATTTATTTCACTAATAACTAATAAGTGAGATAATTGTACCAAATAGCTATCCCTAAGTCAATATATTATGCCAAATTTATACCCTAAACTCCTGATTTTCTTGTTTTTTGCGTAATTGACGGTTCACAAACCTAGCCCAATATCATTGGAGAATCAGATCACGTGATCCGTACCCCTTTTAGTAGACACTTTAGAAACCCCCTACCCCCGCCTCTTAGGATTTCGCTAGAAGATGATTCCTAAACTCGACAGGAGCCATCTTGTTTCTCATCCACTGTTTTCT
>Ga0080064_1003994_pt1 | contig 19872 bp, 16 predicted proteins | sample Subgrocontami54m_FD_69260 | JGI IMG/M metagenome (GOLD analysis project Ga0080064, IMG submission 69260) | Subsurface groundwater microbial communities from S. Glens Falls, New York, USA - GMW46 contaminated, 5.4 m (SPADES assembly) (version 2) ...
AGAACGCGCCCGGAGGACGCGTTCCACCTCAAACCAGCTACATACTTCCAGCTGGAACCCCAACTGATCCTGAATTGCGGCCGGGATCACCGACGCGGCTGCGGTCGGGGACGCCCGGTCTACTTCGTCGTCACCGGCGTGACGGCGGCGTTCGCCGCGGCCGCCGCACTGGGCGCATTCGACGCGGGCTCGCCGGGCTTCGGTGCCGGCGCTTTCGCCTCGAGCGCCTTGATCGCGGTCTCCCGCACGACTTTGATCTCCGGCGAGTTTTGCGGAATCTCGATCTTGGTCTCCAACTTCGTGTCGGTCGCCATGTAATCCGCGGCGACGGCGGACAACAACGGCATGGCTGTCTCCATCCGACCGGCGATGCCGAGCACGCCGACCCGCACGTCCCAGATTTCCGGACCGGTCGTACGGTCGATCCCCTGGTCCGAGTTCAAGCGCGCCGAAAGCTGCAGGAAAGTTTCGCGCGCCGATGCATCGACCCGCGGCGTCTGGTCGACCCCATACGCCACTTCGATGAAGATGTCCGGCGCCACCGTGGCCGGCGGCTCGTACATGCCCTTGTTCGCGAGGGCGGCGTCGACGCACGCTTTGATCACCGAAACTTGCGCGGGAACGTTGGTCACCACGGATTTCTTGGCGAGCAGCCGGTACGAGAGCCCCGCTGGCTTCGTCACCCCTGGCGCGCAAATCGCGTCCACCAGCACCTTGTGCTTCGCCACGAAGAAGTTGCCGCAACCGGTGAGCCACAGCGCCATGGCTGCACCCAGCAGCGGCCCGAGCACGCGCGAAAGACAGCCGGAAGGGTTCATGCGTTTGACGCTTCTCGTATACGCCGCGCCGTTAATTCCGCAAATCCGTCTCGCGGCTCCAGCGCGGCTCGCCGCCCCGCCGGCGCTCAATCCATTTTCACGCGCGTCCGGTAGAATGCATCGCAGCGCGCATAGATTTCCTTCGGCGAACTCATCGTCAGCGCCTCCACCGCCAGCGCGCGCGCATCGGCCATCGTCATCGAGCGAATCAGGAATTTCACCGAAGGCAGCCAGGCCGGTGACATGCTGAGGCAGTCGACGCCGAGCCCGAGCAGCAGCGGCGCGTACACCGGGTCGCCGGCCATTTCGCCGCAGACGCTCACCGGCAATTTCTGCCGGTGCGCTTCGTCGACCACGCTGCGCAGCGTGCGAAGGATCGCCGGGTGCGTCGGCTCGTAGAGGTGGGCGATCCGATCGTTCACCCGGTCAATCGCGAGCAGGTACTGGATGAGATCGTTCGTCCCGATGCTGAAAAAAGAGCACTGGCGCGCCAGCAAATCGGCCGTCTGCGCGGCGCTCGGGATCTCAATCATCGTGCCCACCTCGAGGTCCGGATCGAACGGCACGTTGCGCGCCTTGAGTTCTGTCCGGCACTCCGCCAGCACCGCGTTGGCCCGGATCAATTCCTCGGCGCCGCTGATCATCGGATACATGATCCGCACCTTGCCGTAGTTGCTGGCCATGAGGATGGCGCGCAGCTGCTCCTTGAAAATATCCTGGTGCTCGAGGCAGAACCGAATCGCGCGGAAACCCATGAAGGGGTTGTTTTCCTTCGGGAACAGGTCCGCCTTGCCCACCATCGGCTTGTCGCCGCCGACATCGAGCGTGCGAATCACCACGGGCAGCGGCGCCATCGCCTCGGCCACGGATTTGTACGCGAGAAACTGCTCCTGCTCCGACGGCCAGCGCGCGGAGTTGAGGAACAGGAACTCGGTGCGATAGAGGCCGATGCCGTCGGCATAATACGCCTTCGCCTTCGTCACCTCCTCGGCCTTTTCGATGTTCGCCATCAACGACACCGCCACGCCATCGAGCGTCACGCCCGGCTGGCGATTCACCTCGAGCAACCGCGCCTCGAACGACTTCTTCTGTTCCTGGATCTTGCCGTAGCGGAACAGCGTGCTCTCGGTCGGATTGAGAATGATGACGCCGTCGTAACCGTCGACGATGGCCCAGTCGCCGTTGTTGACGCGCTGCGTGAGATTGCGCACGCCGACCACCGAGGGGATCTTCATCGAGCGCGCGACGATCACCGCATGGCTCGTCCGGCTGCCGGTATTCATCACCAGCGCCAGCGCCGCCGACCGATCGAGCGTGGCGGATTCGGACGGCGAAATGTCGCTCGCGACCACGATCCGTTGATCCGCGAGCCGGTTGAGCGAGGTCTCCGCCTGCCCGAGCAGGTTGTGCAACACCCGCTGCGCCACATCGCGGAGATCGCCGGCGCGCTCCTTCAAGTACTCGTCGTCGATCTCGGAAAACGCCTGCACGTACCGTGACGAGATCTTGTGGAAACACGTCTCGATATTGCGGCCGGTGGACTCGAACTCCCGGATCGTCTCGCCGATCAACGCCTCGTCCTCCAGCACCATCAGGTGCGCATCGAATATCGCGGCCTCTTCCGGCCCGATGTTTCTCTCGACCTCGTTCTTGATCTTCGTGATTTGCTGCCGGGTCACCACGAGCGCGCGATCGAACCGCGCGACCTCATCGATCCGCTTTTCCGGCTCGACCTGGTAGCTCGGCACTTCGACGTCGCTCTGCACATAAACGAAAATCTGGCCGTAGGCGATCCCCTGCGAGGCAGCGATGCCTTGCACCAGGGTTTCGGTCTTCTCCCGGGGGTCCATTGATCGAGTCAGGAGTTGCTATGCAAAACAGGGTTGCGCGTCGGGCTCCGACGATAACGCGGTCCCCCGGAAACGGGTCAAATGGATTCACGCAATTCGTCCCTCTATAACGAAGGCGGAATCACCCCAGCGCGCGCGAATCGCCGCGAACAAGGTTGCCACCGCCCGATCCTCCGGCACGAACGCAAAGCAGGCGCTGCCGCTTCCGCTCATGCGCGCGTTCAGTCCGAATTCATGGCGTAGCGCCTCCAGCATTACGGGCAGCGCGATGAACTTCGCGCCCACGGGCGGCTCCATATTGTTGAAAAGCAGCGCCTCGGCCGGCGCGTCCGGCGTCGCGAGCCATTCGGCCAGCCGCCGCTCCGCCTCGGCCGCGGGCAGGTAACCGGCGGGCGCAGCCGCCGCGAGCTGCGCATATGCCCAGGGCGTAGGTACGCCAAAGGCCGGCTTGAACACCACGACCCGGCGACCACGCAGCCGGAGCACCGCGGTCTCCGGCAGCGGCTCGACTCGCTCGCCGCGACCGCGCAGCACGACCGGATCCTGGCACAAGAATAATGGGCAATCCGAGCCGAGCTGCGCCGCCATTTCGCGCAACGACGCCGCGTCGAGCGGCGCGCCGCAGAGTTCATTCATGGCCCGGAGAGCCGCGACCGCGTCGCTGCTGCCGCCTCCCAACCCCGCACCCATCGGGATGCGTTTCTCGAGCGTGAACCGCGCGGCCCCGGTCCAGCCCGTCTTCGCGGCGAAGACACGCGCGGCTTTGAGCACGAGGTTGCTTTCGTCGGCCGGAACCTCCGGGTCGTTGCAGGCCAGCGTTAATTCCAGCCCGGCGCGCGCCGGGCTGATCGTGCAGGTCAGCCGATCGCCAAAGTCGAGCTGCAACACCAGTGACACCAAATCGTGAAAGCCATCGGGTCTCCAGCCGGTGATGGCGAGGAACAGGTTCAATTTCGCGGGCGCCAGGAGCGAAACGGTGCGCACGCCTTTGTCATTGCGGCGGGCGCGCGGACGAAGCAATCCATCTGATTGCCAAATGGCCTGCGACCTGATCCTCGTTCTCGATGCCCAGTCGCCGCGCGAGGTGGCGCCCACGCTCCGCCAGCTCCAGGGCACCGTCCGCTGGGTGAAAGTGGGTTTGGAAATGTTCACCGCCTGCGGGCCCGCCGCCGTGCGCGAGGTCGCGGACCTGGGGTTCCAGGTGTTCCTCGATCTCAAGCTGCATGACATTCCGAATACGGTGGCCAAGGCGGTCGAGTCGGCGGCCCGGCTGCCGATCGGCATGCTCACGCTGCACACGAGCGGCGGTCGCGAGATGATGCAGTGGGCGGTGAAGGCGCAACAGCAGCACGCGCCCGATCTGCGGCTGCTCGGCGTCACCGTGTTGACCTCGATGAGCGCGCCCGGGCTGGCCGAAACAGGCGTGCTTGCCTCGCCCGAGCAACAAGTCGTGCGGCTGGGCCGGCTCGCGGTCGACGCCGGACTGCGCGGCCTGGTGTGTTCACCGCTGGAGATCGCGCCGCTGCGGGCCGCGCTGCCACCCACCCTCGCGCTGGTCACGCCCGGCATCCGGCCGCGCAACGCCCAAGCCGACGACCAAACCCGCGTGATGACGCCGCACGAGGCGGCGCAAGCCGGCGCGAACTTCATCGTCGTCGGCCGCCCGATTTTCAAGGCACCCGACCCGGTGGCCGCCGCCCGCACAATCCTCGCCGAGCTCGGATTGTAGGCAACGGGACCACGGACCACAGACCACAGGACCGCTAGCCCCAAGATGAATTCCCAATGAAGATTCCCCAATGCATTTCAGTCCCGTCGCCCTGTAGTCCCGTCGTCCCGTAGTCCCAGATGTCCCGCACCGCCGCCATTCTTCTCGCCGCCGGCAGCGGCTCGCGCATGCAGGGCGCGGTCAACGACAAGGTGCTCGCGCCGCTGGCCGGTCGGCCGGTGTTCGCCTATTCCGCCGCCGCCTTCATGCAGAGCGCCGTCGCCGACCTCTACGTCGTCGTCTACCGCGACCAGCGCCAGATGATGGAATTGTCCGCCTATGCGCCGACGCCGTCGGTCCTCGCGCGCGGCGGACGCGAGCGGCAGGACTCGGTGATCAACGCGCTCGCGGCGCTGCCGGCCGACATCGAGTATGTTTTCATTCACGACTGCGCGCGGCCCTTGATCCGGGCCGAACAACTGGTCGCGCTGCACAAGATCGTCCGCCGCGAACAAGCCGTCGTCCTGGCGCACCGCGTGATCGACACGATCAAGGAGCATCGCGACGACGCCCGGCTGCGCACGCTCGATCGTTCGCGGCTGTGGGCGATGGAGACGCCGCAGGTTTTCTCGCGCGAGCTGATTGCGCGGGCGTACGCGCGGGTGCAGTCACGCGAGGTCCACATCACGGATGACGCCCAGGCGGTCGAGTTGCTCGGCCACCCCATCGCGCTGCTCGAGAACAGCCACCCCAACCCGAAAATCACCACGCCGGCGGACTTGGAGTACCTCGAGTTTCTCCTCGCCGTGGCCGACCGGCAGCGCACGCCGCGCGCCAGCTCATCGCGCCCACCCTTCTGATGAACTTCCGCATCGGTCACGGCTACGACATCCACCGCATCGTCACCGGCCGCCCGCTGGTACTCGGCGGGGTGAAATTCGAAGAAGACTTCGGCCTGGAAGGACACAGCGACGCCGATTGCGTGACCCACGCCATCTGCGACGCCTTGCTCGGCGCCGCCGGACTGCCCGACATCGGTCATTTCTTTCCCAATACGGACCCCGCCTACAAGGACATCGATTCGCTGGTGCTGCTCAACCGCGTGTGCGGCGAGCTGTCCAAGCGCAGCTTTGCCGTCGGCAACATCGACGCGACGGTGATTGCCGAAAAACCGAAGATTTATCCGCGCATCGCCGAGATGAAGGCCGCGCTGGCCAAGGCCACCCGCCTGCCGGTCGCGAACATCGCGGTCAAGGCCACGACGAACGAAGGCGTCGGCGATCTCGGCCGCGGCCTGGCCATTGCCGCGCACGCAGTCGTGCTGATTGCCAAGACATGATCGGCCGCCGCAAAGTGGCGCGACTGCTGTTGGCAGTCGGCGTCGGGGCGGCCTTCGCCGGCTGCCTCAAACGCGAAACCGCCGTGCTCCGCGGCGATCGCGAGCAGGTCCTCCACAAAGGCATGGGCGCGGATCCCACCGACCTCGATCCGCACGTCGCGACCAACATCGCCGAAATCGATGTCGCCGCGGCCTTGTTCGAGGGACTCGTCGCCGAGGACCCGGTCGATCTGCATCCCGTGCCCGGTGTCGCCGAGCGGTGGGACGTTTCCACCGACGGCATCACGTACACGTTTTACCTGCGGCCGGCCGCGAAATGGTCCGACGGCAAACCCGTCACCGCGCAGGATTTCGTCACGTCATGGCGCCGCGCGCTCACGCCATCGCTGGCCGCAGAAAACGCCGGCATGCTCTACGTCGTGCAGGGGGCGGAGGCGTTTCACAAGGGCGCGACGAAGGATTTCGGGCACGTCGGCGTCATGGCGACGGGCGCGCAAACCTTGCGCGTCACCCTCGAGCATCCGACCGCGCATTTTCTTTCGCTTCTCACCCACCCCGTGTGGTTCCCCGTGCCCGTGCCGGCGATCGCCGCGGTCGGCGATCCGTTTGCCCGCGGCGTCGCCTGGACGCGCGTCGAGCGCTTCGTCGGCAACGGACCTTTCAAACTCAAGGCCTGGCATCCGAACCGCGAGCTGATCGTCGAACATTCGCCGACCTATTGGGACGCCGGCCGCGTGCGGCTGCGCGCGATCCATTTTTATCCGATCGAGCTCGCCGATTCCGAGGAGCGCAGTTTCCGCGCCGGGCAACTCCACATTACGTACCAGCTGCCGTTTGGCAAAGTCGACGCGTACCGCGCGAACTCGCCGCAGCTCCTGCGGCTGGATCCGTATCTCAACACGTATTTCTTCCGGCTCAACGTCCGGCATCCGCCCCTGACGAACGAGAAAGTCCGGCGCGCGCTCGCGTTGGCGGTGGACCGCGGCGCGATCGTCGAGCGCTTGCTGCGCGGAGGACAGAAACCCGCCACCGCCATTACGCCGCCGGGACTGCCCGGCTACGCGCCACCGACCGGGATTGCGACGAACCTTGCCGCCGCGCGGGCATTGCTCGCGGAAGCGGGTTATCCCGGAGGCAAGGGGCTCGAACCGCTGGAGCTCCTGCACAACACGTCCGGCAACAATCGGCTGATCGCGGAGGCCGTGCAGGAAATGTGGCGTCGCGATCTCGGCGTGGAGGTGAAACTCCTGAACCAGGAATATAAAGTGGTCCTCAGCGAGCGTCGCGCCGGTCGCTATCAGATTCTGCTCAGCGACTGGGTGGGCGACTACCTCGATCCCACGACGTTTCTGGAACTTTGGCGCAGCGACAGCGGCAATAATCACACCGGCTGGGGCAGTCCGGAGTACGATGCGCTGTTGTTCACGGCCGCACGGACGACCGGCGCCGCGGAGCGCACGGCCCAGCTGCAGAAAGCCGAGGCCCTCATGCTCGCCGCGACGCCAATCATCCCAATTTATTACAACACGCACGTGTTCCTCGCGCAGCCCTCGGTGAAAGGCTGGCATCCGACGCTCCTCGATCACCACCCGTACAAGCATGTGTGGCTGGAGAAGTAGGGGGAGATTTCCGCCCGCCCGCCCGCGATTCGTTTTCGGGAGCGGGCTGAAGCCCGCCCTACTGGTGGGGTTCGCCCTGGCGTTGGCGTCAGTGGGCTGCGGTCGCCACGACGTTCCCGCCGGCGCCCGCCCCTCGTCGCAGATCCTCCGGCTCAGCCAGCGCAACGAACCGGCGGATCTCGATCCGGCCATCACCTCGCTGCCGGACGAATTCGGCATCCTGCGTGCGCTGCTTGAGGGCCTGCTCGTCCCGGGTCCGAACGGCGGCGAGCCGCAACCCGGCGTGGCCGAGCGGTTCGAGGTGTCGGCGGATGGCCTGATCTACACCTTTCCGCTGCGGCGGGCGGCCGCCTGGTCGAATGGCGATCCGGTGCGGGCGGGCGATTTCGTATCCGCCTATCGGCGACTGCTCACCCCGGCGACCGCCGCGCCGAAGGCGACCGCGTTTTATCCGGTGAAGAATGCGCGCGGCTTCGCGACGGGCACGCTGCGCGACTTCACGGCCGTCGGCATCCGCGCCGCCGACGAGCACACCCTCGTCGTCACGCTCGAGCAGCCGACGCCGCGCTTCCCTTATTACGTGGCGAGCGGCCCCTGGCTCCCGGTGCATGGGCCCACGGTCGAGCGGCACGGACGCAAATGGACGAGCCCGGGAAACTTCGTCGGCAACGGCCCGTTCACGCTCGCGGAGTGGCGGCCGCACCAGCGGATTGTCGTGCGGAAAAATCCGCGCTGGCACGGCGCGGCTGGCGTGCGGCTCGCCGAGATCCAATTCGTATATTTCGACAACGGCGACGCCGAGGAGCGCGCGTATCGCTCCGGGCAGATCGACGCGACCATGGCCGTGCCGTCGAGCAAGGTCGAGGTGTACGCCCGGGAGCGGCCCGCCGAACTCCACCGCACGCCGATGATCGAGACGCGGTACCTCGCGTTCAACACGCAACGGCCACCCTTGACCGACGAACGCCTGCGGCGCGCGCTGGCGCTCGCCGTCGACCGCGAAGCGATCGTCCAGCGCGTGCTCAAAGGCGGCCAGCCGGCGACGGGCCGGCTGGTGCCGCCGGCGCTGCGGGGCACGGCGAGCCAGCTCGCGCACGAACATGGTTTCGATCCCAAACGCGCGCGCGCCCTGCTCGCGGCCGCCGGCCTCGATGCCAGGACGCTCCGGCCGCTCGAGGCCAGCTGCTGGTCCTCCTCGCAAACGCCGGTCCTGGAGGCGGTGCAGGCCATGTGGCAGCAGGAGCTCGGCCTTCGCCTCACCATCACCCTGCGCGAAGCGAAGGTTCATCTCGCGGCGCTGGCCGCCGGCAACTACGACATTGGTTTCATCACCGCGATACCCGACGTGGCCGACGCCTTTGAAATCCTCGACGATTTCGTGGGCGACTCGCCGGAGAACTATCCGCACTGGCACGATGCCCAGTTCGACCAGGGCATGCTCGCTGCCCGCGCGATTTCCGCCGCGAAACCGCGCGCCGCCGCCCTCGCCGATTTGGAGGACGGGTTGCTGGCGGCTGCGCCGGTGACGCCGATTTACCACAACCCCAAAATCTGGCTCATGTCGCCGCGCGTTCGCGGCTGGCAGGAAGACGGACTATGGTCACGCTGTTACCACACCGTTTACTTCGATGAAAAATGATCTTCCCTTGGTGGGGCCGGTTCTCCGAACCGGCCTGAGTTCCAACTTCAATCGCCTCGCTGATCGCCTAATCAGGGTGAAACTCAGGCCGGCTCGGAGAGCCGGCTCCACCCTGCTCGCCTGTTCCGTGATGGCGGTCGCATTGGCGGGCGCCGCCGAGAAACCGGCCATCTCTGCCGCCAGCCTGCTCGCGCGCACCAAGGTGCTGGCGTCCGACGAATTCGAAGGCCGCGGCCCCGGCACGCCCGGCGAGGAGAAGACCGTCAATTACCTCGTTTCCGAGTTCAAGCAGCTCGGCCTCGAGCCCGGCAACCCCAACGGCACGTACATCCAGAATTCCCCGCTGGTCGGCATCACCTCGGTCCCGACGCTTGGCTTCACTGTCGGCGGCAAGCCGATGCCGATGGAAAACATCAACGACTACGTCGCGTTCTCCACGCGCGTGACACCTCACGTGGCGGGCCAGGACAGCGACGTCGTTTTCGTGGGCTATGGCATCGTGGCGCCGGAGTACGGCTGGGACGACTACAAGGGCGTCGATGTCCGCGGCAAGACGGTGGTCATGTTGGTCAACGATCCGCCGGTGCGCGGGGCCGACGGCCAGCTCGACCCGAAAATTTTTGGCGGCAACGCGATGACGTATTACGGCCGCTGGACGTACAAGTACGAGATCGCCGCCGAAAAGGGCGCGGCGGCCTGCCTCATCATCCACGAGACGGCGCCGGCGGCGTATCCGTTCGGCGTGGTCATCTCGAGTTGGACGCGCGAGAACTTCGAGATTCGTTCGCCCGATAACAATGCCGGGCATGTCGCGTTGTCGGGGTGGCTCACGCTCGATGCGGCGAAGAAACTCATCGCCGCCGGCGGCCACAATCTCGCGGCGCTGAAGTCCGCCGCGGTCACCCGCGAATTTCGGCCCGTGCCGCTGGGCGCGAAAGCGTCGTTCACCGTCGAGAACAAGCTGCGGCACGTCGACTCGCGCAATGTCATTGGACTGCTGCCCGGCGCCGACCCGAAACTGCGCAACGAGTATGTGATCTACAACGCGCACTGGGATCATCTCGGCCGTGATCCGAAGAAACATGGCGATCAGATCTATAACGGCGCCGCCGACAATGCCGCGGGCGTCGCCGTGCTGCTCGAACTCGCGCAGGCGATCAAGGCGCTGCCGGCCGCGCAGCGCCCGAAGCGCAGCGTGCTGTTCCTCGCGGTCACGGCCGAGGAGAAAGGCCTGCTCGGCTCGCGCTACTACGCGCAAAACCCGTTGTATCCGCTCACACAGACGGTCGCCGTGATCAATATGGACGGCGCGAACCAGTTTGGCCGGACGAGCGACATGGAGATCATCGGCCATGGCGCGTCGACGATCGACGACATTGGCGCGGCGGTCGCGAAGGCGCAGGGCCGCGACATCCGGCCCGACAGCCACCCCGAGCGCGGCAGCTTTTATCGGAGCGACCACTTCGAATTCGCGAAGGTTGGCGTGCCGGCGTACTATCCCAAGGGCGGGAAGATCTTCATCGGCCAGCCGGCGGATTACGGCGAAAAGAAGATCAACGAGTACATCGCGAAGGATTATCACCAACCGAGCGACGAGGTGAAACCCGACTGGACTTTCGAGGGCGCGGCGCAGGACACCGAGTTTCTGTTGCAGGTCGGCCTGCGGATCGCGAACGGCGCCAGGTGGCCGGAATGGAAGCCCGGCAACGAGTTCAAGGCGCGACGGGATGCGATGCTGCGGAAGTGAATTCACCCGCACCGCCCGCCTCGCGTAGCACGGGCAACCTGCCCGTGCTTTGCGTCCGGGGTTTCGGCGCGGTCTGGTTGACCGCGCTGCGCGGCGCGCGCCTTGCACCGATCGCAGGGCGTGCTGTCCTTGCTGGGATGTTTCGCCGCTGCTCCGTTCTCACTGCCTTCGTCGTAGCGCTCGCGTTCGCCGCCGGCTGCGCGAAACACCAGCCGGGTGGCGGCACCGCGGCGGCCGGCGCTCCGGCGAAAAAAATCCTGCACTACGGCAACGGCTCCGAACCCCAGGACCTCGATCCGCAGGTGGTGACCGGCGTGCCCGAACACCACCTGCACCTCGCGTTTTTCGAAGGGCTCGTCGCGGAGGATCCGCAGCTCAACGTCACCCCGGGCGTGGCGGAGAAATGGGAGATCTCCCCGGACGGGCTGGTCTACACGTTCCATCTCCGCGCCGACGCGAAGTGGTCCAACGGCGATCCGGTCACGGCCGGCGATTTTGTGCAGAGCTACCAGCGCATGATCACGCCGGCGCTGGCGGCGGAGTATTCATACATGCTCTGGCACGTGGTGGGCGCCGAGGACTACAACAAGGGCCGGCTCACCGATTTCTCGAAAACCGGCTTCAAGGCGCTCGATCCGCGCACGGTGCAGATCACGCTGCGGCAGCGGACACCGTTCCTGCTGCACGCGATGAACCACCACGCGTGGTATCCGGTGCACATCGCGACCGTGAAGAAGTTCGGCGGGCTCGAACGCAAGAACACGAAGTGGACGCGACCGGAGAACTTCGTCGGCAATGGCGCCTATGTGCTGAAGGAATGGCGACCCAACCAGAAAATCATCGCGGCGCGCTCCCCCACCTACTGGGACCGCGCCAACGTGAAAATTGACGAGATTCATTTCTACACGACGGAACTCGCCGAGGTGGAGGAGCGGATGTTCCGCACCGGCCAGCTCGACATCACCAACGAGGTGCCGCTCGCGAAAATTCCCCTCTACGAGCGCGAGCATCCGGACTCGATTCGGACCGATCCGTGGTGCGGGATCTATTTCTACCGGTTCAACGTGAAGCGAAAGCCGTTCGACGATGTGCGCGTCCGCCGCGCGCTCACGCTCGCGATCGATCGCGAGGTGCTGGTGAAGAAGATCCTCGCGAGCGGCGAGCTGCCCGCGTACGCGTTCGTGCCGCCGAATATTCTCGCGTACCAGAGCCGCCATAAAATCCAGTCCGACGCGGCCGAGGCGCGCCGGCTGCTGGCCGAGGCCGGATATCCGGACGGCAAAGGCTTTCCCACGGTCGAGCTGCTCTACAACACGCTCGAGAAACACCAGGTGATTGCGGAGGCGCTGCACCAGATGTGGCGCACGAATCTCGGCATCGGCATCTCGTTGGTGAACCAGGAGTGGAAGGTGTACATGGATTCGATGCACACGACCAATTACCAGCTGTGCCGCGGCGGCTGGATTGCGGACTACATCGACCCGCACGTGTTCCTCGACATCTGGGAGACCGGCGGCGGCAACAACAACACGAACTGGGGCAGTGCCGAATACGACCGCTTGCTGCGCAGTTCGCTCGATGCACCGACCACGGAGGCTCGTTTCGAGGTTTACCAGCAGATGGAAAAAATCCTCGAGGACGAAGTGCCCGCGCTGCCGATTTTCTTCTACACCTACACCCGGCTGGTGAATCCGCGGGTGAAAGGCTACTTCACCACGCTGGTGGACAATTTCCCGTGGAAGTACGCGGATATCCGATAACGGGACCACGGGACTACGAGACCACAGGACCACTCCAAAACAGGCAAGTCGGGTCGATCTTGAGGTCCGTCCTCACGTCGTCCGTAGTCCCCACCGTCCCGTTATCTCATTGTCCCGGCAGTCCCGTTTTCCTGTAGTCCCGTTGTCCCGTAGTCCCGTAGTCCTGTAGTCCTTTAGTCCCTCCCCCCGAATGCTTCGCATCATCACCTCGCGCTTCCTGCAGTCGGTGCTCGCGCTGTTCCTGGTCGTGACCGCGACGTTCTTCATGATTCGGTTCGTGCCGGGTGGACCGTTCACGGCGGAAAAAGCCGTCACGCCGGAAATCCTGCGCAACCTCGAGGCGCATTACGGACTGAACCAGCCGCTCTGGAAACAGTACCTCGATTACCTCGGCAGCCTCGCCCGCGGCGACCTCGGCCCGTCGTTCAAGTATCCGAATCGCACGGTCAACGAAATCCTCGGCGACAAGCTGCCGGTCGCGCTGGAACTCGGCAGCATCTCGCTCGCCATCGCGCTGCTCGTCGGCATCACGCTCGGGACGCTGGCGGCGGTGAGGCGGAACACCTGGCTCGATTACGTCGCCTCGGTATTCGGCGTCGTGGGGATTTCCGTGCCGACGTTTGTTGTCGGCCCACTGCTGGTGCTCGGGCTGGCGATTCACGCGGGGTGGTTCAACGCGTCGGGCTGGTACGAGCCGCGCGACCGCGTGCTGCCGTGCCTCGTGCTCGGGCTCGCCTACGCCGCGTCGATCTCGCGGCTCACCCGCGCCGGCATGCTCGATGTGCTGAACCAGGATTTCATCCGCACCGCCCGGGCAAAGGGCGCCTCGGAGCTGCGGGTGGTGCTGAAGCATGGGTTGCGCGGCGGGCTGCTGCCGGTCGTGTCGTACCTCGGGCCGGCCATCGCGGGGATTCTCACCGGTGCGTTCGCGATCGAAACCATTTTCCAGATCCCGGGCACCGGCCGCGAGTTCATCAACTCGGCCTTCAACCGCGACTACACGTTGGTGCTCGGCACGGTCATTCTCTACGCGTCGCTGCTGATGTTGCTGAATTTCCTCACCGATGTGCTCGCGGCGTGGATGAACCCGAAGGTCCGGCTGGAGGCGTGAAAGCTCCATCTGAAACCAGGGCGCATATTCAAAATGGTTTGTCATTCCGAGACACGGACCAACGCAACGTTGGGCGATTCAACGCAATGAACTTTCCCCGGCTTGTCATTCTGAGCGCAGCGAAGAATCCAATGGCGCGACCGCATGCCGACTTGCTGCTGGATTCTTCGCTGGCGCTCAGAATGACAAACCCAGCGGTTCATCAGCAGCGGAGCGCGCGCTGCGGAGCGCTCGTTTTCACCGCCGCCGCTTGGGGTCAAGCGGCTCCACCTCGATTACGATCGGCGCGTAGCAACCGATGAGCAACGCCCCCGTTCTCACCGCACCGCTTGCGGAAGCCGACGAAGCGGAAGGCTCATCGCTCTGGCACGATGCGTGGCTCCGGCTGAGCAAGAACCAGCTCGCGGTGTTCGGGATGTACGCGCTGGCGCTCGTCGCGCTCGGCTGCGTGGCGGGCCCGTGGCTGTCGCGTTACGGCTATGAACAGCAGAATTTGTCGGAAACGTTTTCGCCGCCGAATGCGCAGCATTGGCTCGGCACCGATCAACTCGGCCGCGACCTGCTCGTCCGGCTGCTCTATGGCGGTCGCGTTTCGCTCGCCGTCGGGCTCTGCGCCACGTTTGTCGCGCTGACGATCGGCGTGGTGTACGGCGCGATCGCCGGATTCTTCGGCGGGAAGCTCGACGCCGTCATGATGCGCACGGTCGACATGCTTTATGCGCTGCCCTTCGCGATTTTCGTGATCCTCCTGATGGTGTTCTTCGGCCACAACATCATCCTGCTCTTCGTTGCCATCGGCGCGGTCGAGTGGCTCACGATGGCGCGCATCGTCCGCGGCCAGGTCATGGCCGTGAAAAAGATGGAATTCATCGAGGCGGCGCGCTCGCTCGGGTTTGGCCGCCGGCGGATTATTTTCCGACACATCCTGCCGAACATCCTCGGCCCGATCATCGTTTACACGACGCTGCTGATTCCGTCGGTCATGCTGCTCGAGGCGTTCCTCAGTTTCCTCGGCCTCGGCGTGCAGCCGCCGATGAGCTCGTGGGGCGTGTTGATCAAGGACGGCGCCGAAAAGATGGAGGAATACTGGTGGCTGCTCGTGTTCCCCGGCGCGGTGTTCTCGCTGACGCTTTTTTCGCTGAACTTCCTCGGCGACGGGTTGCGCGACGCGCTCGATGTGCGCTCGTCGAAGGATTGAGCGGGGGCAGCGGGAAATTTGCGTTTCGTGTAGGGCGGGGTCTCCCGACCCCGCCGAGCCTACCTTACGAAACGAATGCGGGGTCGGGAGACCCCGCCCTACAGCGGAGCACAAAGATTGAGGTGGAACGCGCCGCGGCGAACCCGTTTCATACCGGGGTCCAGTCCTGATGCGCCGTTTCCGCCCTTACCTTCGTTACCTCCGCGCCGTGCGCGGTCCGCTCTATGGCGCACTGTTTTTCGCGGCGATCTATGGTGCGGCGAGCAGCGTGGCGCTCAGCTATCTCATGAAGGAGGTGCTGCCGAAGCTGTTCGACCAGCACGCGACGGCGTTGTCGTTCGCCCAAATCGTCGGCTACGCGTCACTGATCCCCGCCGTGTTCCTGGTGCGCGCGATCGCCGGCTACCTCAACACTTACCTGATCACGCTCTGCGGCGTGCGCGTGCTGGAGCAGCTCCGGCTGGATTTCTTCAACCGGCTGCAGGTCCTGCCGCTCGCGTTTTTTTCCGGCCGGCAAAGCGGCGACCTGATCTCGCGCGGCATCGCCGACACCAACCAGCTCCAATTCACGCTGACCAGCGTGGCGAACGATCTCTTCAAGCAGCCCGCGCAGTTGCTCGGCGCGATCGGCTATCTCGTGTGGCTGGCGACGGACAATCACGACATCGCGTTCCTGCTCCTCTGCCTGGCCAGCATTCCGCTCTGCGTTTTCCCCGTGCGTTATGTCGGCCGCCACCTGCAACGCCGCGCCAACCAGCTGCAGGCGGAGATGGGCGCGGTCACCGGCACGCTCAGCGAGAACATCGGCGCGGCGAAGGAAGTCCGCGCCTTTGGCCTGGAGCAGCGCGAAGGCGAACGCTTCACCCGCGCGACGCGACAGCTCGTCACCTATCAGATGAAAGCCGCGAAGTACGCGGGCTTCCTCACGCCGGCGATCGAGTTGATCAGCGCGATCGGGATCGCGGCGACCCTCGTCTATGTCTACCGGGCCGGGTTCGGCTGGGGCGTGTTCCTGTCGATCATGACTGCGCTGTACCTGTGCTACGAACCGGTGAAAAAACTCGGCGCGATCAACAGCGAGCTCAAGCGCGGGTCCGCCGCCCTCGCGCGGCTCGACGAGGTGTTCAACGAGCCGCTCACGATTGCCGATCCCGAAAATCCGGTCCCCGTCGGCCGGTTGCGCGGGGACCTCGCGTTCGACCACGTGTCGTTCGCCTACCGCGTCGATCTGCCGGTGCTGCGCGAGGTCACCGTCGCGCTCCCGGCGGGCACGATTTGCGCGCTGGTCGGCCCGAGCGGCGCCGGCAAGTCGACGTTTGCGCACCTGGTGCCGCGTTTCTACGAAGCGGCGAGCGGCCGCGTGACGATCGACGGGATCGACGTCCGCGCGATGCGGCTCGCCGACTTGCGCCGCAACATCGCCGTCGTCTCGCAGGACCCGGTGCTCTTCAACGACACGATTCTCGCGAACCTGCTGCTCGGCCGGCCTGACGCCACCCGGGCCGAAGTCGAGCAGGCCGCACGCGACGCATTTGCGCACGACTTCATCGTGGCGCTGCCGCAAGGTTACGACACGATCGTCGGCGAGCGCGGCGCCTCGCTTTCGGGCGGCCAGCGGCAGCGCGTCGCCCTCGCGCGGGCCTTTCTCCGCAACGCGCCGATTCTCATCCTCGACGAGGCGACCAGCGCGCTCGACAGCGACAGCGAGGCTGCTATCCAGGCGGCGCTGAAAAAACTGATGATCGGCAAGACCGTGCTCATCATCGCGCACCGGTTTTCGACGATTCGCGATGCGACGAAGATCCTCGTGTTCGACCGCGGACATCTCATCGCGGCCGGCAGCCATGCGGAATTGCACGGCGGCAACGCGCTCTACAAATCGCTCTACGATCGCCAGTCGAGTAGCGCGGTGCTTCAGCCCGCGCTCTGATGCCGACGGAATCGCCGTTCTCGGTCGAGCAATCGGCGTCGTCCGCGCCCGCCCCCGCGCCCGCCGCGCTGAAGGCGAGCCGGATCCCGCGCGTCCTGCTCGTCCGGAGACGCTACCTCGGCGACATCGTCCTGCTCGGTAGCGTGCTGCGCAACCTGCGGCTGCGCTGGCCGTCGGCCTGGCTCGCGGTTCTGACGGAATCGGCCTACGCGGGCGTGCGGCGGCTGAATCCCGATGTCGATGCGGCGATCACGTTCCCCGCCGGCACGACAAAATGGTTTCGGTTCGTGCGCGATCTGCGCCGCGTCGGCTTCACCCACGTGCTCGATTTCGACAACACGGACAAGACTGCGCTCGTGGCCGCGCTCACCGGGGCCGGCGTCCGCGCGACGTTCGATCGCGAGCTCATTCGGTTTCGTTACCGCTGGATCTACACGCACACCGCGAAGGTGACGAACGCGTTCTACGATTCGCACCACATCACGGACACCTACCTCGCGCTGCCTGCGGCGATCAACGTGCCGATCCAAACGCGCGAGGTGCGGCTCGTCCCCCACCCGGATGATCTCGCGGCCGCGCAGAAACTCGTGGCGCGCGGCGGCAACAAGGTGCTGATCCATCCCGGCTCGCGCAGCCCGTATCGCATCTGGCCGGCCGAGCGCTTCGCGGACGTCTGCGACCGGCTGCAGGACAATCTCGGGGCGCAGGTCTTTCTCACCGCCGGCCGGGAAGAGCGTCCGCTGCTCGAGCAGATCCGCGCGCAGGCGCGGACTCATGTCGTGCTGCTGGAGCCGCCCCGCGACGCCGGCCGGCTGGCCGCGCTGCTCGCGCAATTCGATGTGTTTCTCTGCCACGACAGCGGTCCGATGCACGTGGCGGCCGCGGTCGGCACCCCCGTCGTCGCGCTGTTTGGTTCGCAGAACGCGACCATCTGGCGGCCGCTTGGCGCGGGGCACACGCTGCTGCAGACGCCGCTGCCGTGTGCCTGCATCGGGGCCGCGGGCCCGACCCCGTGCGTCCCTGGCGATTCGTACCGCAGCTACTGTGTGCGCAAGCTGGCGGCTGACGATGTCTTCGCGGCGCTGACGAAAACACTGGCGACGGGCAAGTAGCCCCGGCGCGCCCGACTCCCGCGCCCCCCCGCCATCCTAAGCGGTTCGATGTCTCAGCTGAGACATCGAACCGCTCACCACGATGAAACTCTCCCCTGAGCATGCCCTGAGAATGGCCTGAGAATGGCCGCGCGTTGGGGTGTCACAGCTGGGACACCGAACCGCGCCGAACTATATCCGGAACGCGATGATCGTGCCGGCGACGCCGACGATTTCCGCGAAGCGGCTCCCCTTGATCTCTTCGAAAATCGCCCGCGTCACGCCGTCGGCCCGGCTGCCGAAATCGTGAAACGCGATCACGCCGCCGCGTTTCACGAACGGCGACCACGCGAGGATGTCGGCCTTGCAGGCGTCGTACGAATGGTCTCCGTCGATGAACACGAAGTCGATCGTGCCGCGCTTCAGCGCGAGCTGCTGGGCGGCCGCGAGCGAATCGTTGACCACGGGCTCGGCCCGGGACGAAAACCCAAGCGCGGCGAAATTCTCCCGGAATATCTCCAGGGTGCTGTTCGCACCGAGTTTTCGAAAATGCCGGCTGTACCACGCCGCGTCCTCGCCGCAGGTCGACAAGCCCTGGAAATTATCCACCGCGTAGACTTTCGCGCGCCCGCCCTTCAGCCCACCGGCGATGAAACACGTCGACGCGCCCATCCAGGAGCCCACCTCGACCACTTGCGCGTCGGCCGGCAAATCGCTCGCCAGCTGGAACAGATAGCCGCGCTCGGCGAAGCTGCCCATGTCGTCCTGCTTGAAGCGCCGCGCGATGCGGTGGAACTCGTCCCAGTTCAAATCCGGCCGGCGCTTGCGCACGCCGCGCAGGTAGCGTCCGCATTTTTGGGCAAAGCGGACGTCGCGCACCAGAGGCCAGTGTTTGAACACAGGTTTTCGCTGCGCGAAAACCCAGGTTTGGGAAAGCAAATAATCCTTCGACTTGAACTGGCAACCCGGGCACTCGAATCTGGCCGAACCGTGTGAAACCGCTATGGCGATCCCGCAGCCGAAAGTACTAGGGTTTCGCGAAGCGAAAACCTTGAAAGCCTCCGTCGTAATCCCGACCTACAATCGCGCAGATTTACTGCGGCAGGCGCTCGCCGGCATCGTGACCCAGCAGTTTCCGCGCGACCACTTCGAGGTGCTCGTGATCGACAACAACTCGCACGACCACACGGCCAGCGTCGTGGCCGAATTCGCATCGGCGCACCCGGCCCCGCGCCATGTGCACGAACCGCAGCAGGGCCTCGACCATGCGCGCAACCGCGCGATCGCGGAGAGTCGCGGCGAGATCATTCTCTTTGGCGACGACGACATTCTCGTGCAGCCGGATTGGATCGCACAGATGGTCGTGCCGTTGCTCGCCGACGCCGGTGCGCGGCGGATCGGCGCGGTCGGCGGCGAGGTGATCCCGGTTTTCCCGCACGGCCTGCCTGATTGGGTGCGCGAGTGGCATGCACCGCTCGGTTTCCGGCCCGACACGGGCCCGCTGGGTCCGCGCCAGGCGCCGATGGGCGCGAACCTCGCGATTCCGCGGTGGGTCTTCGAGCAGCTCGGGCCGTTTCACACCGCGCTCGATCGCGCGGCGGGAAATTATTTCTCCGGCGGGGACAGCGAGATGATTCGCCGGGTGCGCGCGGCGGGGCTCGAGGTGTGGTTTGCGCCAGCCGCCGCGGTGCAACACCAGATGCCGGCGAGCCGGACGACGTTTCGCTATGCGGCGCGGCACGCCTTCGATTCGGCGCGGTCGCGCGTAATCGATCGGGCCGGCCAGCCGGCGGCGGCGGGCTATTTTGTGGGCCGGCTGTTCGCGAACATCGCGAAGGCGTTCGGGTTCACGCTGCTGTCATTCGTCAACGCCATCCTCTTCCGCACCGGCGCAGCCAAGCAGGCGCTCGTCCGCGCCTGGCGTTCGTGCGGCTATCTGTATCAGATTCCGCGCTCGCTGTTGGGAAAGGTGTAGCGGCAGGCGTCCCCGCCTGCCGCCGCGCAGCGCACAAACCGCGGCCGGGAGGGGCCCCGCCCCCTACCGCCGGCACTCGCGCTGTTT
>Ga0080064_1002741_pt1 | contig 19856 bp, 16 predicted proteins | sample Subgrocontami54m_FD_69260 | JGI IMG/M metagenome (GOLD analysis project Ga0080064, IMG submission 69260) | Subsurface groundwater microbial communities from S. Glens Falls, New York, USA - GMW46 contaminated, 5.4 m (SPADES assembly) (version 2) ...
CTCACTTGAAGTCCAAGGGTGAGAGAATTGATTTGGCACTATAGTATTATAACAAAGCTGCATTTATCTTACAATGAAAAGACTATAAATGTGCTATTTTTATCGTATAATAGGAAAATCACAGTTTATGAAAAAGCTGATTATTGGAAATTGGAAATCGAATAAGTCGACACAACAAGCAAAAGAGTGGATTGCCCAAATGACAAAGCACACATGGTCAAGCGAGGAAAAAGAAGTTATTCTTTGCCCAGCCTTCCCCTTAGTATCTGTCATAAAGCATGAAGCGGAACAATCGGGACTTTCTCTAGCACTTGGTGTACAAGATATATCTCCTTTTGATGAAGGTTCCTATACAGGAGCCGTTTCTGCTAAATTGGCAGCTGAGTTTGTAACTCATGGCATCGTCGGACACTCGGAGAGAAGAAAGTACTTCCATGAGACTGATGACGATGTGATAAATAAAATAAAACGCCTCCTCGAATCGAAAATCACCCCCATACTCTGTATTAGTGACATAGAGCAGCTAACATATTATCTGGCAAAGGATAGGACACTTGTCGATAACGCATCAAAAATTATTTTTGTATATGAGCCACCGTCTGCTATTAGTGGTGGTGGAGCATTTCATCCGGAAAGCCCTGAGGTGGCGAATCAAAACGCTTCGGAAATTAGTCAGAAAATTGGCAAAAAAGTGACCACGTTGTATGGAGGTAGTCTCAACCCGGAAAATGTCAGCTCTTTTTTTATCAAGGAATACATAGATGGTGGATTAGTCGGACAAGCGAGTCTTGATCCTGAAGTCTTTTTGGCACTTATTTCAAACGCTTAATATGAATCCAACGATACGACAGAGAGGACGAGGAGAAAAGAAAAAAGGGCGGATTCTGTTGCTTCTTTGTCTTTTCTTTTTTGGGTTTCTTTTTCTCTCTTTCGGTAAATATATCCCTACTCTTTGGCAACTTTTTTTCCATAAAGAGATAACGCTTAGAAGAACGACAGATCAAAGAATAAATATATTACTTTTAGGGATTGGCGGAGAAAAACATGACGGCCCGAATCTTACCGACACAATTCTTCTTGCAAGTATTGATCCGAAATTAAATCGGATCAGCCTTATCTCACTTCCTCGAGATCTCTGGACACCGGAACTAAAAGCAAAGATAAATACTGCCTATGCGTTCGGCGAAGAAAAACAAGTCGGGGGTGGTATTACGCTTGCACGTGGTATCATCGAACACGTTACCGGACAACAAATAGATTACGTGGTACGCCTCGATTTTAATGGTTTTGTCCGTGCTGTGGACATGATAGGGGGTCTTGATATAACGGTTGATCGTTCATTCGATGATTATGAGTATCCGGTCGTTGGGAAAGAAAACGATCCTTGTGATAATAAAGAAGAGGATTTGGAAAAACTCGCAACGGCGTCATCACAACTGGAAGCATTCCCTTGTCGGTATGAACACCTCCACTTTGATAAAGGGGAGCAACATATGGGAGGGATTACTGCCCTGAAGTTTGTACGTTCTCGTCATGCGCTGGGATCTGAGGGAACTGATTTTGCGAGGTCAAAGAGGCAAGAGAAAATTATTAGTGCCTTTAAAGAGAAAGTTCTCTCTGCTGGAACGTTTCTTAACCCGGTAAAAGTAGTTAGCCTTTATGATATCTTGAAAGATAGTATTGATACGGATATTAAAACTGAGGAATATGATGATTTTGTAAAATTAGCCAAGAAAATGACAGGCGCAACGACGCAGAGTGTTGTAATAGATTTCGGGGATGAAGAAACAAAACGTGCAGGCCTTCTTATGAACCCCCCTATATCGGAAGAATACAGAAATCAGTGGGTCATTATTCCTCGAATTGGCAATGGAAATTATGCGGAGATCCAGTCATATATCGCGTGTGAGATAAAAACAGGAAATTGTAGTGTTACTCCCACGAGTACTTCTCGTAACTAGTTATCGTATCTGATAAATCTTCGTACCTTTATTTTGATACACAAGCTTCCCAAGTTTTAAAAATTTTTCTTCATTGAGCTTTTTATACTTTTCTCTCTCTAAATCACCTACGAAAACAAATGATACGGTATATTTTTTTAACAAGTCTTTGGTTTGTTCCACATCGGTACTTTCATACATCTGTATGACATCAGGAATTCTTGGTGCAGGGATAGCATAGTCTCCTCGCCAAAGCCATTCATGCACGGTCCAGCCAAGAACTGTCGGAAGCCCTGTGTTTGCTGAAACTCGTGCATAGTCAGTATAAGAATCGAACTGTGCTTCAAGGATAACAGGCTGTCCTTTTATGGTTTTATTGATCCATTGAATCGCCTCATAGTCGGTGGGGTAAAGGCTTTGGAGATACTTAGTGCCGTTCAGTCCTGTGTATGTCTTTAGTTCTCCGTAATAAGACTTGATCGCAAGAAACGGATAGGAAAATATCAAAGAAAAAGCAGATAGAAGTATCACATAGTAGCAGAAAATGCCAAATATTCGTATTGGTGTCTTTTGTGCACGTCGTATGAATGGTGTAATACGAAAGACGATGTAAGCGGTAGCGATTGAAAGCATAATAAACGACTCAAACACCAATTTAAACATAGTGTTTGCTCGATAATGCTGAGGATAAATATCTTTTGCATACACAAACTCCGGAATAATGATAAGAATAAGAGATAAAGTAATGAGTAAGAGAACAAAGGTATCTTGTAACTGGATTTTCTTTATTTTTCTCAGGAAAATAAAGAAGGACACAATAAAAATTAAAAAGAATCCATGAAGAATAAGCAGTTGCCATAGTGGAGATTTTTGACAGTGATCCGCTTCAAATAAAAATGGACCTATTTTTCCCATGTTCGTAAGAAATGTAGGTGCACAAAGAATACCGATTCCTGAAACGAAGGGTTTGAAAAAAAGAGAAAAAGGTAGCGAGAAGAGAATAAATCCTCCTCCTATAAGTATTCCTCCTATACATGTTTGAAAGAAGATGCTTCGAAAACTTTTCTGCTGTTTTTGTGCGAAGAAAAGGAAAATACCCATGGCAAAAAGCAGATAGATAAGTCCGTCCCAAGCATTTGTCATGTACATGACAGCAAGGAGAAAACTTAAAAACATTACTTTTTCAAACTGCATTGCGTAAGGAGTAAGACATTTCTGTAGTGAGTGAGACATGGAGAATGGTAGTGAGAGTTTTTTCTGCGCCTTTTCTTGAGCAAAGGCAAGAAAGAGTGAATACAAAAGAGAGAGTGTAAGAAGAACAATCGGAATATCAAGTACATGACCATGAAGATCTGCAACAGTCCAGGAGTACATGGGAAATTCATGAATGGTGTTGTAGATAAATCGAGTTGCATTAGGATACCAGTAACTATTCGGATACGAAATTAACAGGGGTTGTGTTTTTGTTTCACCACAATCGGGAAGATCAGTTTTTCCAAAACAAGGATTAGGTGAAGCGATATTTGGAATAATCTTAAGGTATTCATGCTTTGACAAAATCCGTACATCATCAGTAAAGGATTGTACAAAGCGAGTCTGTTTATGCCCATTGGTGTCATAGTAGTCCTCGGTTTTTATAAGAGGATCCCCTAACTCCCAAAATGGGACTGGTTTCTCATTCTCGTACGGGCGAAACAAAGTATAAACTGTATGAAGGTTACCACTGAGTGTTACCAGAAAAGCGGTAAATAAGCCGACTCCCAAGAGAGAAAGTGTCCGTCGGTTTTTTTGCAGTAAGGGATGAAGAAGTGTCATGCCTAGGGAAAAAGAACTTGAAAAACAGAGTCCGAAAATAGTAGCAAGCATTAGATTATATGAGATGTTTGAGGGGATCCCTGATAATTTTGTTATGACTGCAGTTATGAGATGACCAAAGTAGTAATAATTTATTGAGAAGGGGGAGAACCACATGTCTTTTGGAGGGAAGTACTCACTTCTGAGGATAGAGTTCATAAATCCATAATCCATGTACTTTTCTAGCCCATGGATATCGGGAGAAAAGGAGCGTATGTAGGAGAGGAAAAAAAGACCCAGCAGAAAAAGCATCTCCTCAAGTAAAAATATCGGTAACAAACTCCGTAAAGAAGGAAGCTGTTTTTTTATCAATAATCGTCCCCAAAGAATAATGGCAAAAATGATAGACACTGTTAGAAGCGTTATCCAGGTAAACGGAAGAATATGAGATAAACCGAGTAGGAAAGTGATATACGATAGACAGACAATACCGAGGGTTTTAGAAACAGCGTATCCTCTATCAACAAACTTTGGAAACAGTTTTATTGCTAAAGGTAAAAAGGTTATTCCTATAAGAAAAAGTACCAGCCACCAGCGGAGAACAAATACAATGTCTTCTGTGTTCATAGAGATATTATGTAAACATCTGAGAAATGTGTGTTATCGCCCAAAGATTCTTATGCATTCTTTTATCTACATGATTATTAAGCCAAAAAAACTTGATTTTCCTATTTCGTTCAGCAACAAAATTGAGCAAGTGAATATCATCGTCTACATATCGGTCAATTGCTAGTTTTTTTAACACACTGTCTTTAAAGATGTGAGGTTGCTTGTTTTCAAAATTAAAAACCATTGTATCAAAGAGTTTATCGAGTTGGTACTTCGTAATAACATTTTTAGTTTGTGGTTTAAGAAATTCGTATCGACTTGAGATAAGAAAAAACGTATCAGTTTTTTTCCGTCTTTTTTTACACATTGCAATATTTTCTGTTAATGCAGGGCGGAATATTGATAAATGCGAAATCTTGCGAATAGATTGCTCAAATGGTGATGGAAAACGATACGTCAATTTCTTTGTCGATTGCTTTCGATACAGTCGGTCAATAATACTGTCCGGAATAAACGGTGGGGTGTCGATAAAAACATTGTCTAGATCAAATCCAATATGCATCTCTTCTGTGTATTCTACTAGGGGCGAGAAAACTGTACAAGTCTTCGATTTGTTGACAACAGAAAATTCTGTAGTTATGCTGAACGAATCTGATGTTATGAGAGTACTTTTTTCAATATCTTACTACCATCCATACGTTTCTGGCTTGAGTCTGTATGCAAAGAGATTAGCTTTCGGACTCGTCGCAAAAGGCTATCAGGTAACAGTTTTAGCGACACAGCATATGAAGAGTCTCACGCTTCATGAGAAAGAAGAGGGGATAGATATTGTACGTGTTCCTTATCTTTTTAGGTTTAGTAAGGGGTTTTTTATGCCGCTGTTTCTTCTCCGGTCATTTCAAGAGGTGAGAAAGGCTGATATAATCTGTGTCCATCTGCCGCAATTTGAAGGGATAGTAATCTCGTTTCTCACAAAACTCTTCAACAAGAAGCTGGTATGTATATACCACTGTGAAGTACAGCTCCCTCGCTTTTTTGGGCATCGCCTTATTGAAAATGTGCTTCATCTGAGCAATATGTTCTCCTTGTTTTTAGCAGATACTGTCGTAACGTATACTGATGATTTTGCCAATCATGCAAAGTTACTCAATCGAGTAAAGCAGAAAGTAAAGACAGTCTACCCTCCTATTCCTGTGCCGATGATCGATCAACAGAAAAAAAAAGAATTTGATACGGTATTCGCATCTCTGAAAAAAACAATTCGAATAGGTGTTGCTGCACGAATAGCTTCTGAAAAAGGGATTGAATATCTTCTTCAAGCAATTCCCGTGATAGAGAAACAGCTGGAGAGAAAAGTATCTATTCTTTTCGCAGGACCTAAAAACCCCGTAGGAGAAGAACGATACTTACAGACCATAACACCGCTACTTAAAAAATATGAAGAAAAAATCCATTTTGTAGGTTCTCTGTCACAAAAAGAAATGGGAGCGTTTTATTCGTTTCTTGACGTTCTTGTTCTGCCTAGTACTAACTCGACAGAAAGTTTTGGTATGGTGCAAGTAGAAGCTATGTTTATGGGAGTTCCTGTTGTCGTATCGAATCTTCCCGGTGTTCGTGTACCGGTACAACTTACGAAAATGGGAGAGTTGGTAAAAATTGCTGACTCTTCAGATTTGGCAGAAAAGATAACAAAGGTTGTAGCCCAAAGAAAACAATATATAAAATCTCAAAAAGAAGTAGTTACAATCTTTTCCTACGATAAAACAATAGAGTTTTATCAAGATGTCTTACAACGGTTGTGATAAAAACGTTCCGATAACAAAAGCAGGAGTTTTATCAGGATAGAGAATCGTTGTAATCACACGAAATGTTTTTTTGTCTTTTATTTCATCCGGGCGGAGCGCAAAAAGCTGCTTTTTTTCTGGATTATATCTATCAGGTCCTCCGATAAAACAATTCTTACATTTTTTCTGGGGATCATAAAACTTCAGGAAAATATCTGGAGCATTAAAATAGCCTGTCATGTACACCGTGTCGTACTGTGTATGGACGGTAGCGAAATAACGAAGTATTTGTTTGGGACCATACTGCCACCCCCAGTAGTCAGCAGAGATACGAGGATAGGTTGTGAAGTAAAAACGTGTAAAGAAAAATATATTGATACAGTAAAGAACGATGATGCCACCAGTAAGAAACAAGGAGCTGCGTTTTTTATACATAAATAACTGCTTAGCATGAATAATTCCGTAAGCCGCTATGAGTGCGAAGAGAGGTGCTCCAATAATACTTCTGCTTGAATAAGGTGCCTCGGCAACCAAGGATGCACCTAATGGATAGAGGAAAAGCCAGAGAATAAGTATTCGGGCAAACGTCGTTCTATGATGACGGAACAGATAGAAGATTCCTAGCACAACAAACGGGAACGTTATCAGAAGAAGAGGAGTGAAGCCTTTCGTAAAATGGCGTGTGATAAACGTTGGCTCGCCATTAAGAGAGAGATACTCGGGATAAAACTGAAAGAGATATTGACTTGCTGATTTTCTAACGAGTTCAGAGCCTTTCACCTCTGATGTAAAAATACTTATTTTTGAAAAACGAGCTGTCGCCTCACCGGACATGAAGCTAAATAGCAGTGGAAAACTGATTCCTATAAAAAGAAAGAGTCCGATAAGTGACTCTCTCGTATGACGTAAGAAAACGGAGCGAAAGAGGATGAAGAGAGAAACAAGGAGTAAGGGGATTATGAGTTTTGGTGGTTGGTAAGTGTAAAGAGATAGCCCGGCAACGATAAAAAAAGGAATAAGAAACTGTTTATGATGCAGCGATTTTATGAAAAGATAAATGGTGGCTGTAAAGAATGTCGCGTAGATGTTCATGAGAAATGCAACCCGATCATAGTGGATAAGCCAAGGCATAGACGCAGCGATAAATACAGTCCATAAAGCGTATTCTTTACCCACTGTTTCTTTTGCTAAGAGATAAAGGAAGATAAGTGTGAGAAAACCGAAGAAGACAGATGGTAGCCTGGTAGCTGTCTCTGTTAGTCCAAGTACGGCGATAAAGGGTACTGTTGCATAAATAGCAATTGGTGCTTTGTAATCATCAAACGATTGAAAAAAGATAGGAAAGGGCTTCCCTGTTTCATCACTTCCTTTTGTCAGAATCATATACGCGTTGTAGCCCACAGATGCTTCATCACAGAAAAAACCTAAAGGGTTAGTCGCTAAATGAAAAGAACGTAAAAACAATCCCAAGCTAAGAATACAAGGAAGTAAGATTATTAAGAGTATTTCGTGAAATGTAATCCTCTTACTGTTCATGCTTAAAAATGATAACTTTAGGGTGATCGTAAACGGTGAATGATTCATCTGCATTATCATCAGGAAAGGTTATAGGAATACCAAGATATTTCAACGAAGGATAGTTAGTAAACTCTTGTACTTTCTTATACGATAGTCGATTCGCGAGTAAGTTTTGATAAAAAGATGTCATAGTTGGATACTTTTGAGGAACCGTAGGAATACTTCCCCATCCGCGATTTGAGGATAAGATGAGGTAGTCATTATCATTGAGTAATTGGCGCATTTTGTCCCACTTTTCTGGAGTATCTGGATCAAAAACGGGAAGCTGGTCTATCACAAATCGTTTGCCATAGTTTTCCTCAAGAAGAAATGGAAGAGGATCATCCCAATGCTCGGTCAAGATACGATCACTCTGCGGGAGATTCTTATATATCCATTCTGAAGCAGCAACTCGTGTATTTTTATGAAGATATATCGAGAAGTATGCTAATGGATAGATGAGAAGAAGGATAATGAAAACAGCACCAATCGCTTTATGAAAACGCCGAGAAATAAATTCAGCACCGATCCCACCCATAATGGCAAGAAAAGGAAAAAGTGGTAAAAAATAACGCATGGGTTTTGAAAACTGTACAGATTGATAGATGAAAAATAATAGGAAAAAGCTAAGAAGCATAAAAAGAAGTGGCTTCCTCTGGTGTCGAACTAAGACGTAAATCCCAATTACGATTGCAACACTTTGTACAATTCCGAGAGAGTAAAAAAATAAATTTGAAAGACTGTAAATAATCGGTGGTTTCGTCATCCACTGGACTGCCGGTGGAAACCAAATATCAATACCTTCCCAGGACTTCAACTCTTTTATACTTGCGATAAAATTGCTGTTAATCGTGGGGTTAAGAAAATTTGCTGTTTCAAAGAGGTATGGATTTGCTAAACGAGTGATGCTATAGGTGACAATGAAAAATGTAATCATGACGAACAGCAGAGAATGAAGATGTGAAAAAATATATGTCTTTGCATGAAGTTTGCCATCGGTTTTAAGAAAATATGGGAGTACTAGAAAAAGAAGAAAAAGTGGGAGGAGATAGACAGCACTTATTTTACAGGCAACCGCCAGGCCGAAGAGTACTGCTGCTAGAATGACTTCCCAATGCTTCCTGTTGTAATAGAACCGAAGAAGGAAGTAAAACGTTGTTACAAGGAACAGATTGAGAAATGTATCGACAGTAAAAAAGTGTGATAACTGAATGGGTAGTACCGAGATAGCATAAAAAAAGCTGGCAAAATAAGGAACAGACGGATGAAGATGCTCTTTTTTTCTTAAAAGAGACGCAATGAGGAAGACCAAAAAAACAACGAACAGATCACTGATCCCCGAAAGTACCCTTCCTTGTAAAGTAAAGTCTGTATAGGTATCCGTATGTAGTAGGAGTGCAATAATTTTATTTACAATGAGCGGGAACATACCATAGACAAAAAATCTCTGATTATTATTTGCGGGATTAAAAAGAGATATCTGCGGATCAAGGTACGAAAAAAATGTTGGTGGAAGTTGCATGGCGTTCCCGACCATGGTGAGAAATCGTTCATCGGGATGTAGATGTTGATTTTGATCCCAGTTAGTATTGTAAAGTCGGAATACTCCGGCAAGAAGCAGGATACAACAGAGAAGTACAGCAGGTTTTAGAAAATTTTTCATATTTTTTTGTATATCGAAACAACAGGCCTATCAAATACGGAAACTGTTTCTTCATATCGAAAAATTGGATCGCCAAGATAGGTGATTGTGCACCAAATGTCACAAGGTGTCTGATACATTTTAATGAAGCCGGTATTGCCTGTTACTAAATCTTTATAGAAAGCGTGCCCTTTAGGAAACTGCTTTTCGTTAAGCAACCGTACTTTTTTAACTCTTTGACTCGGAAGAATAATATAGGCACTTTTTTCTAAGCGATTGCGAAGCGTTTGAGGTGTAAAGTCCGGAGAAGAACTATCCAGATCATAGAAATTAAAAAGCTGAATATTGTGAAACGTATCATTAAAAGGAACAATACCCATATCATACATTTCACTTAAAATTTCAGGATCATGATCAACATTTTTTCTTGCCCAGGATGCTGCGGCAGTACGAGTGTCTTCTTGTACGAAAGCTGTTATGACATATGAGACAGCAAAAAGAAAACTACTGAGATAGAGAAGATAATATAAGTAAAGTCTTTTTTCTTTCAGTCGATGACAGACTTCGAAAAAAACGACGGAAAGGAGCAAGTAAATAAACGGAAGAGTAGGAAGTAAATACCTTGTCCACTTTGCAAAAACTACAGATTGAGAAAGAAAGATAAGAAGAAAAAAACAAATGAGCAATTGATAGATAAAATGCTTTTTCTTGTATGTGAGATAGAGAAAAAGGAAGAATGAAGGGATAAAAAGAGAAAAAAGTAATGGATTTAGCAGAAAAGGGAAACTATGAAAAAGTGGGTAGATAACTGGTGTGGTACCATAAAATTCTCCAGTATAGAAAACCGGAATAGTTCCAAGCACGACTCCTGATTCATATCGCATGCTATCTCTAAATCCATTAAAATCGAGGAAAACATAAGGATTGGTTAGAATAAAGACTATCGCTGCAAAAAAGAAAGTAAAAAAGGTTTTCGTTATACTACTGAGGAGATGAAGAAAGACTGCACGAATATGTGTAATAGAAATGGCTTTAAACGAGAGGGAGAAGATAGTCAGTGGTATCGTTATTACTAGTATAGTGCTGGATATTTTTATCGAGCAGAGAACCCCTAATGTTAAGCCTGAGAGAATGAGGAAGAAGGTTTTCTTTGTTTTATAGTATCGTAGGCAACAATAGAATAACACAGTACTAAAAAACGCCAGAAGTGTTTCTACAGTGCCAAAATGTGAAAATTGTATAAAGCCCACACTCAGTGTAGTAAGAAAAGCTGCAAGTACACCTACTTCTCGATTCTTTAGTTCTTTTCCCAGAAGGTACAGAAGGGGAATAAGCAGTGTTGAGAAAAAAGCAGCATAGAAACGACTGATCAAAATAGCTTGTTCGAATGGAACACTACAGTCAAAAAAAGTATTTTTACAAACGGAAAAGAGATTAAGAAGCAGACCAGTAAAATAAAAAAGATAGAGAGAAAATGATCCATAGGCAAAAAAATGAGGGTGCAAATTGCCGGGGAAAAACATCTGAGAAACAGAAGAGGCAATGTTTCTCTCATCAGGATGAAAGTAGAATGGGCTTCCCCAGTCGAGATTATAAAAACGAAGAAAACCTCCCACGATAAGGAGTAACAAAAGAATAAATCGGTAATTCTGTTTTATTAATGTTAGTGTATTCATACAAGGTTATTGTCGGTGCTGTCATCTCCGAGCAGCAAGTCGAGCTACTTTTTCTCCAAGTTCCACAGCATAATTTGTTCCTCTATCCCAAGGATACACCTGCTCAATATTGGCTAAGAAGACATTCGAAAGGGGTGTTGTGAGCGGGGGAATATGTTTTGAATAGTTCGTGGGGATAATAGGTTGTGCGAAGGGGGCTTTAAATACTTCATAGCCAAGAATAGTTTCTTCATACGTAGGATTAATTTTTCGAAGAAAAGGATCATATATCGCTAAGAGTTCCTTTTTGGATTTAGTGAAATAAGGATGATCGTGAGGAAGATAATTGCCAAGATATATGAGGTGTTCACCCCCATAATATTTTTTATCCATGAAATTTGTATGTTCAACGATTGCCATAATAGGAGAGGTCGTGTCTGCAATGCTGAGCCAGTAGGTGTTATCTGAAAAAAAAGGCTTTTTTAGTCGTAAAATGAGGTTGATTGCTCCGAGTCCTTTTAATTGCTGGAGTTTCTTCTTGTAGGAGTCAGGTAAATCTGCAGCAAGTTTTAAGAAAAGAAACGACGGCGTCGTGACGATAACGGCATCAAATGTTGCGCTGGTACTTTTTGTCCGAAGTGTAACACGTCCATTGCTCGTGAGTGATGTTAACTCAGTATTAACGTGTACGTTTCCTCCGTTTTTCTCAATTACTTCAACGAGTCTTTCTGCAAAAGCGAGAAATCCACCGGCCGGATAGGCAAGGGATTGCGTTCTCTTTTTAATCCTTGCCCAAAACCAAGCGAGTGAAATATCGTTTGCATAGTTCCCGAACTTGTTCTTTAAAAGCGGTTCCCAGAGAAGTGAATAGGCTTTTTTCCCCATAAGGTACGGCAATGCAGTATCAGCATTTATTTTTTCAAGAGGTTTCCAAAAAGGATTTAATCGAAGAAGTCCCAGAGTTGCGATGTTTCGAAGCCTGTCGACTAGAGAAAGCTCAGGGAACCTCAGTGCTGCTGAGACAGAGTCAAACGCATAAATATGTTCGTTGACATACCAGTTTGTGTGAGGTCTTACTATCTCGACATCATGTCCAATCTCTTTTGCCAAATCTAAAACAAATGTGTCATTTGTGAACCAGTGGTGGTAATGCTTCTCTAGAGACCAGTCCCACTCCTTTTCTTTGTAACCGATCGCAAGCCCTCCGGGCTTACTGTCTTTTTCAAAAATAGTGACCTCATGTCCGAGCTTTTGGAGTGTATATGCTGCAGAAAGACCGGTATATCCGGCTCCTATAATCCCTACCTTCATAGCGATGTGCCTCCGCGAGTGAGCATGAGGAGAAATACTCCAATCACTACACTGGCAGCGCCTATGATACCGGATACTGCATAGGACGAACTTCCCGTCGCTGGCAGCGTCGGAGCAGGAGTTTCAGTCGGAATAGCTGCGATAAGTGTTGGTGTGACCGTTTCCGTCGGTGTTGTTGCAAGCGGGGTTGGTGAAAGCAATCCTGTTGGTGTAGGTGAGAGCGGTTTGGTCGGAGAAACCGTTCCTGAAGGAATTCTTGTGGGTGTAGGCGTTGCTGTCGGTGTCACCGGTGCGACTGACGGTTCGGTAAATTGGCTTCCTTCAGCATGGACGACAAATTCCTGCTTAATTGTTTCGATAAGTCCAGCCCGATTCCGTGTTTTAATGGTTATGGTATGTTTTCCAGGAGCGAGTGGCTGATTTGGACGAAATATCCATCTTCCATTTCGGTCTGCATTTATCGTCGCATTTATCGGGTTTTCTGACTCTATGAGTACTTGAACTCTTTCTCCAGGAAGAGCGGTACCTGAGAACTGTGGTTGTTGATCATCAAATGCTTCCTGCTTTTCAGGAATCTGTATCTGTGGTTTTGCTTCGAGTTTTTCTGTGGCGCTAAACGAAGGAAAATTATTGATGCTTCCTGAAGGACTTGCGATTTCCTGGATAACTGCCGTGTCTTCAAGGGTAAAGTCGTAACTTTTTGAGAGAATAATGCTTGGAACAGGGTTCGTCTGCTTTGCAAAGACAATCGCTTGGGCAGTACTGTCAGAACTAACAATAAAAAGGTTGAATTTAGTTGTATCGCTGATTGTGTCATATGACGACAGCTCTTTTTTTCTTAAGATATTCAAAGGAATGAGATAGGAACCATTACTTTTTACCAAGGTTGAAAGAGGTTGACTTGTATTTGTAGTAATATGAATAATTGCTTCAGTAATAGCTGTGCCTGCAGGGGAGACAATATTTCCGATCATGGGGTTTTGTGCTGAAGGAGATGTGCCGATACTATTCGCAGTTGTAACAGAGAAAGGCGATTTTTGATCGAGAAAGGTTCCTGTACCTGAGAGGATAGAGAAGAAGTATGTTGTTTTCGGCTTTAAGTCCTTTACTGTTATGTAATGCACTCGATATTCTTTGGGTACTCCCGTTTGTTGATCTCTATCATCAAGCCCAAGTTTTCCTAAGCTCTGATCTGTTCCATACGAAAGGGTACCAAGAACAGTGTCTTGTGTCGTATACGAAACAGTAAATGCTGTATCAGAAACGTTCGTGATGCGAATATTCTCCGGATTATTTGATGGAGCGGCAAATCCGAAAAGGCTCCCACTTTTTTGTGTGAGGTATGATGTGGCAAAAATACCCGACACGAGTAAAATCAGACCAAGAAGAGTCGGAATTCGTTTATTCCAAAATGTTTGCCTCATGGTGTTGCTTCCTCGGTACTTATTTGTTCTGACTCTGTGTCAATCGTTACTTCAGGTGTAGGATTAGGTTCTATTTCTTGTTCGGCAGTTTGTTCTGCTGCTTCGGATGCAGGAGTCGATTCGAGTGACACAACAGAGAGTATGGTTTCTCTTTTTTGTAACGACTCGAGTACTGAGGCATCAAAGTCAGGAGATATAGGTGAAATCTGAAAACTGAGCGTTTGGTCGATTGTTGAGGTAATGGATGCATGGTAGAGATCAAATCCTATCCAGGCAATAACAACGATAAATGTAAGAATCGAGATGAATAAGAAGTATTTTTGTTTCATATCACTGTTTAAAATACGCCTTTCCTCGCACACTTAAGGAGAGCGTCCCAGGGTTTTGACTGTCTCTAATAACTGAAACGGTGTCGATAGTAACGATACGATCAAAAGAAAGTAATAAACGTAAAAAGTTCTTTACTTGGTCATATGTTCCTCTTCCCTCAACACTAAAGGTAAATGTACCGTTAGCAACAGGTATAGGGTTCTCTTGTGTAATCTGAATTGGACCTGTCTGTAAGTTTGAAAGATCGATACCGGTACGTTGTGCAAGGGTTTGTACTTGTCCCACAAATTGTGGGAGTTTGGCTGTTGTAGGGAGAGCACGAAAAATCGTATCCAGATTACCTCCCAATGTATTATATTTGTCTCTAAGTATCGATATGTTGGCAATTTTTTGACTAAGTGCCGCTTCAACAGCCTTAGCATCTTCTTGTTTTCTTTGTAACTCAGTAATTGTTGTGAGGGTAGGTCGGATGGCAAAAAAACCAAAGATCGAAAGAGCAAAAAAAGTGAGAATAAGTGTTGTGTATTGTTTTGCTTTTTCGTTCTGGATAAGTGGAAAAAGCTTCATGTACTCAAGCAGCGTTTTTTTCGACAGGTGTTCTAATAGCGATTTATCAATCTTCACTGTGGTAGTACCTCCTTTAGCACGGCAGTGATGCTAACACTAATAACCGCTTGTGATGTTTTGTTTTCGATACTGTCGAGACTCACTGATTTGATGGCATCATAGTCTTTTAACTCAGTGAGGAATTGATTAAGAGCTGGGAAAGACTGGGCGTTCGCATCGATTTTTATCAGACCTCCGGTTATCGTTATCGAGGTAAATGAGAGTTTGCCTGTAGCTCTTTGGATAATATCCACAAAAAGCGTGTCGGGTTTATACTTGGTCGCTTCGAGTAGTTGAATACTTGCTATGCGCGCTTGCAACCCCCTGTACTGATCCTCTTGTGGTTTAAGGAGGGAGACGACTCTTTGTTCTTGTTTTATTTTTTCGTTTAGATCAATGATCTGTCGATCAAGAGAAAAACGATACAGAAACGCACCGAGGGCTATTATTTCTGTTGCCATGAGGATCACTCTTCCGATACCAAGCGACCAGGTAAGGAATTTTTCTAGAAATCCTTTTTCTTGCCCACGCAAAAGATTGACGGAGACATTTTTTCCCATCCTAAATCCAGTCTATGTGTTTTTGTAGGGATTGTCAAAGCAAAAAAGCCTCTGATTGAGAGTAGAAATGTAAACACATTTATGGTATACTTTTATTTAGTTAAAAGTTCGAAGTTATACATGTAAAAAGTACAGTGTAACGTGTAGGCTATTACATTTTACTCTGTGGAAGTTTACATGTTACTTTGAGTTTTTAACTTTTTTGTTATATGGCAACTGATCAAAAAACACGCACTGTCCCACTCGATAAAATCCGAAACATCGGTATTATTGCTCATATCGACGCCGGTAAAACTACGACGACGGAGCGTATTCTTTTCTACACGGGCAAGACATACAAAATAGGTGACATCGATGAGGGTAATACTCAGATGGACTGGATGGAACAAGAAAAAGAACGAGGTATCACCATCGTTTCTGCTGCGACAACCACCTTCTGGAAAGATCATCGTATCAATATTATCGACACTCCAGGCCACGTCGACTTTACCGCTGAGGTAGAGCGTTCTCTTCGTGTTCTTGATGGAGGTATCACCGTACTTGATGCAGAAGAAGGCGTTCAATCCCAATCAGAAACGGTCTGGCGACAAGCAGATAAATACAAAGTGCCGAGAATTTGTTTCGTAAATAAGATGGATAAACTTGGTGCTGATTTTCTTGCGACGGTTAAGAGTATCGAGAATAGACTTGGTGCAAATCCTGCAATTATGGTTATTCCTATTGGGAGTGAAAGTAGTTATGTAGGTAATATCGACTTATTGACGCAAAAAGCGATTCGTTGGAGTTCAGAAGAGCTCGGAGCAAAGTTTGATATCTCAGACGATATACCGGATGACCTGAAAGACCAAGTGAAAGAGTATCGTAGTAAGTTAATTGAGAAAATTGCAGAGACAGATGATGCTCTTTTGGAAAAATACCTTGCGGGTGAGGAACCAACTGTTGAAGAACTGAAAAAAGCGCTCAGAGCAGCTGTTATCGCGTATAAGTTAGTACCAATCTATGCAGGAACGTCGCTTCGTAATAAAGGTGTTCAGCCACTTCTTGACGCGGTGCTTGACTATCTCCCTTCTCCAGTTGACTTACATGAAGTAAAGGGGCTCAACCCTAAGACAGATAAAGATGAGGTACGTAAACTCGTTCCGGAAGAAGCATTTAGCGGACTTGCCTTTAAAATTCAAAACGATCCACACGTTGGAAAACTAACCTACTTTAGGATTTACTCAGGAACCCTTCAGTCAGGCTCATACATATATAATAGTACAAAAAATGTTAAAGAACGCGTAGGGAGACTTCTTCTCATGCACGCAAACGAGCGCGAAGAGATTAAAGAAGCATACGCAGGAGAGATCGTCGCGATTGTCGGACTCAAAGATACCATTACAGGAGATACACTCTGTGATGAGAATAAGCCGATCGTTCTTGAAAAGATTTCATTTCCCGAACCCGTTATCTCACTCGCGATTGAGCCAAAGACAAAATCAGATCAAGAGAGATTGGGTTACTCAATTAAGCGTTTGACAGAAGAGGATCCTACCTTCAGAGTTAAGACAAATCATGAGACGGGGCAAACGATTATCTCAGGTATCGGTGAGTTACAGCTTGAGGTTATGGTCGATCGAATGAAACGAGAGTTTAATGTACTTGCAAATGTTGGCGCACCGCAGGTCGCTTATAAAGAAACATTTGAGGCACCGGTTGAAGGAGAGGGAAAGTACATTCGGCAGTCAGGAGGACGTGGACAGTACGGTCACTGTCTTCTTCGTGTTGAGCCAAAACCCCGTGGAGAGGGAAATGAATTTGTCGATGCAATTAGAGGGGGAGCGATTCCGGCAGAGTTTGTTCGTGCTGTTGAAAAGGGAGTCTTTGAGACGCTTGAGAATGGTATTCTTCTCGGTTACCCAATTGTTGACGTGAAAGTTACCTGCTATGACGGATCATATCATGATGTTGACTCAAGTGAAGTAGCCTTTAAGATTGCTGCCTCACAAGCTCTACAAGCAGCTTCAAGAAAAACACAGATGGGGCTTTTAGAGCCCATCATGAAAGTTGAAGTAACGACACCCTCAGAGTTTATGGGAGATATTATCGGTGATCTTTCCGCAAAACGTGCACAAATTTCAGGGACAGAGGAGCGAGGTAATGCGACCATTATTCTTGCCATGGTTCCTCTTGAAGAACTTTCTGGATACGCGACACAGATCCGTTCCATGTCTCAAGGAAGAGCGTCTTACTATATGGAACCAAGTCACTACGAGATTGTTCCACGCAACATCGTCGAAGCGATGCTTGCTAAATCCACCTTCACCGGCCGCGTGGCATAAGTTTTGATATTCTTTTTATTACTCTTTGGTAAAGAGAAGGTATCGGCAGAGCATCATAATGACCCCTCAATCCTGCGTTAGACAGTTCTCCAAACTCAAAGTAATTAAGCGCATCAACGGCTAGAGGTACATAGAGATTAGGGTTCTCAGGATAAAAGCCGCTGAAGAGATGCCCAGCTTTTTCTTCCTTCGGAATGGGGATAATGAGTGGGTTTTGTTGTTCTTGTTCAGCAAACACAGCTACCTGAGTATCGAAATCTTTTCTGGCTGCAGGGTTGGTCATCATATCCGGAGTTCCGTCTCGCAAATTTTCAACGAATTCTTGTCGAACTCGTTGTTGAGCAAGAGCGACACCGGCTCCTAATTCTGCATACGGAACGAAAGGATCATCAGCCGGTTGGACGATTGCAACACGGCGTCCATGCCCGAGTGTTCGTGCGAGAAGAGTCGTCATATCGACATGCTTAAGGTCCAGTCCCTCAAGAAGTGTATTGATTGGGTGTCTTCGAATAAGACTTAACAGTGCTCTTCCTCCCTCTTTTTGTAGTTCGGCAAGATCAGGATTCTCTTTTGCCAGTGCTTTTTCATGATCCCCCACTTGTTTTAAGCGTGATAACGTTTCTCTAGCAGTTGTATCTGAAAACCCAAAAGTATTGATGATAACGACGCTTCCGACTTTTATTCCAGCCTCTGTCAGCATCTCGGTGAGTAGAATGTTTTCAATAAGGGCTTTCGGTCCACCGGATGATTGTCCTACCAAATCAATTTCTTTAATTCCTTTATCCATGAGTACTTTTGTAAACGCTAGAGCATCTCTATAGGCATATGCTGAAAATCCCTCAGGAAGTTCATCTCCTCGTATCTCCGGTCGGTGCGTTGGGTAATCTATGCCGATAACTCGTCTATCTTTGTTATAAAACCCTTCAAAAAAAGGTCTACAAGGAGTGATTTCTGCTGTGTAGCCGAGGTTATATGCAACAGCCTTTCCTTTTTGTTCCTGTGGAATAATATCAACCGACTCAACAATAACGCCTTTTTTTCCAACAAAAACACCATCGGTCATCAGGTGTTTTGTTCGTTGATTGAACTGCTCAGTAAACGATAATTGCTCCCGGGGTCTTACCGTTTCGGTAGGTCTAGTTTCCACGAGACCAGTATATCCCATTCCTGCTATTTGCGGAAAAGGAAAAATACCTCTAGGATAATGATAGGCTGCAATTTTTACGGCCGTTTTTATCGTGAGAGCATTATTTTCTTCGAAGCGTCGTATTATCGGTATTCTTATACTTATCTTTCTTGTCGTCTCAGTCGGAGTAGGTGTCTATGTCTCCCAGCAACAGCAAAACCTCCAACAAAACGCCGCGACCGGTGCCGATCTTGTCATTGATGGCTTTCAGCTTACCGATGCCGCCGGGAACTTAAAAAACACCTTTGCTCCGAATGAAGATATCTTCGTAAAAGTAATTCTCAAGAACCAAGGATCGGCAAGAGGAACTTCTGTCGATGGAAGCACCTATACCCAAATTTACGGCAATAAAGCAAGTGTCGTTGCAGATGGAACGGTATCTGATGTGAAGATGTCGATGAAAAATGGAGAGTTTGGTGCTGGAAGCTCATTGCCTTATGGCTCCGCACCTTTGGGTACAAGCAGAGGACATTTTGTCGGAGGCGTCTATTCATGGAAGAAAGCAACAACAGGAAAGTATACTGCGCGTGTTTTTGTTAATTTCGATAAAAAAGTACAGGAAACGAATTATAAGAATAATCAACTGAGTGTTAGCTATACAATCGCAGACCTGAAGCAGCAAGGGACAGTAACAAAATCAAAACCATCAAATTTTTCTAGTTGGCCGACCTGTATCGAGCCTACTTCAGAGCTCGTTTCAGGTCTTCGTGGCTGTGTGGGTGAAGGAATAGGACCGAATGGTAAAGGAGTCGGGAAAGTTCGTAATACCTCCTCCTCGCAATCTTTTACTGTGGGTATAGGTTCATATAAAGCCTATCTTCCTTACCCAAGTGTCTATCCTACCTGTGAACCTGGAGATTGTATAGAGAAGTTTAACTGGATCTGGACACAAACATACTTCGATAGTAAAACAGTTACGTTAGGACCGGGAGAGACTGCATACTTTACTGTCTCTCTTCCTAGTTGTGCTTGGCAGATAGATGTCTTTAAAGGAGATGTTATTCCGTCCTTTATTCCCAAAACGCAGTTTTACTCAGGAAAAAAAACCTATCTTGATGGTTACTTTAATACCAAACTCTCTGTTTGTAAACCGGTTATCCCTCCTCCTTCGCCTACTCCTACCGTGAAAGCGACACC
>Ga0080064_1003996_pt1 | contig 19855 bp, 13 predicted proteins | sample Subgrocontami54m_FD_69260 | JGI IMG/M metagenome (GOLD analysis project Ga0080064, IMG submission 69260) | Subsurface groundwater microbial communities from S. Glens Falls, New York, USA - GMW46 contaminated, 5.4 m (SPADES assembly) (version 2) ...
CCTTCACGAAGAGGTTGAGCGTGCAGGCGGCGATGCAGTCAGCCTGATTGCACGTGCCCTTGACCACACGGTCCCACGACCACTGGTCGCGGTAGAGCGCCTCGGTCGAGGCGTAAGGCTCGCCGCTGCTAGGGTTCGAGTCGGCCGGGGTGAGCCGGCGGAGTGCGGGCGCGGCGGCGGCTGGTTGGGCGCGCGGAAGCATGGCTCCTCCTGAAGTAGGCGAAGCCGGGGTCTGTCGCAAGTATCGCTCCGATGGCGTTGGGTCGATAAGGGCCGTCCGGCCCCCTTCGGCCGGGGCCACACCGCACTTCACGCCCCCCTCTCACGGGACTATCGTCCTCGTCATGGTCGTTCGGCCGCCAGCCAGGCAGCGCGCAGACCCATGCCGTTTGGACCCTGCGGCTCAGGCCATCCGGCTCTGCCGCTGTTAATCTAGCAATTGCTAGATTAAGCGCACCTTTGGAGCCGATCCCAAGTCAAGAGAGGGAGGCATGGCACAGACGACCACCCGCACCCGGAAGGCGGCCACCAACGGTCGCGGCACCAGCGCCATCGCGCCGCCCGTAGCGGCCGGCCGTACCCCGAGACCGGACGAGGAACGGTATCGAGAGCAGATCAAGTGGTCGAAGTGGACCTGGGGCAGCCACTGCGTCGACTGCTACCCGAGCAACTGCCCGTTCCGCGTCTACGTCGGCAAGGACGGGGAGGTCTGGCGGGAAGAGCAGTCCGGGACGTACGACACCGTCGAACAGGGCGTGCCGGACTTCAACCCCTCCGGCTGCCAGAAGGGCGTCTCCTGGCACAAGCTGCTCACCGGCAAGGAGCGCGTGCTCAAGCCCCTCAAGCGCGCGGGCGCCCGCGGCGAGGGCAAGTGGCAAGAGGTCTCCTGGGACCAGGCGCTGGGCGAGATCGCCGACCACATCATCGACGCCGTGCAGGAGCAGGGACCGGAGTCCGTGATCCGCATCGGCGAGCCGGCCGAAGGCGGCACGCAGTCCCTCATCTACGGCAGCGCGGTCGTCAACCAGATCGGCGGCACCGTTACCGACGTGCAGGCCGAGATCAACGACTTCTCGCCCGGCATCTACATCACGTTCGGCAAGTTCGACCCGGCCGCCAGTTGCGACGACTGGTTCCACACGGACCTGATGCTGTGCTGGCAGATCAATCCTGCCTACACCTCCATCCCCTGGCACCACTTCATCTCCGAGGGCCGCTACCGCGGCGCCGAGGTCGTCGTGATCGCGCCGGACTTCAACCCGACCGCGCCGCACGCCGACTACTACGTGCCTGTGCGGATCGGCGCCGACGTCGCGCTCGCGAACGCGATGTGCCAGGTGCTGATCGAAGAGAACCTCGTCCACTGGAACTTCGTAAAGGAACAGACGGACCTGCCGCTGCTTGTGCGCCTCGACAACCAGCGCTTTCTGCGCGCCAGCGATGTCGACGGCGGCCGCGACGACCAGTTCTACTGGTTCGACGAGAAGGCCGGCGAGATCGTCGAAGCGCCGCGCGGCACGCTCGCGCTCAAGCGCCGCAGCCCGGCGCTCGAAGGCGTGTACAAGGCCAAGCTCAAGGGTGGCAAGATGGTCAAGGTGACGCCGGCCTTCGCGCTCCTCAAGAAGATGCTGGACGAGCAGTACACGCCGGAGAAGGCACAGGAACTGAGCGGCACCAATCCGGAGCTCGTGCGCACCATCGCGCGCAAGGCGGCGAAGAAGCGCACCCGCATGCTGATGGGCTGGAACTCCGGCAAGTACTACCACGGCGATCTCATGGAACGCTCCATGATGCTGGTGCTGGCGCTCACAGGGAACTGGGGCAAGAAAGGGACAGGCGCTCGTTCGTGGGCAGTCGGCATGTTCGACGGCCAGTTCTTCGCGCCGAACAAGCCGGCCCCGGGCCAGGACATCACCAGGACCGCGATGGCGGGCCGCGACGTGATGATGGCGGCATTGAAGGCAGAAGACCCGACGATGACCGAGGAGATCCTCGGCCATGAGATGGCGTACCGAGGCGCGGCAATGGGCGGAACGGTGCCGCCGGCGTTTTTCTGGTACTACCACTGCGGGTACCGCGACATCTGGAACAAGAAGACCTGGGGCGACGTGGGCATGAAGCGCACGTTCGACGAGTACTTCCAGGAGGCGCTGGACAAGGGCTGGTTCAAGGGCGCGGTACAGCCCGCCAAGACGCAGGAGCCGCGCGTCATCTTCGAGGTCGGCTCCAACCTGCTGCGGCGCCAGCGCGGCGGCCAGAACATGCTGCTCAAGAACCTCTGGCCGAAGCTGAGCTGCATCATCAGCATCGACACGCGCATGAACACGACGGGCATGTGGTCGGACTACGTGCTTCCCGCGGCGCACCATTACGAGAAGCCCAACTTCTGCTACTCGACACCGCACATCATGCACCTGACGTACTCCGACCGTGCCGTGCCACCCCGCGGCGAGTCCAAGGAAGAATTCGAGATTGCGGTCGAACTCTCGAAGAAGATTGAGCAGCGGGCCAAGGCGCGGAAGTTCATCGAGTACACCGACGCCCATGGCATGCCGCACCGGCTCGACAACCTGGTCAGCAAGATCACGCTGGACGGCTACTTCGACAGCTCCGAGAAAGTGCTGGACGAGATGGTGCGCGACAGCGTGGTCATGGGCAACCTGCCGGAGGGCACCACGCTCGACACGTTCAAGGAGAAGGGCTACGTCCGCTTCAAGGGCTGGGGCATGTCGCCCATGGCGATCGGCCAGGCATCCGACATCAAGGACGACGAGACCCACGCTCCTTTCCGCTGGCACGTCGAGAAGAAGGTGGTGTTCCCGACACTGACCCGGCGTGCGCAGTTCTACATCGACCACGACTGGTTCCTGGAGGCGGGCGAAGAGTTCCCCGTGCACAAGGAGACACCGGCGCAGGGCGGAGACTACCCGTTCCACCTGACGAGCGGCCATCCGCGCTGGTCGATCCACTCGATGAACATGACGAACAAGATCATGCTCAACACGCACCGCGGCCACCCGTTCTGCTACATCAACACGACCGATGCGGAGGTACGCGGCGTCGCCGACGACGAGGTTGTCGAGCTGTACAACGATATGGGCTGCATCAAGGTGGCGCTGCGCGTCGCGCCGTCGGTGCGGCCTGGCCAACTCATCATCTACAACGGGTTCGAGCCGCTCCAGTTCGAGAACTGGTACGACCCGGCGAACATCGAGCCGGGCATGGTCAAGTGGCTCGCGTTCGCCGGCGGCTATGGCCATCTGCGATACCGCGGCATCCACTGGCAGCCGGTGCCCATCGATCGGGCGATCCGGCTTGACGTGAGGAAGGTAGGCGCAACGTCGGAACAGGAGGTTGTGTGAGCATGTACGCGAAGAGAGTCACGAATGCGACCGCACTGCTCGATCCCAACGCGAAAGGCTGGGAGAAGATCGATCGGGAGGTCGTGGAGTTGGTGGGCATGCCTCTCCATCTGCAGACGTCCCGGTACGTCCGTACCGTCTGGGCCGACAAGCTCGTCGGGAAGGTGAGGGCCGTCGCCGTACGCGCGGCTCACGACGGCGCGCGCCTCGCGCTTCGCCTCGAGTGGAACGACGACACCGAGAACAAGGAGTTCGCGGAGCGCCTCTTCCCGGACGCCGCCGCAGTCGTATTCCCGAGCAACGGCGATGCCTCGCTTCTCACGCTCGGGTCAGCCGATGCGAAAGTGAACGCCTGGTACTGGAGAGCCGACCTTGAAGCAGGCGAAAACCTCGTGGCTCAGGGTCTCGGCACGGATACGCCGACCAACGACGCAGAGATCGCCGGCCAAGGCGCCTGGGGCGACAGTCGCTGGGCGGTCGTGGTCAGCCGCACACTGAAAGCCAAGGGCGCGGACAACGTCAAGCTCGCTCCTGGGAAGACCGTGAAGGCGGGATTCACCGTTTGGGAAGGCAGCAACCGCGAACGTGGCGACCTGCGTTCGTACTCGCGCCAGTGGCAAGAATTGGCACTAGAGGCATAGGAGGAGAGTGGTCATGCCGAAGAACGGAAAAGTATCAGGCGGCAACACGGCCATCGCCCACCGGCCTGAGAACCAGGTGGCCATGCTCTTCGACCTCAATAAGTGCATCGGCTGCCAGACGTGCTCGGTGGCGTGCAAGACGTTGTGGACGCGCGACGAGGGCACGGACTATCAGTGGTGGATGACGGTCAACACACAGCCCGGACGGGGCGCGCCGAAAGACTACGAAAAGATGGGCGGCGGCTACCGCGAGGGCGTGCCCCAGGAGGGCATCCTGCCGACGCGTGAAGAGTTCGGTGGCGGCTGGGACTTCAACTACGACGAGGTGTTCTACCAGGGCAAGGGCAACACGGTGCATCTGCAGCCGCTGGGGAAGAAGCCGACGTGGGGTCCGAACTGGGATGAAGACCAGGGCGCTGGCGAGTACCCGAACGCCTACTACTTCTACCTGCCACGCCTGTGCAACCACTGCACGCGGCCGTCATGCGTCGAGGCATGCCCACGGGCAGCCATGTACAAACGGCCGCAGGACGGCGTCGTGCTGCGCGACGAAGAGAACTGCCGCGGACTGCAGTTCTGCGCCGAAGCGTGCCCGTACAAGAAGATCTACTTCAACTACGTGAAGAAGATCAGCCAGCACTGCATCATGTGCTTCCCGCGTCTGGAAGAGGGCGTCGCGCCGGCATGCGCCCGGCAGTGCCCGGGACGGCTCGTGTTCGTCGGCTATCTGAACGATGTCGAACGGCCGATCCACAAGCTGGTGTACGACTGGGAGGTGGCACTGCCGCTGCACCCCGAGTACGGCACCGAACCCAACATCTTCTACATCCCCCCGATGAGCCCCTACCGGCTCAAGGAGGATGGGAGCTTGGACACCGAGACGCCACGCATCCCCATGGAGTACCTCGAGCGGTTGTTCGGCCCGCGCGTACACAAGGCCATGAACACCATGCAGAGTGAGCTCAAGAAGGTGCGGAGCGGAGGGAAGTCCGAGCTGTTGGACACGCTCATCGTGTACCGCTGGCACACGTTGTTTGAACCATTCACGCGCGACCCAGTGGAGGTGGGCGGGCCAAAAACGACGGTGAAGCGTTAACGACAATTTGGTTTGAGGCCGGGGTCTGAAGCCCAACCGTCGTCCATACAGGCGAAGTGATGAGCGAGCGGTCCGCCCAGAACGGCGGCGCCAGCGGACGCCAGTAGAGGACGATGGTTGGGCTTCTCCATAACTTCAAGCAGGTGACGGATGGCGACGCGCGTCAACCGAAGGACGTTCCTCAAAGGCAGCGGAGTCATCGTGGCGGGCCTTGGGCTGAGCCGGCTGCTGCCGCTGCCGAACTTCGACCGGATCATGACGACAGCCGCGCGCACCTACTCTACGTTCGAGGACGTGTACCGTCAGAAGTGGACGTGGGACAAGGTGACGTGGGGGACGCACCTCGTCGACTGCTACCCCGGGTCGTGTTCGTTTCGCGTGTACACGAAGGACGGCATCGTGTTCCGCGAAGAACAGGGCGCGCAGTACCCGCAGGTCGAGCGCGGCGTGCCGGACATGAACCCGCGCGGCTGCCAGAAGGGCTCCTGCTTCAGCGAGGTGATGTACGGAGCCGAGCGCATCACCTACCCGATGCGCCGCGCCGGCGCGCGCGGCGAGGGGAAGTGGGAGCGCATCACCTGGGACGAGGCGCTGACCAACATCGCGGACAGCATGATCGACGCGGTGCAGAGCCACGGGCCGGAGTCGATCATTCACGAGTTCGGGACGGGTGAGGGCGGCGTCGTACACGGGGCGATCCCGAGCTGGCGGCTGACACGGCTGCTGGGCGGCACGGTCCTGGACAACAACGCGCTGACGTCCGACTTCAACGTCGGGCTGTACGAGACGTTCGGCAAGTTCCAGTTCTGCAGTTCTATCGACGACTGGTACCACGCGGATCTGATCCTGATGTGGCACATGAATCCGTTGTACACGCGGATCCCGTCGGCGCACTACATCATGGAGGCGCGGTACAACGGGACGAAAGTCGTCTCGATCGCGCCGGACTACAACGCGTCGACGATCCACGCGGACCTGTATGTGCCGGTGCAGATGGGCACGGACGCGGCGCTGGGGCTGGCGATCGCGAAGATCATCATCGATGACGGCTCGTACAACGCCGCCTTCGTGAAGGAGCAGACGGACCTGCCGCTGCTCGTGCGTACCGACACAGGCCGCTACCTGCGCCAGCCGGATGTCGACGGCAAGGGGCGCGAAGACCAGCTCTACTTCTGGGACGCGGCGAAAGACAGTCTCGCGCGCGCATCGCGCAAGACGCTGCGGCTGGGCGACATCGACCCGGCGCTCGAGGGCACGCACAGCGTCACGCTGGCCGACGGCTCGACCGTCGAAGTGCGGCCGGTGTTCGCGGCGCTGCGGGAACACCTCAAGGCGTACACGCCGGAGCTCGCGTCGGGGATCACGGGCACGTCCGCCGGGACGATCCGGCGATTGGCGGGCATGGTGGCGGCGGCGAAGCGGGTCCACATCCTGCAAGGGTTCAACACGCCGAAGTACTACCACGGCGACCTGATGGAGCGAGCGATGGCGCTGGTGTTGGCGCTGACGGGCAACTTCGGGCGCCAGGGGACGGGTCTGCGGGGCCACAACAGCAGCCAGCTCGTGATGGCGAGCGTGCTGAAGGGGAAGCCGGGGCTCGAAGGCTTCATGGAGATGGCGAAGAACCAGTTGGACATCGAAGACAAGGCGCTGGAGGGCGACCCGGACCTGACGCCGGAGATGCTGGCGGTCGAGGTCGAGCGGGCGGAGGCGCGGCGCAGCGCCCTGACGCCGCTGCCGATGAGCGGGATGCTCGTGCCGCCGCACTTCTTCTGGTACTGGCACGGGGGCTACAAAGAAGCATGGAACAACCGTGCGTGGTCGGACACGAGCATGAAGCGGACGTTCGACGAGTATTTCAACGAGGCGATCGACAAGGGCTGGTGGGACGACCTGATCCAGCCGGGCCCCGAGCAGACGCCGCAGGTGTTCTTCGGCGCATGCGGCAACACACTGCGGCGGACGCGCGGCGGCGCGAAGCTGCTGCTTGAGCATGCGTGGCCGAACTACAAGATGATCGTGACGCTGGACTATCGGATGAGCGCGACGGCGCGCCAGTCGGACATCTTCCTGCCCGCGGCGGCGTACTACGAGAAGACGGACTTCCGCTTCCCCACCGCGCACCTCAACTTTCTGGTCTTCACTGACAAGGCGGTGGACCCGCCGGGCGAAGCGAAGCCGGAGTGGGAGATCAACTGGTTGCTGGCGCAGAAGATCGAAGAGCGCGCGAAGGCGCGCGGGATCGACAGCTACAAGGACCGTCGCAACCGCACGTTTCACTTTAAGGGCCTGCTCGAGCGTTTCTCGATGGACGGCAAGATCGGCCCCCACGACGCGGACAAGATCGCCGAGGACATGATCGACGACACCGTGCGCGCCGGCGCGCTGCCCGAGAAGACGACGCTGGAAACGTTCCGCAAGAAAGGGATCGTCCGCTTCACGCACATCGGCGTCGATGCGGTGGGCCAGAACCAGGCGACGGACATCAGGCCGGACAAGACCGTAAACCCGCTCAGCTGGCACGTCAACGACAAGCTGCCGTACCCGAGCTACGCGCGCCGCATCCAGTTCTACATCGACCACGAATGGTTCCTCGAGGCGGGAGAGGCGCTGCCGACGCACAAGCCGACACCGAAGATGGGCGGCAACTTCCCGCTGGTGATGACCAGCGGCCACCAGCGTTGGTCGGTCCACTCGATGTGGGTGGTCAACAAGGTGCTCTCGCGCACGCACCGCGGCCACCCAACGCTGTGCATGAATCCCGAGGACATGCGCGCCCGCGGGATCGCCGACGACGACGAGGTGCAGGTCCGCAACGACTTCGCGTCGTTCAACGTTCGCACGCGGATAACGCCCTCCTGCCGCCCCGGGCAGGTCATCATCTACCACGCGTGGGAGCCGTATCAGTTCCCTCGCGGCAAGTCGTACGACATCGCGATCCCCGGACTGATCAAATGGCTGCATCTGGCTGGGGGGTACGGGCACTTGCGCTACTACCGCTGGAACTGGGTGCCTCAGCAGGTGGACCGCGCTGTCTCGGTAGAAGTGGAGAAGGTGGCATGAAGCTCAATCTCGTCGCGATCCAGGCGAAACCGGTGATGGCGGACTACGCCAACGCCGAGGCGTTCTACCAGAAGATGGCCGATCTCATGACGCGCGCGGCACGCGTGGCCGACTTCTCGCTCCCGACGCTCGTGGTGTTTCCGGAGGGCATCGGCCTGCCGCTTGCGTTCGTGCCGCAGACCTACAACCAGATCGGCGACGCGAAGACCATCGCCCAGGTCCTGACGCGTGCCATCCCGAGGAATCTGCCTCGCTTCACACGCGCTCTGCTCAGGTTCCGGACATCGGTCGTGCGCACCGTATTCCTCGAGACCGCGTTGGAGGCTGAGGACATTTACGTCACGACGTTTTCAACCCTGGCCCGCGAGCACGGCGTGTATCTCTGCGGCGGGTGCATCTACCTTCCGCATATAGAAGAGGAAGCAGTCAAGGGCCGGCACGTTGTGAGCCGCGCCGTCTACAACCTGTCGTACCTGTTCAATCCCAACGGGGTGTGCCTGCGCCGCACCCCGAAGATCAATTTGGCGCCCCCGACGGAGCCCAAGTTCGGGTTCAGTCCCGGCCACCGCGCCGATGTCATGCCCATCGATACGAAGATCGGCCGCCTCGGTACGCTCGTCTGTTACGACGCCTTCCACCGCAGCTTAATCGAGCGGCTGGACGCGATGGGCGTTGAAACCGTGATCAACCCCTCACACAACGAGCGACGGTGGGAAGTGCCGGCGGGCTTCAACGGAGCCATCACGGTAAACGAAGCATGGCTCCATCACGGGCTTCCGACGATGATCCAGGGCCGCGAGCACCTGACGTACGGCGTCACGGCGATGCTGGTCGGTCCCGTGTTCGACGTGTCGTCGCACGGGCAGTCGCGGATCTGCAAGAACCTCTCGCTCACAAACGGCGACCCGCGGCGATCACTGCTCGCCGAGGCGGCGGTGGACGAAGAGGACGTCATCTGTGCTGTCGTCGAGGTCGCGGGCCAGGGCGGCGCGCATCCCAACGGCCAGGTGATAGAGATGCCTGACCTGCCGGCGCGATCGATCGTAGAGGTGCGTTGTGGTGGTGCATAATGCCGCGCGCTGGTTGACGTCGCCGCCGCGCGCGGAGGCACTGATCGCCCCGCACGAGCTGGGCATGCGCGATTATGTTGCCCTGTGGGCCGCGCTCTCCATGAGCCTTTTGGTGTTCGTCCCGGGCGCGTACCTCGTGCCCGCGCTGCGTCTGCGCGACGCCATCGTCGTGAGCATCGCCGGTAGCGCAGCCGGTGCGGCCATGCTGGCCGCGGTGGCGAGCGTCGCGGCGCAGCGCAATCGAAACACCGTCGGGCTCATTTCGTCCACCCTCGGCGTGCCTTCCGGGCCGCTCGTCGCGGCGCTCCTCCTCTTCCGTCACATCGTGTGGGCGACGTTCACGCTCGCGTTCGCGGCGAACGTTGCGGCGCACGTGCCGGGACTAAGCGGATCTTCAACCCTGTGGGGAATCGCGTTTGGTGCCCTGGCCTTGGCGCTAGCGCTGCTGCCGCCGCACGTGTTCGTCCAGCGGTGGATCGGCTGGTTCTCGGTCTGGGTCGGCGTGGCCCTCATCGCCCTCGTGACGCTCACGGGAGCCACCACCTACGGCATCCCGATCTTGCATGACGCGGACGGCCTGGGCGGCTGGCCGACGCACGCCCAGGGCTTCGACCTCGTAGCTGCGATGCCGCTACTCTGGCTGCCCGTCGTGGCCGACTACGCGTTCGACGCTCGCTCACATCGCGACGCGGCCGTGGGCGCCTTCGTGGGCGCGGGGGCGATGACGGCGTGGTACGCCATGGTCGGCGTCCTCTGGGTGTTCACCGTCAGCGCGCGCGATGTCGCCGGATTCATCAGCGCGCTGCCGATGGGCGCGGCAGCCATCCTGATCGTTGTGGCTCTCCAGACGAATGCGGTTGCGGCGAACCTGTTTGCGGCATCGATGGCCGGTGGACGGTTCGGATATCGCTGGTTCCGCCCGGCCCTGATCGGCACGGCCGTCGCCGCCGGCGCGCTCGTGGCGAGCACTGACGCTCTCGGCATCGAGGACGCCGCGCAGCTGTTGGCTTCCGTCTTCCTCCCGTTGTTTGCGGTGGTGCTGGCGCGAGCAATTGTGCCGCGAGCACCGGTTGCGCTTTCGTGGGCCGCCTGGGGCGCCGGCCTCCTTGCGTATGGCTGGATCAATCCCGGGAACGTTACGGCGTGGCGCGACGCCATGCAGTTCATCTTCGCCACCCTGCTGCGGGCGCCGTTCCCGCTCGACGGCGAACTCACGCGCATACCCGCGACCGGCGCATCGTTCGTCGTGGCGGCGGGCGTGTACCTCGCACTCGCCTGGCCGCTACAGCGCCGAAGGGGGTTCTAATGGCGGATCGAGCGCCGACGCCGCAGCGCCAACTGGCCATGGTGTTCGACCTGAACAAATGCCTGGGCTGCCAGACATGCTCGATAGCGTGTAAGACGCTCTGGACGGATCAACCGGGCATGGAGCACCAGTGGTGGGCCGTGGTCAACACGCTCCCGGGCGCCGGATCGCCGCGGAACTGGATGGAGATCGCGGGAGGATTCGGGCCCGACGGGAAGTCGCGGCCGAGCCAACTGCCGACGGACGAGGACTTCGGCGTGGCGTGGGACTACAACTACGATGAGGTATGGAACGGCGGGCCGGGGACGGTACTGACCAAAGATCGTGAAACGAAATGGGGCATGAACTGGGACGAAGACGAAGGCGCCGGCGAGTACCCGAACAGCTACTTCTTTTATCTTCCGCGTATCTGCATGCACTGCACGCGGCCGGCGTGCCTCGAAGCCTGCCCTCGCACGGCGATCTACAAGCGCGAGGACAATGGCACCGTGCTCATCGATGAGGAACGCTGCCACGGATACCGGTTCTGCGCCGAGGCCTGTCCGTACAAGCGTATCTACTTCAACCCCCAACGGCGCCTGTCGCAGAAGTGCGTGTTGTGCTTCGCCCGCGTGGAGCAGGGCGTCGCCCCCGCCTGCATGCGCCAGTGCCCCGGGCGCGTGCGATTCTTCGGCTATCTCGATGACGAGAAGAGCGCCGTCCACAAGCTGGTCAACACATGGAAAGTAGCGATTCGCCTGCACCCCGAGTTCGGGACCGAGCCCAACCTGTACTACGTGCCACCCCTCGCGCCGCCACGCCTCCTGCCGAACGGCGATGTCGACGAAGACAACCCGCGCGTTCCGAAGGAGTACCTCGAATGGCTGTTCGGCCCCGCAGTGTGGCCCGCGCTGGACACGCTGAAGGGCGAGATCGCGAAGCGCCAGAATGGAGAACCATCCGAGCTGCTGGATACGCTCATCGCCTTCCAGCACAAGGACATGTTCGGCGGCTTCACGAAGGACCCGGGCACGCTGGAGCGCAAGCCCCACCACGTGGATACGGGCCAGTTATTCTCGCCAGGGACCAGGCGGGACACGTAGGAGGACCGTGGGTGCGCCAGTACGACTCGCGGTGAATGCGCGTGGTCGATACCGCGGACGGATCTCGAGCGGCGTCCTGGCTACCGGTCGGACAAGAAGAGCCGCGATGAAGACATTGCCGAGGCGAAGAAGCTCTGGACGGACGCCAACGTCCCTCGTCGACGAAGATGCCCTTCGCCGGCACCGCGGGCTGGGAAACATCGCCGACCGCACGCGCGCCCCCGGCGGCGATCTCCAACTGACGAGCGCACCCGGCGAAGGCGCCGCGATCTGTGCCAACGTCCACCTCGGGAAGGAGCGGGCAGATGCCTGAGATGATCCGGGTCATGGTCGTCCATGGCCAGGAGATCGTCCGAGAGGGTGTGCGGGCGCTGCTCGTCCGCCGGCCCGAGTTCCGCCTGGTCGGCGAAGCGTGCTCTGCCGCGGACGCGGTTGACAAAGCGCGGCGCGCGGCGCCCGACGTCGTGGTCCTGGGCATCCAACTCGTCGATTCCTCGGGTGTCGATGCGTGCTACGCCATCCACGAGCGTCTGCCGGGCGCAGGGATCATCATGCTCATGCCGGAAGCGGACGACGATTTGGTCACGGCGTCCATCCTCGCCGGTGCGTCCGGTGTCATCCTGCAGGGGATCAGCGGCGACGCCTTGCTGGCCGCCATCGAGACTGTCGCCGGGGGCGCGTCGTTACTCGACCCGATCGTGACGTCGCATGTGCTCAACTTGCTTCGCGGCGGGCGACAGCGGGCTGACCTCGCCGGGCAGGAGCGGCGCGTGCTCGTCCAGATCGCGGAAGGCAAGACGAACCGCGAGATCGCATTGGCGCTCGGCTTGAGCGAGAAGACCGTGAAGAATTACGTCAGCAGCATCCTCAACAAGCTGAAGATGCACCGTCGCTCCGAAGCCGCCGCGTTTGTAGCACGGCAAGCGGCGCACGACCAGTAACGCGCGCCGAACGAGATCAGGACGGGTTCTTCAGGCCCCCCACGAGTTGGTCGCGAAAGGACCGCATGAGCTGTCGGCCCAATCACCATCGCCCGGTGCGCTCACGGCGTGCCGGCTGTATGCGATGTCGCGCGCATCATCGTCCCTCCGGGCATCATGTGCCACGCCCGCGTGACCTCCGGTAGCACGCTGGCAAGATCCTCCTCACCGCAGCGCGCTGGACGCACGATGTCGAACTGCGACGCGCCTCGCTGTTCGGCCTTCTGTGCGCCATCGCCCAGAACTGCTGCCAGCAGGACGCGGTCGCACGTCCCCCCGTCGCCCTTCTGCGCCCACACGATGGCACCCACCGAAGCGGCGACGACCAGCGCAAGCGCGCCCAAGACAGGAGCCAGCCATGTTGCCAAGATCCCCCTCCGATCTATCCCTCAGCCTAGTAGGCGGTGCTGGCACGGCAGCCAAGGTGGCTTCTCTCTCCCGACGACTTCGTTTGGATCACACGGTCAACACATGAACGGTGGTTGCCGCCGCCTCGCCCCGCACCATGCCGCCGCCGTTCTCCGTGAGTCCCGCGCGCGCACCGGCGACCTGTCGATCGCCGGCTTCGCCGCGTAGCTGCAGCCAGATCTCGTAGATCTGCGACACCCCCGTTGCGCCAACGGGGTGCCCCTTCGCCAACAGCCCGCCGCTGGTGTTGACCGGTATGCGGCCGCCAATCTCGGTCACGCCTTCGTCGATCAGGCGCCCACCCTCGCCCTCGCCGCACAGGCCCAGTTCCTCGTACAGCATGAGTTCGGCCGGCGCCGATGCGTCGTGCATCTCTATCACGTTGATATCGCGCTGTGTCATGCCCGCCATCTCGAACGCCCGTTGGGCTGCGCGTGCCGTGATGCTGCCGTGCTCTGCACGATGGTCGGAGCCGGACATCAAGGCCGAGGCTTTTACCCAGACGGGCTTGGTCGTGTACTGGCGCGCCTTTTCCTCGCTCATCAGGATCGCCGCGGCGGCGCCGTCGCCGATCGGCGCGCACATCAGTCGCGTCAGCGGCTCCGCTATCGTCGGCGACGCAAGGATCTCTTCGAGCGTGTACCGCTCGCGGTATTGCGCATGCGGATTGAGACTGCCGTTGGTATGGTTTTTGACGGCGATACGCGCGAGCTGCTCCTTCGTCGTCCCGTACTTCGCCATGTGCGCCCGCGCACCGGCGGCATAGATATCCATGAACAGACTGCGCGACGTTCCGGCGCCGCTCTCCGCACCGGCCTTCTGCTCCGATGGCGGCTTTACCTGCTCCATCAGGCCGCGCAGTTGCTCGACGTCGACGCCCGCGCTGAAGGCCGCCAGCGTGCGGCCCTTGTCGGGCGAGAACATCTTCTCGACGCCCAGCGCGAGCGCCACGTCGTACATTCCCGAGGCCACATACAGCCAGGCCAGCTGGAATGCTGTGGATGAACTGGCGCAGGCGTTCTCCGTATTCACCATCGGGATCTCGTCGATGCCCATCTCGCGCAGCACCACCTGCGCGCGGATGCACTCCTGACCTGTGATCACGCCGGCGGCCGCGTTGCCGACGATGGCAACCTCCAGTCCGCCCTTGTCGACGCCCGCGGCCTCCAGCGCGGACGTCACCGCTTCGCGCGACAGATCCTTGAGCCCGCGATCGGCGTACTTGCCGAACCGCGTCATCCCTGCGCCGACGATCGCAACGTTTCTCATGGCGACTCCTTGCTGGAGGTGGTGTGGCCGCCCGAGGCACACGGCGGACGGCGCGTAGTCAGCTGGCTAGCAGTTCGTCGGTGGCCTTCAGCGAGACCATCTCGTTCGTGCCATCCATGATCTGGAGCAGCTTGGCGTCCCGGTAGAACTTCTCCACGGGATGCTCTTTCGAGATACCGTAACCTCCGAAGATCTGCACCATGTCCGCCGTAACCGCCATGGCCATATCGCTGGCGACCGTGCGCGCAGCCATCGCCGTCGGCAGATGCGGCCGACCGGTTGCGATCAGCCACGACGACCGCCACAACAGCGCGCGCGCTGCCTCGATCTGCCGATACGCGTTGAACAGCTTGAGCTTGATGGAGAAGGCGTGCCGGACATGAACCCGCTGGGGTGCCAGAAAGGCGCCGCGTGGAGCAAGCTGCTGCACGCACCGGAGCGGATCCTGCACCCGCTGAAGCGGGCCGGTGCGCGCGGCGGCGGAACATGGACGGAAGTCTCGTGGGATCAGGCGCTGACGGAGATCGCCGACCACATCCTCGACGCGATCGAAGAAGACGGGCCCGAGACGATCATCAACGAGGGCACGCCCGGCGAGGGCGGCCTGATGACGGGCTTCATGTTCTCGCGCCTCATCGGCCTCCTCGGCGGGCTCGCGCTCGACACCAACGCGACGATCAACGACTTCTCGCCCGGCATCTACCTGACGTTCGGCAAGTTCGACCCGGCGAGCAGCATCGATGACATCTTCCACGCCGAGTTCATCATGTACACGCACGGTAACCCGGCGTACACCATGATCCCCTCCTTCCACTTCACCACGGAGGCGCGTTACAAGGGCGCGGAGGTCGTGCTCGTCGCGCCCGACTGCAGCCCGTCGCACATGCACGCCGACTACTACGTGCCGATCAAGCCCGGCACCGACGCGGCCCTCGGCCTCGCGATGGCGCAGGTGATCATCGAAGAAGGCACGTACAACAGGGAGTTCATCTGTGAGCAGACCGATCTGCCGCTGCTCGTCCGCGTCGACAGCTGGCGCTTCCTCCGCCAGACCGACCTGCAGGACGGCGGTCGCGACGATCAGTTCTACATCTGGGACGAGCGCGCCGACCGCGTCGCGGAAGTGCCGCTCGCGACGCTGGCGCTCGGCGACCTGCAACCGGCGCTGACGGGCTCGCGGCCCGTCCAGCTCAAGGACGGCACAACGGCGCACGTCGTTCCCGTCTTCGAGCTGATGAAGGAGCGGCTTGCGGGCTACACGCCGGAGAAGGCCTCGGAGATGTGCGGCGTGAACCCGGAGATGATCCGCACGCTGGCGCGAACGATCGCGAGCAAGCGCGGCAGCATCGTCTGCGGCGCGACGTCGTTCAAGTACTACCACTCCGACCTGATGCTGCGGTCGTACCTGCTCGTGCTGGCGCTCACCGGCAACTGGGGGCGCAAGGGCACGGGGCCGGTCGAATGGTCGGTCGCCGGCTTCGACGGGCCGTTCCTCTCGTTCGCCAAGAGCAACATCGGCCGCGGCGAGGCGCGCAAGGTCATCGACCTGCGCAAGGCGCTCGTCGCAGCGGTCAAGAGCGAGGATCCGACGATGACGGAAGAGATGGCGCACATCGAGCTGATGCACCGCTTCTCACAGACGCAGGGCCAGGTCCCGCCGGCGATGCTGTGGTACCAGCACTGGGGCTACAAGGAGCGCTGGAACAACCGCGACTACAACGACCCGTCGATGCAGCGGCCATTCGACGAATACATCGAAGAAGCGCTGAAGAAAGACTGGTGGAAGGCCCCCAAACGGACCGCCACGGCCAAGACTCCGCGCGTCTACTTCGAAGTCGGCGGCAACGCCATGCGCCGCACGCGCGGCGGCCAGAACCTGATGCTGCCCAACCTCTGGGAGAAGCTCCGCTGCGCGGTCAGCGTCGATTGGCGCATGAACACCACCGGCATGTACTCCGACTACGTCCTGCCGGTGGCGCACCACTTCGAGAAGATGGCCTTCATGTTCCCGACGCCGCACCTGATGAACCTCACGTTCTCCGACAAGGCGGTGGAACCGCCGGACGACGTGATGGCGGAAGTCGAGATGGCGGTGATGCTCGCCGAGAAGATCGAGCAACGCGCGAAGGCCCGCGGCATCAGCGAGTTGACCGATGCGCTCGGGGCCGTCCGGCCACTCGCCGGACTGCGGAACCAGTTCACGATGGGCGGTTCGCTCGACAACACGGAGTCCGTCGCGCGCGAATGGGTGAGCGACGCCGTCGAGTCCGGCAACCTGCCCGAAGGGACGTCGCTCGACACGTTGAAAGAACAGGGCTACATGCGGTTCCTCAACTGGGGCATGGGGCCCATGTCGCACAGCCAGGCGGCCGACATCAAGACGGACGAGACGCACACGGCGTTCACGTGGCACACCGAGAAGAAGGTCCCGTATCCGACGCTGACGCGCCGCGCCCAGTTCTACATCGATCACGAGTGGTTCATCGAGGCCGGCGAGGCGCTGCCGTGCCACAAGGACAACCCGCCGCAGGGCGGCGACTACCCGTTCGTGATGACCAGCGGGCACAACCGCTGGAGCATCCACTCCATGAACATCACGAACAAGACGCTGCTGCAGACGCACCGCGGCCGCCCGCACCTGGTAATGAACGACAGCGACGCCGCCCGCCTCGGCATCCGCGACGAGGAGGAGGTCGAAGTACAAAACGACCTCGGCGCCTTCATCGTGCCGGTCAAGCTCTCGCCGAGCGTGCAACCGAACCAGGTGATCTCCTACAACGGGTGGGAGCCGTACATGTACCGGACGTGGAAAGGCGCCTCTGACCTGGAGCCGGGCATGGTGAAGTGGCTGCACTTCGCCGGCGACTACGGGCACCTCCGCTACTGGCCGCTCCAGTGGCAGCCGGTGCCGTTCGACCGCGGCGTGCGCGTCAACGTATCGAAGATCGACTAGCTTCGCCGCCGGCGCGCTACCCTGTCGGTGATCTTCGCACGCGCCGCGCAAAGGAGTCCGGGGTGCCCAAGCTTATCGCCGGCGACGAGCTGTTCGGCCACCAGATCCCCGAGCCGCTGCTCAACGTCGCGGTCCATCACGACCACTGGCGCGAGAGCTACTACTTCGGCATGCACCCCCGCAGCGCGGTCGGCGACGCGCTGATCTTCACGATGGCGCACTACCCGAAGCGGGAGATGCTCGATTCGCACGAGTTCAGCTTCGTAAACGGCCAGCGCTTGTTCGGGCATTTTTCCCGGCCCTACGGGGACGATCCGCATACGCCGGTGGTGGGTCCCGTGTCGGTTGAGATCATCGAGCCGTATAAGATCGTCCGGCTCACGGCCGACGCCGCCGTCGCGCCGGTCGGCGTCGATGTTACATTCACCGCGCGGACGCAGGCGTACGCGCTGCGGCGCGGGACGATGAAGGCGGGCGACGAGATCATCTGGGACCAGAGCCATTTCCTCCAGTCCGGTATGTACTCGGGGAGCTACACGTATGGCGGCGTGACACGCACGATCGATGATTGGTGGGGACAGCGTGATCACTCGTGGGGCATCCGTGATCACGCCCGCTGTCCGATGTGGCTATGGTTGGCCATCCAACTTCCGGACGGGATGTTCGGCGTCTGGCACTGGGAGTACGCGAACGGCGCGCCGGTCTTTACCGACGGCTGCTTTGCGCCGGCGGACGGTGGCGCACCGATCCCCGTGATCGCGTTCCGCCACGACCTGCACTGGACCGGCAAGCATGGCGAGCAGGCCAACTACGGCCGCGACGGCTCCGAGACCTTCGGGCTTGCCGGCCGTGTCGAGTTCGTGCTTGAGGGCGGCCGAGAGACGGTCATCGATGCCGAAGGGCCGCGGTGCGCGTCGTACGGGCCGTTCGGTGGCGGTCAGCACCTGATGAGGGTACGCACCGACGATGGCCGCGTGGGGACGGCGATCTACGAACTGACCGGAACGTACCACCACCGCTACTTCCCGATCGCCCGCGGGGAGAACCTGCCACCGGGCTGACTACGCCCGCGCGAGCATCGGCGGCGCACGCGCATCCGAACGTCCTCTTCAATCTAAACCCGCCCCTGGGACCACTTTGTAGCATCGGAATCGTCCGCCCCGGCGGGCGATTCCGGCTCGTACCGGGACGGAACACCCGTTGCCACCTCGTCAAGCCCCGATCACGTGGCCACGGCCTCCAGCGTCAAGCTCGCGGCAACGCTCCGTTGACAGAATGCGATAGCGTTGCGTATCCTGCCGCTGTCCCCGCCGCGCGCACGTGCCATCAACTGTTCCCAGAACAGGGAGGGTTGCTGCGCCCCGTCTAAGGAGACGTATCGCGGGAAGCTGAACACCATCCTAGGACTGCCGTGTCGCATTGCTCGGGGGAGCGCTGCCTTTGCTAAAGGACGTGCTCTTTTTTCGTACCTCTCGACGCAGTATCGGAGTCGTGCGCGGCGTCAGAGATCAGGGGGTATCAGGTTGACGACGAAAGATCTCGCAGGCGTAGCCCCCGCGTTACGGCGCTGTGATGCCGTGACATCACCCGCGTTGTGTAGTTGATGCTTCATGGGAGTCGCATGGGAATGCGCACGGCCGCTGCTGCGTTGCTCGCCGCGCTGGCCGCGCTTGTCGTCGTCGTGGCGCTGCTCATGACGTCGGGAAACGCGACCGCGGCGCCGAACCTCGTCACGAACGGCAGCTTCGCCACGAGCGCCGCCGGCTGGATCGCGAAGGTCAGCAGCACGATTACCTGGACGCCATCGGAAGATGCCGGCCTGAACCCCGCTTCAGGTGCGGGAGTTGTCACGTGGACGGGCGTCGGCATCGGCGATGGCGTCGTTGCCCAGTGCGTCACGCTGGCCGGGAGCGGCACGTACAACGTGAAGGCGATGTACAAGAAGCCACTCAACGTGAGCGCGAGCGAAACGGCCGAGGTCGTCGTCGTCCTGTACAACGACGCCGGTTGCACGACGAATCCTGTCGTTAATCCGGGTGGAACATTGACGCCAACCGGCGCGTGGCAGGCGTACAACGGTGTCGTTGGCGTGACGACGGCGTTGGGCGCCGAAGTCCGGCTGGTCGTTCACGGACAGGCGCAAAACGACGCCGTGTACTTCGACAACGTCGCCCTGTCGAACGGACCGCTGGACACGCCGACGCCGACGCCCACCGCGACGGCGACGAACACCCCGACCAGCACGCCGATCCCGGCGACCGCGACCCCGACCAACACGCCGGTGCCCACGAGTACGGCCACCAGCACCCCGACGAGCACGCCCGTACCTCCGACCGCGACGGCGACGCACACGGCGACCGCCACGAACACGGCGACGAGCACGCCGACGAATACGCCAGTACCGCCAACCGCGACCCCGACGAACACGCCGGTGCCGACGAGTACGTCCACCAGTACCCCAACCAGCACGCCCACGAGCACGCCCGTACCGCCCACCGCGACGGCGACGAGCACGCCGACGAATACGCCAGTACCGCCAACCGCGACCCCGACGAACACGCCGGTGCCGACGAGTACGTCCACCAGTACCCCAACCACCCCACCGACCACCACGCCCGCACCGCC
>Ga0080064_1003997_pt1 | contig 19854 bp, 15 predicted proteins | sample Subgrocontami54m_FD_69260 | JGI IMG/M metagenome (GOLD analysis project Ga0080064, IMG submission 69260) | Subsurface groundwater microbial communities from S. Glens Falls, New York, USA - GMW46 contaminated, 5.4 m (SPADES assembly) (version 2) ...
CAACGGGAATCCCCTGCTCCTTCAACAACCGCACCGCGTCGAGAATCGCTGCATTCACACTCAAGGACAGGTTCCCCTCAACCAGAATCCGGACCACGGCATAGGCATGGCGCCGGAGCGCGAACGGGTCTTGCGAACCGGACGGTACAAGCCCGACGGCAAAGAACGCCGCAAGCGTATCCAGACGATCGGCCAGGGAAAGGATCTTCCCCGCCAGGCTCGGCGGGATGGCGTCCTCGGCGAAGCGTGGCAGGTAGTGCTCGGCGATCGCGTCGGCCACTTCCTTCGGCTCCCCGTCATGGCGGGCGTACTCCCGACCCATGACGCCCTGAAGCGTCGGGAACTCCCCGACCATGCCGGTCACCAGATCGGCCTTGCAGAGCTTGGCGGCCTGCCGGCAATGCTCGACGGCGTCCAGGTCGCCGAGCGTATCGGCCAGCCTGGTCGCAAGCGCCATGATCCGTCCCACCTTCTGATGCAGCGTCCCGAGCTTCTGGTGGAAGGTCACGCCCTTGAGTTTCTCCAGCCGGTTCTCCAGTCCGGTCTTACGATCTTCGTCAAAGAAGAACCTGGCGTCCGCCAGGCGCGCCGCCAGTACCCGCTCGTTCCCGGCCCGGATCGTGGCAGTCTGACTGCCCTTCATGTTGACCACGGCGATGAAATGCGGCAGCAATCCGTCGTCCTTCTTGAGGAGGGAGAAGTAGCCCTGATGCTCCTTCATCGAGGTCATGAGCACGTCCTGGGGAAGAGCGAGGTGCTGCGGATTGAACGATCCGATGAGGACTTCCGGCATCTCGACCGAGAACACGGCCTGCTCCAGCAGGGCCTCGTCCTCATGGACGTGCCCCTTCTTCTCCTTGGCGATCCGATTCATCTGCGACAGGATCATGGCACGTCGCTTGTCGGGATCCACAATCACACCGGCCTTCTCCAGGGACGTTTCGTAGGAGCGGCCGTCCTTGACGCGCAGAGGGCGGCCGGAGGACAGAAACCGATGGCCCAAAGTCTGATCGCCGGCCGTCAATCCGGCGAACTGGAACCGGACGGGCTTTCCGCCATAGAGAGCCAGCAGCCAGCGGACCGGCCGCGCGAACCGGACGCCCGTGTTGTTCCACCGCATGGCCTTCGGAAAGGCGAGGCTTCCCGCCAGCTCGGAAAGGAGCGCCGGCAAAAGGAGCGTCGCCTTACGGCCGGCGTCCTGCTTGATGGCGAACAGGTACTCGCCCTTGGGCGTCGTCCTTGCGACCAACGCGGTCACAGCGATTCCTTGGGACGCCGCAAACCCCATCGCGGCCTTGGTCGGTTGTCCCTGGGCATCGAAACCGACCGCCTTCGATGGCCCCGTGACTTCCGTCGCCACCGGTTCCTGGTGATCCGCCACACCCTCCACTCGCAGCGTTAGGCGCCTGGGAGTCCCCATCGTCTTCAGGGTCCCGTGCGACAGGCGGGCTTCCTTGAGCAGATGCGTGGCTTTATCCTTCAAGCCCGCGAGCGCCGTCGGCACGAACTGCGCGGGCAATTCCTCGGTCCCGATCTCAAGCAGCAGATCACGCCCTGACGCCTGTTTGCGCGTCATGCCGTCACCTTGCTGGTCATTGTGACATAACTCTCGGCGCACAGACGGGCAAGCCCACGGACGCGGGCGATGTAGGCCGTCCGCTCGGCAACACTGAGCGCGCCGCGGGCGTCCAACAGATTGAACAGGTGCGAGGTCTTCATGCAGCAGTCGTAGGCCGGCAACACCAGGCCCTGCTCAATAAGACGCTTGCCTTCGGCCTCGTAGCCGGTGAAGGTAGTCATCAGCAGCTTCACGTCGGCGGCCTCGAAATTGTATTTGGAGAACTGGACCTCGTCTTCATGGTGGATCTCGCCGTAGGTCACGCCTTTGGTCCACTCCAGGTCGAAAACATTGTCCACGCCTTGCAGGTACATGGCGATCCGCTCAGTCCCATAGGTGATCTCGGCCGAGATCGGATTCAGCTCAATCCCGCCCACTTCTTGGAAGTACGTGAACTGGGTGATCTCCATGCCATCCAGCCGGACCTCCCAGCCCAGGCCCCAGGCGCCGAGCGTCGGCGATTCCCAGTCGTCCTGCATGAACCGGATGTCGTGGTGCCTGGGATTGATGCCGAGCGCGCGAAGGCTCTCCAGATACATGTCCTGCACGTCGGGCGGCGCGGGCTTCAGAATGACCTGATACTGGTAGTAGTGCTGGAGGCGATTGGGGTTTTCGCCGTAGCGACCGTCGGTGGGCCGCCGGCAAGGCTGCACATAGGCCGCGCGCCAGGGGTTGGGGCCCAGAACCTTGAGGAACGTCGCCGGATGGAACGTCCCGGCGCCGACTTCCAGGTCATAGGGTTCGTGGATCACGCACCCCCGATCGGCCCAAAAACGATGTAGGGAAAGAAGCAGGTTCTGAAGGGTCACCCGTGCGGTCTCCCGAGCGAGAAACCCTAACAAATGCGGTAGGGGTTGTCAATCGAACGGCCGGGCTCCGATTGACTGTCCGCGGCGCTTTTGCTAGGCTCCTTCCCGCCACCCACTACTATGACCGCCGACACCCGCATTGCAATCTTGAATCACCTGGCCGCCCGGCTGCGAATTCTCAGCGTCCGGTCCACCACCGAAGCCGGCAGCGGACACCCCACGAGCTGCTGCTCGGCGGCGGACGTTGTGGCCGTCCTGTTCTTTGCGGTCATGCGCTTCGACCCAAAGAATCCCAGGCACGCGAACAACGACCGGTTCGTGCTGTCGAAGGGCCATGCCGCGCCGCTGTTGTACGCCGCATGGGCCGAGGCGGGCGCGTTCAGCCCCGACGACCTGCTGCGCCTGCGGACCTTGGAGTCGGACCTCGAGGGCCATCCCACACCACGGCTGAATTTCGTGGACGTGGCGACGGGCTCGCTCGGCCAGGGGCTGAACGCCGGGATCGGATTGGCACTGAACGCGAGGCTGGACCGCTCCAGCTACCGCACCTACGTCCTGATGGGCGATGGGGAGTCCATGGAAGGCTCCACCTGGGAGGCCGCTGAAGCGGCGCGTCATTTCCAGCTCGATAACCTCTGCGCGATCGTGGACATCAACCGCCTGGGGCAGAGCGACCCAACCATTCTCCAGCACAACATGGAGGCGTACCGCGCGCGCTGGAGCGCGTTCGGCTGGAACGCCATTGTGGTCGATGGACACGAGACCACCGCGCTGCTGGACGCCTTCGAGCAGGCGGGCCGGACGAAAGGGAATCCGAGCGTTATTCTCGCGCGCACGCTCAAGGGCAAGGGCATTTCCTTTGCGGAGGACAAGCCGGACTGGCATGGCAAGGCCTTCAAGAAAGGCGAGGAAGCCGACAACGCCCTGGCGGAATTGAGCGCCGGGCTTCTCCCCGCATCACCTAAAATTGATATCCGGCTGCCGGATCCGCCGGCGAAAGCGCCAGCCGCAGCCAGGCCGGTGGCACCGCCGGAGTACCAGCCCGCAGACTCCGTCGCGACACGCGAAGCCTTCGGCGCCGTGCTGGTGAAGCTGGGGGACGCCAACCCGCGGGTCGTCGCCCTCGATGCGGACGTCAAGAACTCCACCTTTACGGACAAGTTCGGCAAGAAGTTTCCTGAGCGGTTTTTCGAGACCTTCATCGCCGAGCAGAACATGATCGGCATCGCAGTGGGTCTGGCCAGCCGGAACAAGATCCCATTTGCCGCGACCTTTGCCTGCTTTCTCACGCGCGCCTACGACTTCATCCGGATGGCGGCTGTCGGTGGTTCCAACATCAAACTCATGGGTTCGCATGTCGGGGTCTCCATTGGCGAAGACGGGCCATCGCAGATGGGCTTGGAGGATATCGCCATGATGGCGGCCCAGCCGGGCGTCGTGGTGCTCTACCCATCCGATGCGGTCTGCACGTACTGGCTCACGGCACTGGCCGCCGACCATCAGGGCATGGTCTATATCCGCACCGGCCGTCCCAAAACGCCCATCCTGTACAAGAACGACGAAAAGTTCGCGATCGGCGGGTCGAAGATCCTGCGCGAGAGCGCCAAGGATCGGCTGACGGTCGTGGCGGCCGGCGTCACCCTGTTCGAGGCGCTCAAGGCCCACAACGAGCTGGCCAAGCAGGGCATTGCCATCCGCGTCGTGGACCTCTACAGCATCGTGCCGATCGATCGCGCGACCCTGGTCGCCTGCGGCCGTGCGACCAACAATCTCATACTGACGGTCGAGGACCACTACGCGCACGGCGGGATCGGGGACGCAGTGACGGCGGCCGTGAACACCGAGGGCGTGAAGGTGCACAAGATGGCCGTGACGGAGATCCCGCACAGCGGCAAGCCGGAGCAGCTCCTCGACCGCTACGGCATCAGCGCCCGCCACATCGTGGAGAAGATCAAAAAGCTGGTCTCGTAGCAAACTATGGACTGGGTAGCCCCTTGTGTGACCGACACCATTTCGTTTTCGAAATCGACCGAGCAATCCGGACTCAGGTCATCGAAAAATTGGAGCGTAGCCCTAAACATCCGTTGAGTGAGGATGTTGCGCTACCGGAAAAGGGGGTCTACGTCCTGTACTGGAAAGGCAAACTCGTCTACGCCGGCAAGGCTTTAAAGACAACCCTCAAAAGGCGTCTTGCCGAGCACACAAGAAAAATCGCCAGTCGAAACAACATTTCGATCAACCAGATGTCGTGTCGGTTTCTAGTAATCGAAAGCGACTGGTTCGTACGGGCGGCTGAAGATGCGCTTATTGTGGGTTACAACCCGCTCTGGAACAAAAGTGGCGTTGGAAGCCATGCGCCGGGAAGAGGTAGACCAGGAATCAAACAAGCATGGTGGGACAAAAAGTTTCCGCCTAGATGAGAACAACTCATCTCTTTCTCAGGACAACCGCCGTCTCATAAAGCCGAGCTACACTACGCTTCCCACGGCGTACAGATGAGCCGGTAATGCTGGCCCCTACTCTCTTCGATCGCAATTTAATGATCCCCTCCAGCTTGAATCCCTTCTGAACAGCAAGATCACCCAAGATGCGGTCGGTCTGAATCTCCATTCCCTGAATGATAGAGTTCCCGATCACCACCACACCCGCCCCACCTCGTTTGAGAACTTGTTTAAGGGTCAGCAAAAACCGATCGCAGTCATTGAAATATGACGCCACGTAGTTCGCCCACCCCGGCCCACCGTATGCCCCTTCCGAGGACCTTACTTTCCTCAAAGCGGAGAGCACACCTGTTAACTCTCGGGACTCGCATTGCAGTGCAATAGGCACACTGCCTCGCACTGTTTGCCAGAACTTGCCGAAATTGGTTTCCTCAAGACGGCGCAAGTCGTCCGAACCAGACACCAAAGATAACCAGAAAAGCTGAGGGCGGGTGTTTCGAATGTAGTGGTAGTTATTCATATAGGGGGGAGATGTTACCATCACATCAACCGATCCCACTTCCAGTTGTCCATCAAGTGATAAGAAATCGGCGCAATGCAATTCACGTCGAGCAGTGAAGCCTTCCTGGGGCATCCTTTCTTGGAGCCACGTCACATCATTGCGAATATCAAGAAGCTTAGCAGCAAGCACAGCAGTCACATCGGCATCTTCAATCAAAGGCTTACCAGCGCCGGTTCGCGTTCCGAGGCTCGGCTCGTATGAGTAATTCGATACGCTTACCATTACCGCCCCCAGAGCTATGCGGGCAATGTCGGCTGTCATCGAATCTTTGATCCCATCGATCAACTCCAAAAGGCGGAGAACCTGGGCCTCCACCTTCGACCCGAAGAACGGAATCTTGGAACGAAACGCAGCCGGGCGAAATCGAAGGGGCAGGCCATTTCCATTCCAGGTTGCCGGCGCGCGTTCGATAGAATGGATCACCTTATCGAGTAGTGTCAGGTTTACGGTCGGAGCACAAAGCTTCGTCCGCGCAGCAAGGGCAGCATACGGATTGATTTCAAACCCCACTGTATTAAATCCATGGAGCATAGACTGAACGAGTGTGGTGCCTACCCCTGCAAATGGATCCAGAACTAGAGGCCGATGATTGCCGCGATGGTGTCCGAGGAATTCGCGAAAGACATCTTCGACGAACTGCCCTGAGAACCCCGCAATCCATGGCACCCACCGATGAATGGGCGCCTTCTTGTTAAACATGAAGGCAGGATCACGGAATAGAGTCTCGCTATCGAGGGAAAGCTGCTCTACAGGAAGGACGTTCACAGACATTAGACACCCCAACCATGGGCATAATACTATCCAGTATTTAGTGTGTCAAGGTGCCACTACCACAATATCTTGTTTAATTGCTCAGAGGGCTGCGGGAAGAAGGCGGTCAGGAAAGATTCAGCACCAGCAGCTTGAGTTCGGTCATCTCGTCGATGGCGTAGCGGAGGCCTTCGCGGCCGAGGCCTGAGTCCTTCACCCCGCCGTAGGGCATGTGGTCGGCGCGGAAGGTCGGAATCTCGTTGATCAAAACCGCGCCGACGTCCAGATCCCGGAATGATTGAAACGCCTTCTTGATGTCCCTGGTGAACACCCCCGCCTGCAGGCCATAAGATGAGTCGTTGATCCCCGCCAGCGCGTCGTCGAACTTCACATAGGGCGTTACCGTCACGACCGGCCCAAAGACCTCCTGACAGCTCACCTTCATCTCCGGCGTGACATCGGTTAGCACCGTCGCCTCGACCACGCTCCCCTGCCGCTTCCCGCCGATGCGCACCTTCGCCCCGGACGCCGCCGCTTCCTTGATCCAGGCCTCCACCCGCTTCGCGGCACCCTCGTCGATGAGCGGACCCACGACCGTTGTTTCATCTAAAGGATCGCCGGCCTTCAAGGCTCCGACGCGCGGGATCAGCTTATCGAGAAACGTCTGATAAACCGATTCATGGACGTAGATGCGCTGGACCGCAATACAGGTCTGGCCCGAATAGGCATAGCCGCCGACGGCGCAGCGGTCCGCCGCGTGGTCGAGGTCGGCATCGGGTTCGATGATTACACCGGCATTGCCTCCCAACTCCAGCACCACGCGCTTCTTCCCGGCCTTGCCCTTGAGCATCCAGCCCACGGCGGCACTGCCGGTGAAGCTGACCATCTTGAAGCGCTCGTCCATGACCATGCGCTCGGCGACGGCGTTCGTGCAGGGCACGATGCTGAGCATGCCGGAGGGCAATCCTGCTTGCAGGAACACCTCGCCCAGCAGCAACGAGGTCAGCGGAGTCTGTGGGGCCGGCTTGAGGACAATGGGATTCCCAACCGCCAGCGCCGGCGCGACCTTGTGGGCGACCAAGTTCAACGGGAAGTTGAACGGCGTGATGCCAAGAATGGGACCGATCGGTACGCGGCGCGATAAGCCGAAGTGATTGTCGGTGCCCGGCGTGATGTCCAACGGAACGATCTCACCGGAAATGCGCTTGGCTTCTTCAGACGCGACGATGAACGTCGTAATGGCGCGCCCCACTTCCCGCCGCGCATCGGTGATGGGCTTGCCGGATTCGGCAGACAGGCCGCGGGCGAACTCTTCTTTGCGGGCCGTGATGTCGCCGGCGATCTTCTGAAGCGCCTCGGCCCGTTTGTACGCGGGCAACCGCCGGCTGACGGCAAAAGCCGACCGCGCCGCGCGGATAGCTTCATCCGCCTCAGCCTCCCCGGCCAGGCAGACTTCCGCGAGGACCTCACCGCTGTAAGGGTTTCGGATCGGGCTGGTCGTTCCGGTTTCGACCCACCGGCCGGCGATCAGCATGGCGCGACGCGTTGTCATGGCAACGCGATTCTGCCCACCGTTGCGAATGAAGTCAAGGCGCAGCTTTACTTGGCCTGGAGCAGCTTGTACACTTTTGCCCGCTATGGACAAGAACTCACGACTTCGAGAGATTCCGATCCTATCGTTCATCAAGGACCGCGACATGAAGTCCCTCACCACGGGGATGACGGAGGCTCACTACAAAAAGGGCCAGTACATCTTCAAGGAAGGCGACCCAGCCGAGTGGTTCCACGTGCTCACGTCCGGCACCGTGAAGTGCGTGAAGTCGTCGCCCGAGGGCAAGGAAGCCGTCCTCAAGGTGCTCATGCCGGGCGATCTGTTCTGTTGCGAGGCGGCGGTGTTCGACGGCACACCGCACCCCGGCTGCGCGTTGACCATGGGCCCCACCACCGTTTTGAAAATTCGCAAGGAAGCCTACTTCAAGCTGCTCAAGCACAACCCCGAGGCCGCTATGGAAATCATCAAGTACTTGGGGAACCGGCTGAATGAAGCGCAGGAGACGGCCAAGACCTTCGCCCTCGAACGGGCCGACCAACGCATTGCGTCCCTGCTGGCCAAGCTCGCCGAGCGCATGGGCAAGCCAAGTCCCCACGGACTGCTGCTGGATATCCGCCTCACCCGACAAGACCTGGCCGACATGGCCGGCTTGGCGCTCGAGACTACCATCCGCATGATCAGCAAGCTCACCCGCAAGGGACTGCTCGGCAAATCAGGGCGCTGTCTGGTCATCAAGGACCTCAAGCGCTTGAAAACCCTGGCCGAAAACGTCGCCTAGCTCCTTCCCGCCGCATCCGGCTTTTTTCAAAAATATGACGTAAATCATACTTTTAAAATGGAGGCACCCGTATACTTATCTTTTGACTAACTTCCTCAAGGAGGCCGTAAAAGGAGAATGCACGTGAAGTACGCAAAGCTGATGGGCATCGCCCTGATCGTCGGTTTGGTTTCGACTGTTGCCGCCTATTCACCCGCCCTGGCCAAGACAGTCAAGGTCGAGTTCACCGCTGTGGAGACGGAAGTCGTCGTCGACAACAAAGGCACGACCTACAAGGCGTGGACCTTCAACGGGCAATTCCCCGGGCCGGTCGTGCGGGCGACCGAAGGTGACACCATCGAATTCTCGCTGACCAATCCGACCACCAATACCTTCCCCCACTCAATGGACTTCCATGCCGGCGAGATGGACTTTCTCACAAATCACAAGCCGGTCGAGCGCGGCCAGACGCATAAGATCACCTTTATCCCCAAGAAGCCGGGGATTTTCTTCTACCATTGCGGCGTCCAGCCGATGATCCAGCACATCGCTCGCGGCATGATGGGCGCGATCATCATTGACCCGAAAAACCCGAAGGCAATGCCCAAGGCGGATCGGGAATATGTCCTTGTGCAGAGCGAGCTCTGGAACAACCCCGATGACGTCCAGGGGATGTTCGACCGCAAGTACGATCACGCGATGTTCAACGGCGGCGTCTTCAAGTACCACCCGTTCCTCGGCGGCAAGCCCTTGGAAGCCAAGCCGGGCGAGCGGGTCCGCATCTACATCGTGAACGCAGGGCCGAACAACTTCTCGGCCTTCCACCCGATCGGCGAGATCTGGGACAATGCCTGGGCGAGCGGCAACCCGGCCAACAAGCTGACGGGCGTGCAGACGGTCGTCGTCGGGCCCGGCGATGCCTACACGGTGGACGTGGTGGTGGAAAACGAGGGCGGCTATCCGCTGGTCACGCACTCGCTGACCGACGCGTTGCGCGGGGCCATCGCCGTGCTGGTCGTGAAGAAGGACGCGCAGACGCTGCCGCTCATGCCCTTCGTCGAGCCGGCTGCAAAGAAGTAATCAAAAGGGACAGGGCGAAAGGGCGAGCCCCAACTGCGGCCATCCAGCGAGCACGGGGCTCCCCTTTTGAACTGGATCGCTTTCATTAAGCTGGGTTCGGCGCGACGAAGACGAGCACGCTGAGCCGTTGCTGCGTGTGGTTGCGAACTCCGTGCTCCGCGCCGGCCGGCGCCATTACCGCCTGGCCGGGCCCGAGGACCTGTTCCTCCCCGCCGACCTGGAACGTCCCCTGCCCGTCGAGCACGATATAGACCTTGTCCTGATCGCCGTGCACGTGTCCCTTCTGAACCTGCCCGGGCTCAAAACTGTACACATCGCAAAAGAACCGCGGTGTCTGAAAGAGATTGTTCTTTTTCATCTTCTCGGGTGAGAACTGCTTGAAGTCGTTCAGCGACAACACCGTCATGGCTACATTATCTCCTTGATTCGGGCGGCCACGGGGGGCCCCCTACTCTGAAATATCCTTGCGCGACTCGATCCGCTTGACGATCGAATCAACCGGCACCAGGTGACGCAGCATCCCGAGGTCCTCGGCCGGAACGCCCATCGCCAGCCCGAGCATCTGGGGCAGGTGCAGAACCGGCAGGTTCAGGTTCGCCCCGACCTTCCGCCCCGCCCGCTCCTGGTAGATGTCCAGACTCATGTGGCACAGCGGACAGGGCGTGACCATCGCGTCCGCGCCGCCGTCCTTGGCCTCTTTGAGATTCGCGCCGTTCATCGCGAGCGCGATGTCTTCCTTCTCCAGAATGATCGGAAAGCCGCAGCACTTGATCTTGCCGCCGTAGTCCACCGGCTCCGCTCCCACCGCGCGGATGACCTTGTCGAGGGAATTCGGATGCTCAGGATCGTCAAACCCGAGATCGCCGGACGGCCTCAGGATATAGCACCCGTAGAACGGCGCGATCTTGAGATCACCGAGCGTCACCTGCACCTCATCCTTGAGCTTTTCCAACCCCACTTCGCGCACCACGATCCAGAGCAGATGCTTGACCTGAATCGTGCCGCGATAGGTCAGCCCCTCAGGCTGTAAGAGCCGGTTGACGCGCGTGAGCAGCGCGGGATCGCTTTTGAGCTTGCGGTTGGCGCCGCCCATGACGCCCTGGCAGGTGCCGCAGATCGTCATGATGTCGAGGCCGAACCGCTCCGCCTGCGCGAAGGTGCGCGCGCTGAGGGCGAGGGCGCCGTCGGGGTCCGCCTCGCCGACCACGCCGGCCCCGCAGCACGAGGAGGCGGTCAACTCGGTGACCTCGATCCCCAGCCGGCCGATGACGGCCATCGTGGACTGATAGAGCTCCGGCGTCGCTCCCTTCGCCGCACAACCCGGATATAAAGCGTACTTCACGGCATTACCCGTAATTGTATTTCACGCCGGTGCCGGCGTCCGGATAGGACATCTCGATGTTGTTGAACTCGTTGCAGGCGACCAGGCACGCCCCGCTCTCGAGGCAGGCCGGCCACTCCACATGGATCTTCATTTCGATCCCATCCCACCGATAGACCCCCGCCGGACACACGATCGTGCATTGCTTCTTCACACACCGCAGACAGGTCTCCGATTCCTTGATCCGGATGTGCGGAGTTCGGAATTGAATGTCGTTGGACGCGTCCGGTTTGCTCATCGCCGGTCGCACTCCAACAGCGCGCGCACCCGCTCCGGACCGTCCATGGACGAGTGCAGCGGGTTCGGGACCTTCCCTTTGAGCAGCATCCGGAGGCCCAGCGGCAGGACGTGCAGGAACTTCCGCAGGCTCAAACCGATCACCTTCAGCGGCATCAGGGCCTCATTCAGACGGCCGAACCGCGCGACCAGATCCCTGAATCCCACAACGTGCCTGGCGCCGCCGGTTTCGTCATAGCCCGCTTCGATGGACTCTCGGCGCAAACGGATGATCGCCTCCATCGGCTGCACGTCCTTGGGGCAGACCTCGACGCAGAAATTGCATCGCGTGCAGTCCCACATGCCGGTCGGTCCCTGGAGCGAAGCCAGCCGGGCCGTTCGCGCCTGGCCGGATTCCCGGGCATCCGCAACGAACCGGTACGCTTTCGCCAGCGCGGCGGGCCCCAGAAACCTCTTATCCACCTCGTGCACCGTGCAGGCCGCCACGCAGGCCCCACACATGATGCAGGCATCCACGTTGTGAAACCGGGAGGCGCCCGTTGCGGCATGAACGGCATGCGCCGGGCGACCATCGTCCCGCAGCCACGGCTCGACTGCGCGAACCTTGCCCCAGAATGATCCCATATCCACGGACAGGTCCTTGAGCACCGGCAGATTGCGGAGCGGCCCGACGGTGATCCCTCCCTGTCGTTCCCATTCCTTCCGGACGGACGTCCGGCAGGCCAGCTTCTCCCCGCCGTTGATCGTCATCGAGCACGACCCACAGATGGCGGAGCGGCACGAATAGCGGAAGGTCAGCCGGCCGTCCAACTCGTTCTTGATCCGGATGAGCGCGTCGAGCACGGTCATCCCTCGGGTGACGTCGAGGCGATAGGTCTCGTCGTGCGGCGCGGCATCCAGTTCGGGGTTGTACCGTTGGATCGTGAAGGCCAGGCGCATCGCCTAGTCTATTTCGAAGACTTTGGGGAAGTTGGTCAGATTGCGACAGCCGCCCGGTTCGACCAGGACCATGTCCTCGATCCGGACCGCGCCGATGTCGGGATAGTAAAGCCCCGGCTCGACGGTGACTACGTGCCCGGCCTTGAGCGGAGACCCGGTCTTGCCGATCCGCGGCGCCTCGTGGATATCGATGCCGACCCCATGACCGGTCCCGTGGAAGAAGCCCTGCATGCGCCCGTTGATCAGACCCGTCTTGTAGCCGGCCTGTTCGAACCGCTCCAGGACACAGGCGTGGATCTTCTGCCCGTCCGCGCCGTCGCGGACCGAACCAATGGCCTCCTCCTGCGCGGCCAGCACCATGTCATAGAGGCGCTTCTTCTCTGGGCTCGCCTTGCCCTTGAGCACGGTACGGCTCATATCGGCGAAGTAGCGGGTCGTCGCATGGCGGGGAAAGATGTCCATAACGATGGGCTCACCGGCCTTCAGCGGCCCCGACCCTTCGTTATGCGGATCGCAGGCCTGCAGTCCCCCGGCGATGATCGTATGCTGGCTGATGCAATCCTGCTCCATCAGCGCCACGTTGATGAGCTTCTTGATACGTTCGGAGGTCACGGGCTCGCCCTCGTGAACGATCAGGCCGTCACGCACGGAGGCCGCCCCCAGAAGATTGATCACCCGGTGGACGGCCGACTCCACGGCGCGCTGGGCGGCTTCGATCGCGGCCACTTCCCACTTAGTCTTGATGGCCCGCTCTTCGAAGAACGGCTCGCGCTTCGTGCTCAGCTCGCATCCCTTCGCCTGGAGTCGGCGGGCGTGCTCAAAGCTGAAGTTCTCCGGAACCAGCAACTGTGTGACGCCGCGTTCCTGCAGCACCAGATCCACCACATCGATCGCGGCAGGATGGGCCCCCTCGCGTCGCTTCGCGCGCCCTTCATAGTCCGAATAGGACAAGACGGTGTCCACCGTGGCCGTGGCGCGCGCGCGGTCCACTTCCAGATCGCTCATGATAAGAATTGTCTCGCCTTTCACGCGAAGAAAGATGAAGGGGTCTGGAGCCAGGAACCGAGTCGCGTAATAGAGGTTGGAGTCGGTCTCACTCGCCGCGATGAGAAGGACGTCGGGATCAGCAGACATTGAGCCTCCGAATCAGGCGTTAATCGTTATTCGTTAAACGGAAAGACTCGATGACAGAAATTCCCGTATAATGTTTCACGTTTAATATCATATGATCGTAGCATGCGTTCACTGAGCCGAGCAAGGCGTCCGCGGCCCCTTGTCGCTAGGCGCGATCAGCTCTTTCGGCAGCAGGACGATGTTTTTCATGAGATCGAAGGCGAGCTGCCCAAGACCGGTGATCCCCGACGCAACCGACTTCATCGGCAGCCACGTCACCGCAGGATCGGTCAGCGGGCCCTTGATCTCGAAGAAGGCGGTGCTGAAGCCCTCGCGCTCTCCCGCGAACAGCTTGCCGAACAGCGGAATGGATTGCAGTATCCCCTCGTAGGAGCCGAACGGCGTGACGACCATGACCATGTCGTACCGGTCGTTGGGGATGTCGTACGTGCCCGCGCCGGTGATCTTCAGGATCGGGCTGTCCACCCGGTAGTTCTGGACCTCCGCAATGCCGTTCTTGACGACGACGCGTCCCGAGACGCAATCAAACGGCATCCCCTGCTCGGAGACATCCGCCTTGCCCGCCAGTTGCGCGGTCAGATTCAGCAGACCGGCGATTTTCGACGTCGCCGAGAGCTTCCGGAAACGGCCGTTGGAAACCAGCACCTTGACGTCTCCGTTGAGAGTAGGCGCCGTTCCCTGCGGATGCGTGCCGTCCCCCCGAATCGCCCCATCCAATGTCAGCGAGCCGGTCAACGGCGGCTCTTTCACGCCGAACAAATTGAATACCGGCTCCACCGCGATTCCTTGCAGGTGAAGGGTTGATTCGACCGCGGCGGGCTTCCCGGGCGGCAGCGCCACCCTGGTCTGGCCGGCGATCGCCCCATTTCCCATCCGGCCCGTGACCGGGTCCAGAACGAGCGCGCCGCCCTCTCCGGACACCTTCGTCTGAATTTCATCGAAGGGGACGCCGTGATAACGGCCGTTGCGGATCGATACGGTCGCCGAGAGCTTGGCGCTGCGGGTGAGCGCTTCCATTGCCGCGCGCACGGGGGAACGCGCGCCCTCCGGGATCAGCAAGGCCAGATCGAGCCCCGGTGAGTCAAAGGCGGCCTGGATGCGGGGAACCCCCCGCCACCCGCGGACTTCCCCCGTGGCGTTGATCCGGCTGTCCGCAATCTTCAGCGTGCCGCGCTCGACCTCGATGCGGTCTCCCTCAAAGGAGAACGTCGCCGTCAGATCCTCGACCGGCGCGGCCAGCCCTTCGATCTTGAAACCCGCCTGCCTGATCTCTGCCTTGCCCTTCAGCCTGGCAGCCCACCAATTGTCGAGTGGCCCGGTCGCCATGAACTGTGCCTGGAAGGTGCCCGCGTCAAAGGACGTCTTCGCGGCGAGCATTCCTTTGGGAAGCGCGCGGATGGCGACCGCCGGAATCCGCACCTCGAGGTCGAAGCTGCGGGGCTGATCGAGGCTCACCGTTCCCTTCGTGAAAACTTTGAGCGGAGGCATCTCCGCCGAAAATCGGTTCACCTTCACACGGTGGCCCGGGGCCAGCAGCAGGTCGAACTCGACCGCGGCCTGGACTTCCTTCGTCTTCACGAACCCCACCGCATGGCTGATCCCCGTCTGGCGAAGATCCGCCCGCCCTATGCCGTGCAATTCTCCCGTCCTCCCGGAAATGCTGAGCCCGAACCCCGCCGTGCCGTCGACTGAGAGTTTTTTGGAGGGGCCCTGCGTCGCAACCCCCAACAGCTCTTTGGCGTCGGCTTGGCCGGAGACCGTCAGGGCATAGTGGGCTTTCTCATCGGAGCGGACCGCGATCTCTCCGTCCAGCACGAGCGTGGAGTATCCCACCAGCCCGGCCAGATGTTCGAAAAGCACTCCACGCGGGACGGATCGCACCCGTCCGCGCACGCCGGCGAACGGCAGGGAGAGCCGCCGATCCGTGAAGCCGACGTCTTTCGCCTCAAGACCCCACTCCACATGCAGATCGTCGAGCCTGTTCAGCGAACCTTCCAGTTTGACGGCGGCATCGGCCTCACCCTGCAGTTTCGTCAGACCGGCCGGGCCGAGCGGCAGCAGCGCCTTCGGCGCGAAGCGGGTCACGATCACAGCCAGTTCCGGGGCGGAGATTTTGCCTTTGACATCCAGGGACAGTTGCGGATTGTCGGTGAGGCGCGTCACCTCACCCCGTCCCTCCGTCACCTCCGCCAGACCGTATTTGCCCGTCAGTTCCTCGACCGCGATACGGTCCAGGTCGAAAAACAGTTTACCCTTGACCTCCGAGATCGGCACCAGGTGTGAACCCACGACGGCGCTGCCGCCCAGAAGATCCACCTCGCCTTTGACCGTAAACCGGCGCTCCTGCTCTGGAGTCCACCCCACCTGCAAAGAAACCAGTTGGATGGAGCCGCTGACCTGCCCCTGCTTCAAAAAACCCAGCCCGTAGGACCTGATCGTCTCTTCGGGAAGGCCATTCACGAGCGCTTCCAGGCGAAACGGCGTGGTGGTGAGCGACGAGGCGAGTTCCACCTGCGGCGTGAACAGCTTGCTCAGGACGACGCTGCCTGTAATCGCCAAACCAGCGCCTGTCACGTTCAGATCCCTGATGGTCAGCGCTCGCTCGCTCTTCGCCCAGCGGTATTCGAACGTACCGGTCAGATCCACCGGCATTTTGACGCTGCGGAGGACGGCATTGTCGTTCAGAAACGTGGCCAACTGGCTCAGATTCACCCCCCTGGCCTCCAGCCGTCCCGCGGCCTTCCCGCCCGGACGCGCCCCCACGAGCGCCTCACGCGAGACCTGGCCCGTGATCGTGAATGTCATCTCTGTCTTTTCATGAGGGAGCGCGGCGTAGAACTTGAAGCCCAGTTGTGTGCCGGCCCTCTTCAATGTGGTGGTCACGTGTCGGAGCGTGACCATACGGGGAGTCTCCGCGCCGAAACTGTCCTCGAACACGAATTCGCCGTCGGCGATGGAAATCTCATCGCCCAGCATCGGCGTGGTGAAATCCGAGGGCTGAGCCCCCTGCGAGAAGAGATCCGAGATATTCAGGATGCCGGCGGCGCCCCGCCGGATCGCGATCTTGGGCTTATCCAGCAGAATGCGCTTCGCCAGCACTTTGCGCTGCAGAAGCGGAAAGATCCGCAGGTCGATGAAGAAATGGTCGGCGAACAGGAATTGCGCGGTGCCGTCGAGTTCCTTGATCACCACGTCGTCGAGCGCGATCCGAACGTAGGGGAACACCTCGACGGAGGCCCGCTTCACCGACACCTTGCGGCCGAGTTGCATCTCCGCCTGCTCGACCAGCAACGCCTGGTAATCGGCGGTATTCAGGATCAGGGGAAGCGAGAGGACAATCGCGGCAATGACGGCGATGGGGATGAGAACCAGCCACGCGATCTTTCGGCGCAAATTCCACACAGCACGATCTTACCTGAGGCGGCCCCAAATGCCAACGGGTGAATAGAGTATAATCCCTCTTCGTGCCATCCTCCGCCGCAAGCCCCGACCAATCCCCCGCTCCCACGAGGGCGCGCTGGAACATTCTGGCGCTGCTCACGCTCATCAGCGTCATCACCTATGTGGACCGGGTCAACATCTCGGTGGCCGCCCGCCAGATGATGCCCGCCCTGGGCCTGACGCAGGTCCAGATGGGCTACGTGTTCTCGGCCTTCGTGCTGGGGTACGCGATCTTCCAGATCCCCGGCGGGTGGCTGGGCGACCGGTGGGGCACACGCCTGGTCCTGACCGGGGCGGTCATCTGGTGGTCTCTCTTCACAGCCCTCACCGCCGTCGCCGCCACCCTGCCGACCGCGCAGTGGCTGGGAGTCCTGGGCTCCCTCATCCTCGTCCGGTTCCTGATCGGCGTGGGCGAGGCCGCCGCCCTGCCGAACTTCAATCGATCCGTGGCCAACTGGTTTCCGCTCAACGAACGCGGGCTCGGCATGGGCGTCTCAATCGGCGGGATCGGCGTCGGATCGGCCCTCACCCCGCCGATCGTGGCCTGGATGATGGTGAACTACGGCTGGCAGAGCGCCTTTTACGCGGCAGGGCTGGCCGGCATCGCGGTCGCCGCATTGTGGGGCTGGTACGCCACAGACCGGCCCGAGCAACATCGCAGCGTGAACCAGAAAGAACTTGCCGTCATTAAAGAAACGTCCTCGCCCTCGCCGACCACCCCGTCCGAACCCGTTCCCTGGGCCGCCTTCCTCCGTACGCCCACTGTCTGGTGGATTGTGCTCAGCTACACCGGCCTGGGGTATGTCGCGTATGTGTACATGTCCTGGTTCTATCTGTACCTGGTCAATGAGCGCGGGTTCGGTGTGTTACGCGGGGCCTTCTTCGCCTCCGGTCCCTTCATCGCCATCACGGTGCTCTGTCCGCTTGGGGGATGGGTGACTGACCGCCTCGCCGCTTCGTGGGGGGTGAACAACGGGCGCTCCCGGGTGGGCTGCGCGGGGATGCTGCTTTCCGGATTTTGCATCATGGCCGGCACACAGATCGCCGAACCCTATGCGGCCATCACCATGCTGTCGCTCGGCGCGGGCTTCCTCTACTTTACGGTCGGCGCCTTCTGGGCCAGTACGATCGACCTGGCGCCGCGCCATTCCGGCACGCTCTCGGGCATCATGAACACCGGCGCCAACGTCGGGGGAACAATTTCCCCGACTCTCACGCCCTGGCTGGCGGAGCAGTTCGGCTGGAACGTCTCGCTGGGATTCGCGGCCGCCGTCGCGGCGACAGGAGGGCTGCTGTGGCTGTTGGTGAGGCCTGGAGATGGATTGGCTAAAGGGCAGGCTGCCAAATCCAGTTCTGATGGGTGACCAGAGTGCCGCCCGCACCCGCGACACAGCCCGGCGACAACAGACCGGATTCTCCAGGCGATCAGGGACTTGCCTTTACAGGCTTCTGATGATATGCTGCCTAAACGTTAGAATGTCTTTATGTCGGAGGCACGAGAATATGGCAGGTGAAACAAGAACGACGGTGTACCTGAAGCCCAAGGTCTATCGGGCTCTGAAGGTCAAGGCTGCAACAACCGACCGGACAGTTTCGGAACTGGTTAATACAGCCGTGGTCGAAGCGCTCCGCGAGGATGCCCTCGATCTGGAGGCATTTGAGAAACGGGCCAAGGAGCCGTCGCGATCATTTGAGAAGGTCCTTGAGGATTTGAAGCGTGACGGGCTCTTATAGCCTCGTCATCAAAAAGTCGGCTGAACGCGAATTACGCACGATTCCGAAGCCGGACCTGCGCCGGGTGACCGAACGTATGCGCGGGTTGGCTCAGGACCCACGTCCTACAGGAAGCGAGAAGCTTTCTGGACACGATCGCTACAGAGTTCGCCAAGGGGATTACCGCATCGTCTATGCGGTCGATGATGAGACACGAACCGTCCAGGTCGTAAAGGTCGGCCACCGCCGCGAGGTCTACCGGAAATGACGCTCCTCTCAGTAAAACGCCATGGCGGCATAGGTGACGGTGGAATTGTACTGGTCCACGGTGGCGCGGTCGTAGCGAAGCACGGTGCCCTTCGGCGTGGTGCCATCAGGATTGCCCAGGAGCTTCAGCATGGTATAGAGCGGCGGGAGGATGCCGATGCGCCGCTCGTCGTCCTCCTTCTGGATGAACTGCAGCAACTCGTCGGGCTTGCCCTCTTCCGCGTGCTTGAGCATCGCCAGATCGGCCTGCATCGTCTTGTGGAAGGAAAAATCAGTCGGGGGCTTGATGTCCCCGTAGCGCATCCCGATGTGGGCGAGATCGCCGCTCACGATAAAACAGACTTCCTTGCCGAATGCCACCAGCGTCTTGCGGAATGCCTCAATGAACTGCCCGATGCGCCCGCTCTGCGCGACCAGATCGGGATGACCGAAGTGCAGGTGGGAGAACGAGCACAGCACCGGCACGATCGTGAACGGCTTCGTGCCGCCGAAGAGGTGCTGGAGGAACACCGCCTGGAACTCAATGGCGTGGTCCTTGCGGTGGGCGAACTCCTCCTCAAAGAACGACTCCCCGCCGTGCTCACGAAACAATCGCAGAAATTCCCTGTCGGTTTTGACCAGCCCGAGGGGCGTCTCAAAATCCTTGTCGGTGCAGGCGAACAGGGACTCGATGATCCCGCGAGCGGCGCCGAGAACCACGAACACGTCCGGGGTCTTCGCCTCGCGCACCTCCTTGTAGGCCCACGCATAGATCGGGCCAGCCTGACTGAACTCCACATGCGGCGCCACGATCGCCTTCAACGCCTTGCCGGCGTTCTCCGACGGGGCGCGGCCGGGGCCTTCTTCCGAACTGAAAAACCCGTTGAGCTGGGCCTTCAGCTTTCCGGGATCGGCCTCGTAGCTTTTCCCGGCAAACACCGCCGGACGGACGGGTTCCGCACGATACGCGCTCACCATGCGTGTCCTGACGGCGTCAAACCGCTCACCCTCAAGGAACAGCTTCTCGTCCAGATCGGCGAGAAACTTGTCCACCCAGTTCGGCATCAGGAGCTCCCCGAAGCGCTTGAGGTACTCGCCCGCAATCTGGTTGCGCGTGTGCGCCCCGTCGAGAAACTGCACCAGGTAAAAAATGTTGGGCGGCAGGAACAGGATGCCGTCAGAAATCCCCTGCGG
>Ga0080064_1003999_pt1 | contig 19849 bp, 15 predicted proteins | sample Subgrocontami54m_FD_69260 | JGI IMG/M metagenome (GOLD analysis project Ga0080064, IMG submission 69260) | Subsurface groundwater microbial communities from S. Glens Falls, New York, USA - GMW46 contaminated, 5.4 m (SPADES assembly) (version 2) ...
GCTTTGCCTTCTGCGTCGCCACCTGTGCCGTCTGCTTGACTTCCTCCACCGTCGCCGTGGTCTCGCTCACCGCGCTCGCCGTCTCCGCCGCACTCGAAGACACCTGCGTCGTGGTGGCAAGAATCTCGGAGGACGAGGAGGCAAGCACGCCGACTCCCTCGTGGATCTCGCGCGTCAGCCGCCGCAGGTTTTCGACCATCGCGCGAAATGCGCGCACCAGGGCGCCCACCTCGTCGGCGCGCTTATCCTCGGACACGTCAGCGGTAAGGTCCCCCTCAGCGATTCGGTCAGCGGCACGCGATAACCCGCGCAACGGTCCCGCGATCACCCGCTGCATCAACAGCGCCAGCACGACGCCGATCACCACGACTGCGATTCCGACCAACGCGAATATGCGAAACGACTGATTTGCCCGCTGCTCGGCCTGGTCCACGGCGAGGCGCGCGTCGTCTTCCGCCGCCTTGCCCAATTCGTCGGTAATGGCGCGAATCTTTTGCGCCCGCTCCTGCTGCACGCCGACCGCAAACCCGCGCGATTCCACTAACTTGCCGTCGAGGATCAACGGAATGATTTCAGTGTCCTTGGTTTTGGCGAAGGCCTGCCAGACGGATTTCAGCTCCTCCAGCCGCGCCAGCCGGTTGGGGACGTGCTTCGCCCGCTCCAGGAGACTGGCGATAATCCGGTCTATCTGTTTCGAGCGTTCCGCGGCTTGCGCCAGCAGGGGTTCCTGTTCCGCGCGTTTGCTCAACATCTGCGCTTCGAGCATCAGAGCCCGCATCCCGTTGTAATTAACGCGCAGCGCCAGCAGATCGCGCTCGTTGGCGAAGTCTTCCTGGTACAGGCGGTCCTGCGACTCACGGATGGCGGAAATTCCGGTGTATGCGGTTGCGATCACCCATGTCATCAGCGCGAACATCAGCCCGAAGCAAACGAACAGCTTGTTGCGCATTGACAGATCGAGAAACCATTTCATAACGCTTCTCCTCGCTTGCGTTGTGGCCGCAGGTTCATGCTTCGTTCTCCGCATCCTTCAGGAAGGAGAGCACACCTTCGGAATTTTCCAGAACCTGATAGGTGTGCACTGTTCACCGAGCGGATTCGATGAGTCCGGTCGCGTTCCGGAATGAAATCCCGCCATCACACGTTGTACTGCTCTGCCAGTTGTTTGAGCTTCTCCCCCAACTCGTTCAAGCTATGCGCTGCAGCCTCCGCTTGCTTGGTGCCGGCGACGTTCTGCACGCTCGCCTGCTTGATGTTCTCCATTGCCAGCGCCACCTGGTCCATGCCCACCATCTGCTGCTGGCTCGAGGCGGCGATCTGCGTCGCCGCCTGTGCCGCCTCGGTGACGTTCTCGGCAAGCTGCCGGATCGACTCGCCTGCCTCCGCCGACTGCTTCATCCCGGCCTCCACCGCCTTGCCCCCCTGTTCGGTGGCCATCACCGCGGCACCAGTCGCCTTCTGAATGTCCCCCAGGATCGTTCGCACCTGCGCGGTCGCCTGCTTGGACTGCTCCGCGAGACTCTTGATCTCCTGCGCCACAACCGCGAAGCCTTTGCCCTGCTCACCCGCCCTGGCCGCTTCGATCGCGGCGTTCACCGCCAGCAGATTCGACTGCTCGGCCAGATCGTTCACGGCGGCGATGATCTCGCCGACCGCTTGGCTTTGCTCCGAGAGACGCACGATGCTCTCGGCGACCGATTCCATCTGCTCCTGGATCCGCTGCATCCCCTGCATCGTGCCCTCCACCGACTTGCGTCCGGCCTGCGACACGTGCGCCACCTTCTGCGCGCTCTCCGAAACGTGCCGCGCCTTCTCCGTCGCCACCTGCGCCGTCTGCTTCACTTCCTCCACCGTGGCAGTGGTCTCGCTCACCGCGCTCGCCGTCTGGGCCGCACCCGCAGCCACCTGGGTGGTGGCCATCAGGATTTCGTTGGCAGAAGAAGAAAGAATATTCACCGTCTCCTGCGTTTCCTGCATGAGACGGTGAAGTCGCTCCTCCGCTCGCTTGCGCTCGGCGATTTCCGCCTGCAGGATTTCGTTTCCCTTTTCCAGTTCGTCGCGCGTAACGGTTGTCCTCTTTAGCTTTTCCGTCATCTCGTCGAATGCGCGTGACAGATCTCCGATTTCGTCCCGCGCGGTAATGGCGAAACGGTGGTCCAAGTTGCCCGCTCCTACGATAGCGGTGCCCTCGCGCAACCTCGCAAGTGGCCCGGTCACGCTTCTAAGCGTCAGAAACAGCATCGCAGAGATGACAAATACCATGGCGCCACCGAATGCCACCACCGCCACGCTCGCCCGCTGTTGAGCATCCAGGACCCCCGCCCGGCTCCGGTCAGAAAGACTTAGCGCGTTGGAAATCATGACTTGCGTCTTGTTCATGATTTGCCCGGTTAACTGATTCTCCAGTTCCTGAAGTACCGCGCTCTTTCCCTTTTCGATTTCTCGATTCTGGTGATTTGTGACGAGCTCCTTGAATAGCGTGTTGACACCTTGCTGAGCATGACGGAGCCCGTCTACGATTCCTTGCTCCTCCTCGCCGGTGAACCCCGTTGCGCTCGCAAGCAGCTTCGAGAGCGAAGCGTGCCGTAGCTCCCACTGTGCCTGCACACGGTCCTCATGACGCGCCACATATTCCAGCGTGAGGTATCTGACGGCGGTGGCCGAATTTAGAATCTCGCCGGCTGTCTCGTTTTTTGCGAGTTCCCGCCGCACCTGCTGTGTTGCGGATAACAGCACGATGCCAATGACCGCAGCGACTCCCACGGAAAATAGCCCGGCAAGCTTGATTTTGGTCGAAATTTTCATTTTCTTACCTTCAGTGAATGACCGTCACCGCCGCAGGGGCCACTGCCTTCAACGCGTCGAGGTGGATGTAATTCAAGTAATTGGGCATGTCGGTCTTGTCGGTTAACCTGTTCCTGATCGCCCAGCGCGATTCGTCCTCTAGAGCAAGCAACAGGCTTTGGTCGAGCGTGACGTTGAACCGGTAATCCGGCCAGAGTTTCTTCAAACCCGCCGCGTCTATCTTGAAGGCCTCGGCAACGATTTCGCGGGCCGCATCCGGAGTGTCCTTGCAGAACCGTCCGGCCCGGATCAAGGCGCGCAGGACTTTCTTGATCGTCTCAGGATGGCCGGCGACATAGTCCCGGGTTGCGGCGAGATTGAACGCCGTATCGTAGATGCCCGTGGACAGGAAGATCGTCCCATTGCCGCCGAGCTGGGTTTGCAGGGCGCCCAAATGCGGCTGCCATGTCGAGGCAGCGTCAATGTCCCCTTTCGCCAGCGCATCGGCAAGTTCTTCCGGCTTGAGGTCGCGCACCTTCACTTCGCTTGCCGACAACTTCTGCCGCGTGAGGAACGCGTCGAGAACGAAGTGCCCGGCGGTACCCAGCGTAACGCCGATGCGCTTGCCCTTGAGGCTAGCCGGGGTGGCGATCCCCCTGTCTTTTCTCCCTACGATCCCGACATCGTTTTCTGCCGTGGCGATAGTCGCCACGATGGAGAGGGGCCGACCGCTCATCGTGGCGAACATCAGGGGAATGTCCCCCGATTGTGCCAGATGGGCCTGTCCGCGGAAGACCGCGTCCAACGCAGCTTTCCCACTGGGGTAAAGCTGCGTCGTGGCGAGTATGCCCTCGCTTGCGAAATAGCCTTTCCCTTGCGCAACGATGACCGGGCACGATCCTGGATAGACGATCTGTGCGATGGTCACCGATTCGAGCGCTCCTCCCAGTTGCGCTGGTGTAGTCCGGGCTATCCACACATAAGCTCCGGCCAGCAACGCGGCTACGACGAGCGCGCCCGCTGTCGCGTAAATCGAGACCTTTCCGCTGAGTAATTTTGATGTCTTATCCGCCATGGTGAATCTCCTGCAAGTGTTTGTCGTGCGCGCCAGTCGCGCGCCCCCTTATCGCCTTCACATCCGATACTGTTTCGTCAATTGTTTCTGCTTCATGCCCAGTTCATGCACGCTGTGCGCTGCCACGTTTCCACTGGCGCTATTCATCAACCTGTTCCTGCACGATGATTTTCTTGTCCGCGAAAAGCTTCTCCGCGTCGAGGATCACCGTGCGCTCCGCGGTCACGCCCTTCAGATACGCCTCGCGCACGCCAGTGAGCGTGGGCAGGGACGGCTGGATGTCGGACACCCGAACGTGCCTCGCGCCGACGACGGCATCCGCCAGAATTCCGAAGACCATCTGTTCCGACCTGAGCACGATCACCTTGTTGAGATCGGTCAGTCCCTGCTCCGGCAGGTCGAAGAATTTCTTGAGATCGATGACCGAGAGAATTTCGCCCCGCACGTTGACGATGCCGAGCACGAATGCCGGCGTGCACGGCAGCGGCGTAAGGTGTTCGAGCGGATAGATTTCCCGCACATGGCAGGTTTCGACGGCATAGTTCTCGTAGGCGAGGACAAATTCCACAACCTCCATATAGTCGTCGCCGGCTTCCGATTTCGCGGGCGCTTGGGCGAGTGCCTGCGCCCTCGTCTTCAAAATCCGTTTTGCCGCGTCAGCATTCGGTGCCCAGCCTCGCTCCATGGCTGCACGCGCGGCCTCAAGCCGCCGCTCCACCTCACGCCATTCGAGACCGCTCGCGCTCATGCAGGCTCCTTGCGCCCGCGCAACAGGCTCGATTGCACGGACATGACGATTTCGATGAGCCGGCCCGCGGTAAGTCCTTCCGATTCCGGCAGGATTTCAGCGTGCGGCCGCGCTCGCAGCAGTGCCAGGGCATTGCCAAAATGCCGCTCCGCGTCGCGATGAGGTCCTTGCGAGAGGCATAGATTGCCCAGCGCGAAATGGGCAAGCACGAAATCCGGATCGAGATAAAGCGCGCGCTTGAGCGACTGCGCGGCTGCATCGCCCTGCCCCTGTTCCTGCCGGATCGTGGCGAGCAGATAATGCGACGCGGGATCGAGCTTGTCGGAGGCGATCGCCTTCTCGCACCACTCGATAGCCTCGGCGAGTTTGCCCTGGTTGGCGCAGGTTCGCGCCCTGTGGTGCGGCGACTCACGCTCATCCTGTTCTTGCTTGTAAACCCCGCCGGGTGCGGTCTCCTGCATCCGGACCGGTTCGCGCAGCGGCTCAATTGGCGGCCCCGATTCCGGCTGCGCGGTCAATTCCTGTGGGCGCGAAGTTCTTAGCGCCACGTCGAACGCCGGGACCTGATACCTGGCGACCACGATCCGCGGCGCGCCGCCTGCCATCCTGCGATAGAGAAACACGCCGGGAAATTCGACCGCCGTGAACGCGGAAAACAGGTTGCCCGAGGTTTCCGCGGGGCTGGTGATCAACCATCCGCCATCGAGTAGCGAGCGGCGCAGTTTCGCAACGGCCTGCCCGGCCTGTTCCGCTCCGAAATACATCAGCACGTTGCGGCAGAAAATCACGTCCATCGCGTTGGTGTTGTTCCACAGCGACGGATAGGTGTCCTCCGCGAGATTGACGTAGGAGAACGTCACCATGTTCCGGATCTGCGGCTTGATCTCGAAACGCCCGTCCTTTCTGCGGTTGAAGTAGCGCTCCCGGATCCACGGCGGCGTCTCGCGAAACGACCATTCGCCGTATACGCCTTCTGCCGCTTTCCGGACGAACCGCGGATTGATATCCGTGGCCAGAATGGTGATGTTCCGCTTCGCCGCGTCAGGGAGGAGCCGGTCGAGGAGCATCGCGATCGAGTAGGGTTCTTCGCCGGTGCAGCATCCCGCGCTCCAGATGCGAACACACAATCCGGCCTCGCCCCGAACCCGCAGCAACTCCGGAAGAATGTGCGTTTCGAGCACTTCAAAACTTCTTTTCTCGCGAAAAAAGTAGGTCTCGCCCACGGTCAGATGGCTCGCAAGGATTTCGACCTGATTTCGCGTCAGGGGAGCGGACATGAGCCAGCGTACGCACGACTCCACATCCGCCGCTCCGAACTCGGACGCGGCGGCGGCGATGCCCCGTTCGAGATCACGCCAGCGTTCGCGCGGAAAATGAAGACCCATCTGCGCGGCCAGAAATTCGCTCACGCTGGATAGCAGAACGTCCGGTGTGGTGACCCGCATATCCATCTCAGGCATTCTCCATGGCCTGCTCCAGGGAACTTTCTTCGTCGAACGAGAAAAACTTGTCGAGGTCCTGAATGAGGACCAGTCCATCGCTTGTTTTGAGCAGGCCTTCGATGTATGGGGCAGCGCAAGCGATATTGCTGGTGCTCACCACATCATCGCCGGAGCGCTCCACCACGCCCAGGACCGACTCCGCGATGACGGCAAGGCGCCGGTTGCGCGCACGCGCGACCACCAGGCTGTCGGATACTTCTACTGGTCGGTGGCTGAGGCCGAGACGCCTGCGGACGCTCACCACCGGGACTACATTGCCCTGAATATCGATGACGCCTTCGACGACATCAGGTGCTCCCGGCAAAGGCGTGACTTCAACCATGCGCAGAATTCGGTCCACGGCCGTCAGCGGCAACGCGTAGGCCTGCCCGTCAACCGTCATCAGGACCCAGCGCAGCGGGTTAGCCATGCCTTGCATCAGGAAGCTCCCATATCCGTCGCCGGTAGAACGCCGATGGCCGCTGCCACCGCCGGGATAAGGTCGGTGAGGATGTGATCCTTGGATACGTAGGCGCGCGCACCGGCCGCGAGGGCTTGCTGGACGTACTCTTCACCGCTCTTCTGCGAAACAACGATGACCGGGAGCCCTGGATACAGGGTTCGCAGTCGGGCAGTCAGCTCGATGCCGTTGGCGTCGGGCAGTCCAATATCCATCAGTACCAAGCGTGGCCGATGGGATAGGCAGGCTTCGAGCGCGCCGGCACCGTCGGCCGCCTCCCGCAAACTGCAGCCCGGGTACGCACTCTGCAGGAACTCGCGCATGAGCCGGCGCAGCAATGGATGATCGTCAACGATCAGCATGGTCTTCTGTTCTCCAATATCGGCCCTGCCCGTCATCGAGCATGTCCCTGATTTTTCGTCATTCCGGCTATCGGAGTGACCGTCTATTGAAAAACTGTAATGGGAGGCGGCCTCGCCGTCTGTCGGCAAAGCATGACAATGCGACCCTCATTGGCGAATGGGTATTACTCGACGCCGACCATGCGCACCGCGTTTTGACCGCGACCGGCGCGCACCCTCGTTTGCCACGCGTCAGCCGCCGGGGTAACGCTACTCTGTCATTATTCCGGTGAAAACCGGAATCCGGGGTTACGAAGTAAGAAGTGACCTGGGCCCCGGCCTTCGCCGGGGTGACGACATGCACGTATCACGAATCACTTACCACGCTACGTCAGCCGGGCGGCGTCAGGCCGTGTTGGATCGCGAACTTGACCAGCGAAGGCACATCGCTGACGCCCAGCTTCTCCATCAGGCGGCTGCGATACGTCTGGACCGAACTCGGGGAAAGGTGGATCAGGCGCGCGATCTCGAGGCTGGTCCTGCCTTCGACCACGAGTTGCAGCACCTGCCGCTCGCGCGCGCTCAGGCTGTCGACCGGACTCTTCGTAGGCGTGAAAGCAGCAAAATCCGGAACGGAATCGGCGAGGGCCGGGCTCAGATACCGCCCTCCCCCGTGGACCGTCCGCACCGCGGTGATCACCTCGTCGATCGCCACTTCCTTCAGCAAATAGCCGGAAGCGCCTGCTTCGAACGCGCGGTACACGTATTCGGCCGTCGCGTGCATGGAAAGCATCACGATTCGTATCGCCGGGAATTTCAGGTGGATCGCGCGCGCCGCGTCGATGCCGTTCAGGTCGGGCATGGCGACGTCCATGAGTACGACGTCGGGGTCGAGTTGCGCCACCTGCCTTTCCGCTTCGCGGCCGGTGCTGACCTCGCCGGCAACCTCGATATCAGGGACACTGGCAAGCAGTGCACGCAAGCCTTCGCGCATCAGCGCGTGGTCATCGGCGAGCAATACCCGGATGGTCATGATGCCGCACGCTCCACTTCAAGCACGACCCGCGTGCCTGCGCCTGGTGCCGATTCCAGGTGGAACGTGATTCCCGCCGCCTCCGCGCGCTCGCGCATGGTGGTCACCCCCCAGTGTTCTTCACCGTCCGGCACGGCACTGCCTGCATCAAAGCCAACACCGTCGTCCGCGATATCCAGTACGACACGACCGGAATCCGCACTGAGGCTGAGCTTCACTTTTTTCGCGTGCGCATGCTTGAGGATATTCGTGAGCGCTTCCTGGCTGATGCGAAACATCGCAGTTTCCACGATGAGCGGCAGGCGCGGATGCGGATCGACCCCGCCGAAATCAACCGCAATCCCGGTGCGCCGGGAAAACTCCGTCACGTGATGTCGCAGCGCAACGAACAATCCGTAATCGTCAAGCGCCGGCGGACGAAGCTCGGCCATTACGTCGCGCACGTTCGCCACCACGGACCTCAGCAGGGCCTGCATGTCCTTCAACTGCGTCTGGACCACACTTCGCGACTCCCTGGGGAGCCGGGCATCAAGCATCCCGACCATCATGCTGAGCGTAGTCAATTCCTGCCCGATGCGGTCGTGGAGCTCGCGTGAAATCGCGCGCCGCTCCACCACGCTCGCTTCCTGCAGTCGATGCGATAGTTCGCGCAGCCGGGTCGCGTAACTGCGCAGCGCGTCCTCGGCGCGCTTGCGTTCGGTGACATCCAGCAGGGCGAACAGCAATCCTTCCACATCACCGCCTTCGCCCCGCAGCGGATGCAAAGTCCAGTCCCAGTAGGTGACACCCCATTCCGGATGGTCGGGGAATTCAAACGGATTCGCGTAAATCGTGAAGGGCTCACCGGTCGCCACCACCCGACGAAAGATGGCTTCGACGTTTTCGCCCGGATAGATTTCGAAATGATTCCTGCCATGGAAAAACCCGGGCGGTTGGCCGCACGCATCGGCATAGGCCTTGTTCACCCGGACAAAATTGAAATTCCGGTCCAGATAAACCAGGCAGAAATGCGTCGTGGCGAAAATGCGATCGAGCAGCTCGTAGTTCTCCCGCAATGCTTTCTCGATCTGCTTGCGCTCGGTAACGTCGCGCACGATGGCCGAGGCGCCGGCGATGCGGCCGCTGTTGTCCCTGATCGGGGCGAAGCTTATTGCGACATCGATGCGGCGCCCCTCCCTGGTGGCACGCACGGTTTCGATGTTACGCACTGCCTGACCCGCCTTCAGCAGACTGCGCCGTTCAGTGACCTCTTGCCACAGCTCAGGCGGAATGATTTCAATCGGATCGCGGCCGATGACTTCAGCCGCGGTGTAGCCGAAAATGCGCTCGGCCGCGGCGTTCCATGACGTGACCGTGCCGTCGAGCGCGCGGCCGATGATGGCGTCGTCGGAATGTTCGACGATCGCCGCGAGCCTCGCCTGCGCTTCGGTGGCCCTGCCGCGTTCGACCATCCGCGCAAACTGGCTGGCGAGGCTGCTGGTTCCATCAATGAGCAGAGCGTCAGGCTCGCGCGTTTCCGCAGCAAAGAATTCAAGGAAGGCTGCAACATTCCCCGTGACAACGACCGGAAACGCGAATGCCGCCTTGAGTCCGGCCTCGGCTGCCATTGCGAGACGTGCAAACTTTGCCGTTTCAAGCGCAGTCAAGTCCGCCAGCCATACCGGACACTGGTCACGCAATACCCGGGTAATAAACACGTTGTACCTACCCACATAGTCGAGACCATCGGAGTAGCGCATGAAGGCGTCGTAGCGTGCCGGTTCCGTGCAAAACCATTGCGAGCGGTCCGGTTTGTGTGGCGATAAACCCGGCGGAAACGTGGCAACGCGGCCCAGCGCCCACTTGCCCTCTTCGCAGATACGCCGCAGGCAGGTTGCCATTGCCGCTTCCGGCGTCAAGGCTTCGTTTGCGGCTCGCGCCAGTTGTTCCAGCAGTTGCGCCAGTTTCGTTTTATGCTCCAGCTCCTGTTCTGCCCGCTTGCGCTCGGTGATGTCCGCGATCGATCCGACCATACGCGCCGGCTCGCCGTTTTCATTGCGCACCACCTCGCCGCGCGATAACACCCACCGGTGGCCACCGTCCTGATGCCGCAACCGGTACTCGACCCGATAGGGCGCCCCATCCCGTGCACTCCGGGCCAGGGCTTCCCTGACGCTTGCGTCATCATCCGGGTGCACACGTTCGAAAAATGACGCCTCGTCGACTTGCAGCTCGTCTTGCCGGTAACCGAAAAACTCCTTGCCGCGCGGCGAGAGGTAAACCTCCCCTGACTGCAGGTTTCTGTCCCAGATGACGTCGCTGGTGGCACGCTCGACGAGGGCGTACCGCTCTTCACTCGTTCGGAGTTCCTCCATCACCCGATCCTCGTGCGACATCTGGATCATCACCAGGGAGGCAAACGCGATTATCAAGACGCTCGCGACACCGGCTGCCCACAGGTAGATTTTCTTTCGTTGCTCGAACCTCGCCAACGTGGCGGCCTCGGAGGTGCCCACCATTAGGACCAGCGGATAAGACTTGGTGGATCGATAGCTATAGAGCCGCGTTACTCCATCGATCGGACTGGTCGCACGAAATTTCCCGTTCTCCGCCTGCTTCAAGTACACGCTGAACAGGACAGCGCTATGCATGTCTTGACCGACCGCTTTCCCGGACGAGGTGGTATCTGATCGCCTTGCACGAATTACGCCGTCACGCCCTATGAGCACCACAACCGAGTCCGGTCCGAGGTCGATCTGGTCGTAGAAGGAGGAGAAATACTGCGGGTCCATGCCGACCAGGGTGTATCCACCGAAGGTGCCATCGGCCTTGTTCATCCTGCGGGTAAGGTAAATCGTCGTTCTGCCCGTCACGGTGCCCTGTCGCGGTTTGGCGATGAAGATATCCTGAGACGCCTCGCGCATGTGAAACTGAAAGTTCTCCGCGTTCCGGAAATTCTGGGGCTTCACGAACGGAATGCTGGCCAATATGAGGTCGCCGTCTTCTCGCACCACGCTGAGAACGCTGTAGGACGTCAGCTCGTCCCGGCGATCGCGCCAATACTGCTCCAGGTCCAGCCGCTCACCATGCTGTCTGTACTCGGCTTCAAGCTGCTTGAGGGTGACGCCGGGCGCCGCCAGCGTGCGCTGCACGTGCTCCTCGAAAAGCCGCGCCAAGTTGTCGTTTTCAGCTTCACGCCGTTCGAGCGCGTAATCGCGCTCGAACGAAAGCTGATAGGCGATCCCTATCCACATCAATGCCAGGAGCCCGGCACAGAATGCGGGCAAGGCCAGTCGACGGCCGCTGCTGCCAGCGCATGCGCGCCTGTGCCACCGGGCCGCAGTCATATTGCGAACCAACCCTGGTATTCCAACCGGAACCTCGAGTTTACGATCTGAGGCAACGGGGTTTGGGTCGCCAGTGATTAAAGCATAAGGGAAATCAGGCCACTAGTAAAATTGATCTGGGGCAATTGCATGGTTCGTTAATGCGTCCTGCACGCCACTTACCGCGAACAACGTACCACGGCTTCCTTCACCGTGTTTTCGGCTCGATCTGCAGCGTCCCCGCGATCACTTCCTTTGCGATTTCACTGGTCTTGAGGCGCGTGTTGCGGGCGTGGGCGCGCAGCATCTCAAAGGCCTCCTCGGCGGTGATGCCATGGCGCTCCATCAGTTTGCCAATGGCGACGCTAATATCGCGGCTTTGCCTGAGCGCGGTGCTGAGATGCTCCTCGCTGCTGCGCAACGTACTGATGTCACGCGAGCGCGCGAGTGCGTTTTCGATCGCCGGCACCAGTTGCGCGATCGTGATCGGCTTTACCAGGTAGCTGATGCTGCCCAGCGCAATCGCCATACGCACCACCTCCTCGTCGTCAGTCGCGGACAGGAAGATGACCGGTACGTCCGCCTTCTCCCGAAGTCTCCGCGCCGTCTCGATTCCGGAGATGCCGGGAAGGCAGATGTCCATCACCACCAGGTCCGGCTGCTCGATGTCGGCCAGCGCCACCGCTTCCTCGCCGGTGACCGCCTTGCGAACCGCGTAACCGCGTGCTTCGAGGCCATTCGCAAGGCCGCTCAGTATCAACCGGTCATCATCAACAATCAGGATGCTCGTCATGGGGGCTTACATGAACAGCTCGCGAAATACGCCGAGGCTTCGGTAAATAACGCGAGAGCGGGGGGCGCACGCTGATACTGCGCTGCTGACAGCTGGACGACACGCGCTCTCTAACTTGAGAGCGGGGATTCGGCTCTGCGTGCTTATTATAGGGCACTTTCAGGAACCCGTCATTCCGGCGCACGCCGGAATCCAGCAGGATCGACCAACTGGATGCCGGATCAGGTCCGGCATGACGGAAAATTGTGCTAACGTTTCGCAAGCAGCAATGGAGGCGCGCATTGGTCATCAACCGTAATGAATTTCTCAGCGCCCGCAACCTGAAATGGGGAGGCAGCCTGTTTGCGTTCCTGTTTCTCGCATTCGGCCTGGTTTTTTCCTGGCAATCATGGCGAGCTGAGAAAGCCGGGGAAATACAACACTTATCCGCGCTCGTGGAGGTGGGTGAAAAGGCCCTGGATTCCTATTTTTCCCAGTTTGAACGCGCGCTCGATTTACTAGGCCGGGATGTGCTCGATCAGGATGGTGAGCTCGATGCCCAACGCGCTCAGAATGTGCTTAAACGTTTCATCGAAGTACACACTGAACTGCCCGATATCGCTCTGGTTCGATCAGACGGTCAAATACTCGTCACCGCGAAGTCGGCTCCGGGTGCAGTGCTTCCTTCCGTGGCCAATGAGCCGTCATTCATCCAGTCCCGTGAACAACTGCTCAAAGGACAGACTCTCAGTATTGCACGGCCCTTGATCGGACTTGTGGTCAAGCAATGGGTCATCCCCTTTCGCTACGGCATCCGGGATAAACACGGCAAGCTGGTATTTGTCATCACCGCAGGCCTGCCTCTTTCCAAGCCACAGAGCTTCTGGAAAAATGCGCTGCTTCCCGAAGGCACGGCGGCCAGCCTCAGGCGGGATGATGACTACGTGGTGAGCAGGTATCCCATTCCCGATGACGTGAATCTGGAAGAATTCTACGGAAAACCAATGATAAATGCCCTCGGTCAGCACCTCCGGCGTGAAGGATATCCCGTGAGAGGGGTTGTGGAGGGAACTGGCAGCCTGGGGAGAACCAATCTGCTTTTTGTATTCCACCGTCTATCCAGTTATCCGCTCACTTTTTCTGTCGTAACACCGCTATCAAGTATCCGGGCCAAGTGGTGGAGTAAAGTCCGGTCTTCATACCTGTTAGTGCTCGTCTTGATGGCAGGTGGATTTGCCGTCTTTCGCTGGACACTGAAGCGTCAGGTCACCTGGGAATCGGAAAGGCAGCAGAAACACGACCAGGAATTGGAGACTGAGAAGACACTACGCGACACCCTGGTCAGAGAAGTTCATCACCGCGTGAAAAATGCGCTGCAGGGAGCGATCCTGCTGATGGAAAACTCCAGGCGCGCTGGTTCGGGACTCCCGGTCGCGATAGAACCGGCAATTGCCCGGCTTTACGCAATGGCGACCGTATTCGGTTTGCAAGCGTCAGAGGGCGACCCACACGTACTTCTCTGCAAGCTGGTTCCGGAAATCTGCGGCACGCTGGCGAAGACGATGGAATGCACGATCGAGCCGGTCATCGAAACCCATACCGTCAGGGCCGTGCAGATTGCGGACAAAGAAGCCGTGCCGGTTGCACTGATCATCAATGAGCTGGTGTTCAACGCAATCAAGCACGGCGGGCTCGGGGTACCGGTTAAAGTATTCTTGAACAGCGATGGGGAATCGGCGTCGGTTCGCATCGTGACTTCGGGCGCGGAATTGCCGCCTGGCTTTGACTTTGAATCGGGCGCGGGCATCGGCACCGGCCTGCGGCTCGTGAAGTCGATGCTGAAACGGGACAGCACCCGCATTACGATGACGTCCGGCCCCGAAGGAGTAACGGCGGAGCTGGTGCTCCGGCCGCCGGCGATCAAGCCGGCTCCCGGCATTCCAGACTCAGCGGCCCCGATCCGTACGCCATGATGTACAACATGCCGCCCAGAATGCAGACGTTTTTCAGAAAGTGGTTCAGCTGGTTCTGGAACTGAGCGGCTTCCGCGGCCCAGAAATTGTGGAAGATCAGCGTCGCCGGGATCAGGAACAGGAACAGCGCGAGCGCCGCCCAGCGCGCCTTCCAGCCTGCCACCAGCATCAATCCGCCGCCGATTTCGATGATGATGGTCAGCACCAGCGCGAACTCGGCGTACGGGATGCCTTTGCTCGCCATGAATCCCGCGGTTCCCGCGAAATTGCCGATCTTGGCGAAACCCGAGATCAGGAAAATCAGCGCCAGCATGATGCGCCCGGCCAGCGGTCCGAACTTCGTTACCAGTTGACATGCGTTCATGAATTAATCCTCCTCGATTGCAAAACCGGCGTCAACCCATGCGTTAAGCCCGCCCTCGAGCGGACGCACGCGGGTGACTCCGCGGTCCATCAACAGGCGGGCGACACGCGCCGCGCTGGCTTCGTTCGGTCACGTACAGTAGACAATGATATCGCGGTCCGGCGGCAACGCGGCGAGTTTGGCATCGAGGTTGTCGAAATCGGCCGCAATCGCTCCCGGGATGCGCCGCGGGTCGGCGCGCCGCTCCTGCGTGGAACGCACGTCAACCACGACCGGCTCGTGGCCTGCTTCGATCAGGCGGTAGAGATCTTCCACCGGGATGCGCGCCATGCGCAGCACCGCGAAAAAACGCCGCCGTTCCCACCATTTGAAAGCGATGAAAAGCCCGAGCGCGGCAGCGATCGCGGCCAGCGCGTAAACGCCCATCTGCGCCAATTCGGCGAGCAGCCAATCGACCTGGCGGTGGAACAGGACGCCCGCGCCCACCGCAAGTCCCGCCCATAATGCCGCGCTTACCGCGCTGTAGGCGAGAAATGGCACGAATGCAATCCGCAGCGCACCGGCAAGCGGCGGCGCGATGGTCGAAAAACCCGGGATGAATTTCGCCGCGATCAGCGAGGCGGCGCCCCACCGCTGGAACCGGTCTTCCGTATCGCGCACGCACGAGTCAGGCGAAATCGAAACCCGGCACAGGAACCGCAGCACCCGAAAGCCGTAGACGCGGCCCGCGAAGTACCAGATCAGGTCGCCGGCAAGCGACGCCACCACCGCGACCGCGATGATCGCGGGCGGCGATATTCCGCCGCCGACCGCAAGCGCCCCCGCCGCGAGCAAAGTCGGAACCGCCGGCACCGGCACGCCGACCTGCAGCAGGAACACGTTGAGAAATACGAAGGCGAGCCCGTACTGCGCGAGCAGGCCTGTCATCTCGTTCATGCCGGTTACCGCATCCATGCTCAAGGCAGATCGAATAACAGGATTTCAGCGTTCTCGCCGCGTTCAAACGCGAGCACGGATTCACCGCTCGCCTTCAGCGCATCGCCTGCATCAAGCGCGTTGCCGTTGACGGTAACGCTGCCGCGCGCAACGTGGATGTAAGCTTTGCGCCCCGGCGCCAGCGCGTGGCTTGCGCGTTCAGCGCCGTCGAGCAGCGCCGCATACACGGCAGCGTCCTGATGGATCGTCACCGAGCCGTCACGGCCGTCGCTCGATGCGATCAGCCGCAGCCTGCCGCGCTTCGAGGCTGCATCGAAATGCGTCTCTTCGTACTCCGGCGCGATGCCGCGAACGTTCGGCACGATCCAGATCTGCAGAAGGTGCACGAGCTCGCTCGGCGATGGATTGAACTCGCTGTGCTGCACGCCCCTGCCCGCGCTCATGCGCTGCACGTCGCCGGGCCGGATCACCGAACCGTTGCCCATGCTGTCCTTGTGCTCGAGCGCGCCGGCGAGGATATAGGTGATGATCTCCATGTCGCGATGGCCGTGCGTGCCGAAACCCTTGCCGGGCTGCACGACATCCTCGTTGATCACGCGCAGGCTGGAAAACCCCATGTGCTGCGGATCGTGGTACTCGGCAAACGAGAAGCTGAAGTAACTGTCGAGCCAGCCGTGATTGGAATGGCCGCGTTCACCGGCTTTGCGCAAAACGATCATGTCGCCTCCATTTCAGAATGCTTATAATACCGCCTTCCTGCGTCCACATTCCGGTTCCTCTCCCCGTATGAACTTCCCCCTGCCTGCCGAAAAACGTGCGTACGGTGTCTGCGCGCGTACGCGGCAACTGTTGTGCGCGAGCCTCGTCCTGTTGCTTTTTGCCTGCGGCAAACAGGAGGCGGGCCCCGCCCCCAAAGGCGCGCCGGGCGGCGCACCGCCCGCAATGCCGGTCACCATCAAGCAGGTCGAGCCTGAGCGCGTGCCGATCGCACTCGAGGCCGTCGGCCGGGCGGAGGGCTCGCGCGAGGTCGAGATTCGCGCGCGCGTCACCGGAATTGTCGAAAAGCGCCTGTACGCGGAAGGCGCACCCGTGAAGGCAGGCGACGTGCTGTTCGTGATCGATCGCGCGCCTTACGAGATTGCCGTCGCACAGGCAAACGCGGCGCTCGCGCAGGAGCGCGCACGCCAGGAGCAGGCCCAGCGCGAATCCGGGCGCCTGAAATCGCTCGCCGCAAGCAAAGCGATCAGCCAGCGCGAATACGACGACACGCTATCGACGCTGAAGCAATCCGCCGCGGCGATCGAGGGCGCGCAGGCGCGGCTCGCCGAGGCCGAGCTCAATCTTTCCTATACCAACGTCAAGGCGCCGATCGGCGGCATCGCCGGGCGCGCGCTGCGCTCCGAAGGCAGCCTCGTCACGGCGAACACCGAATCCAGTCTGCTCACTTCACTGACCCAGGTGAATCCGGTCTGGGTCCGGTTCTCGCTTGCCGAGCCCGATTTCCAGCGCATCCGCGGCGCGGAAAAACGCGCGCAGGTCAAGCTGCTCGATGACAACGGAAGTGCCGCGGCGAGCAATGGCCGGCTCAATTTCACCGGTTCCACCGTGGATCCGAAACTGGGCACCGTGCAGCTGCGCGCCGAGTTTGAGAACCCCTCGCTCAAATGGCTGCCGGGACAGTTTGCCAAAGTCCGGATTATCGCCGGCGAACAGCAGGCTTTCCTGGTGCCCCAGGCGGCGGTCGTGCAAATGGAACAGGGACGCATGGTGTGGATCGCCGAAGCCGGCGGCAAGGCGACGCTGAGGCCCGTGCAAACGGCGAACTGGATAGGCAGCGACTGGATCGTCACCGGCGGTCTCAAACCGGGCGACGCCGTGATCGTTGACAATCTGATGAAGCTGCGGCCCGGCGCTCTCGTTCAGCCGCACCCGCCTGGCGCCGCGCCTGCTGCGCCGGCGGGCGCTCCCCAAAGCGACCCGCCGCCCGCTGCGGCGCGCTGAGCCGCGACTCGTCATGGGTAATTTCTCGCGTTTCTTCATCGATCGCCCCATCTTCGCCAGCGTCATCGCGATCATCATCACGCTTGCCGGTCTCATCGCGTCGCAGATACTGCCGATCGCGCAGTATCCGGAGATCGCGCCGCCGACCGTGACGATCACCGCGGTCTATCCGGGAGCGAGCGCCGAGACGCTCGCCAAGACCGTCGCGGCGCCGATCGAAGAGCAGCTTTCGGGCGTCGAGAAAATGATCTACTTCAACTCGAGCGCGGCGGCGGACGGCACGGTCGCGATCACCGCGACGTTCGAGGTCGGCACGAACGTGGACACCGCCGTGTTCCAGCTCAACAACCGCGTGCAGGTGGCGCTGCCGCGCCTTCCGGAGGAAGTGCGGCGTAACGGGGTGATCGTGCAGAAACGCTCGAACGACATCCTGCTCGTCGTCGGCCTGGTCGCGACCACCGGGCAACACAGCACCGTGTTCATGGCCGACTATGCCGCGGTCAACCTGATCGACGAGATCAAGCGGCTTCCCGGCATCGGCGACGTCCTGCTTTTCGGTTCGGGCTATTCGATGCGCGTCTGGTTGCAGCCGGACAGGATGGCGCGTCTGGGCGTAACGCCCACCGACATCGCGGCTGCGATCCGCGCGCAGAACCAGCAGTATGCCGCGGGCAAGATCGGCGGGGAGCCCGCGCCCACCGGTCAGGCGCTCACCTACACCGTCACCGCGCGGGGCCGGCTCGTCACGCCCGAACAGTTCGGCAACATCGTGGTGCGCGCCGGAGGGCCGGACGGGGTATTGCGGATCAAGGACGTCGCGCGCGTGGAGCTCGGCGCCCAGAGCTACGATACGTCCACCTCCGTGAACGGCAAGCCTTCAGTGGGCATGGCGGTGTTCCTGCAGACCGGAGCCAATGCGCTCGACGCCGCCGCCACACTCAAAACGCGCATGGCGGAGCTCAAGGGCGCGTTTCCCGCGGGAATGGACTATCTCATTCCCTTCGACACCACGCACGTCGTGCGGGCCTCGATCAGGGAAGTGGTGATCACGCTCGCCGAAGCCGCGGTGCTCGTGCTGCTGGTCGTGTTCGTGTTTCTGCAGCATTGGCGCGCGACTCTCATTCCGATGATCGCGGTGCCGGTCGCGCTCATCGGCACGTTCGCCGGACTCTACGCGCTCAGTTTTTCCATCAACACGCTGACGCTCTTCGCCATGGTGCTCGCGGTGGGGATTGTTGTCGACGATGCGATCGTCGTGCTGGAAAACGTCGAGCGCCTGATGCGCGAGCAGAAAATGACGGCGAAAGAGGCCGCGATCGAGTCGATGCACGAAGTGTCGGGCGCGGTGCTCGCGATCGTGCTCGTGCTCTGCGCGGTGTTCATTCCGGTGGCGTTCCTGGGTGGAATCGCCGGCCAGCTCTACAAGCAGTTCGCGGTGACGGTGGCGATCGCGGTTCTGCTGTCGGGCCTGACGGCGCTCACGCTGACGCCGGCGCTGTGCGCGCTGCTCCTGAAGCCGGGCGAGCACGAGTCGCGCCTTTTCCATCCTTTCAATGTGGGCTACGCGAAACTCACCGCGGGCTTCCTGTGGATGGTCAGCTTCGCGTTGCGGCGGCGCCTCTGGAGCGGGCTCGCGTTCGCGGGCGTGCTCGCCCTCGCGGCGCTGCTTTTCGCGCGGGTCCCCACGAGCTTTGTTCCACCCGAGGATCAGGGCTACCTCATCAGCGCGATCATGCTCCCGGACGGCGCGACGCTGCAGCGCACCGCCGCGACGGGCGCGCAGTTGCAGCAGCGGCTCGCGAAGGACCCGGCGATCGCGCACGTATTCGTCGCCCCGGGCCGCGACATCATCGGTGGCGGCAACAAGCCGAACGCAGGTACGAGCTTTATCCTGCTCAAGCCCTGGGACGAGCGCCAGAAAACGGCCCCCGCGCTCGCCGGTGAAATCTCGCGCATGGGCATGACCTTTCCCGACGGCATCGTGCTCGGCTTCAATCCGCCCGCGATTCGCGGCCTCGGCACCGCCGGGGGGTTCGAGGTCTACGTGCAGGCCCGCGCCGACTCGGATGCACGGCAGCTTGCGAACGTCGTGCAGACCTTTACGGCCGAGTTGTCCAGACATCCTCAATTGCAGGGCATCAACACCTTCTTCCGCCCGACCGTGCCGCAGCTTTTCGTGGAAGTGAATCTCGAGCAGGCGATGGCGCTCGGCGTTCCGGTGCCGGAGGTCTTCGACGCGCTGCAAAGCATGATGGGCGCGCTCTACGTGAACGATTTCAACATGTCGGGCCGCACCTACCGGGTGCAGGTGCAGGCCGATGCAGCCTATCGTGCGCAGCCCGGCGACATTGGCGCGGTACACGTACGCTCGAACACCACCGGCGAGATGATCCCGTTGAAAGCGCTGATCCGCAGCACGAGCATCGTCGGGCCCGAACAGGTCGAGCGCTACAACGGCTTTCTCGCGGCCAAGGTGCTCGGCAGCGGCAAGCCGGGCGTGAGCTCGGGCGAGGCCATTGCGGCAGTCGAGCGGGGGGCAAGTGAAATCCTGCCCGCGGGCTACAGCATGGCGGGGA
>Ga0080064_1004005_pt1 | contig 19824 bp, 19 predicted proteins | sample Subgrocontami54m_FD_69260 | JGI IMG/M metagenome (GOLD analysis project Ga0080064, IMG submission 69260) | Subsurface groundwater microbial communities from S. Glens Falls, New York, USA - GMW46 contaminated, 5.4 m (SPADES assembly) (version 2) ...
CGGTCCTGCGACGGGGAGCGGTTTCCGGAGGCGGTCAGCCAGGTAGACGGTCAAGGCGAGGGCGGGATCGGCCAGGTAGCCGACGGCAGCCAATCGCCGAGCGACATCGTCAATCGAGGCGAAGTGGGGCTGGCGGTCGGTCGGGCTCATCGGGTCGACTCCGTGGACACGGGCGGGATGGGTTCCTCGACGCCGGTCATCGTACGCGCGACCAGGCGGTGGCGGACTCCGAACAGGGAGATCGGCCAGCGGGCGGTCAGCAACCCCCACAGGCCACGCGGAGCGAACAGGACGGTGAGGATGGCCACGCTGCCGAGCACGACCAGATAGGCACTCCCATAGTCGGCCAGCAGCTCGCGCAGGCCGAGGAACACGAGGGTGCCGATGATCGGGCCCTCGATACTGCCGAGCCCGCCGATGACCACGATGAAGATGATCCGAGCCGTCCATTCCACGCCGAACGCGGCGTTTGGCTGGATCCGGAGGAGGTTCATGTAGGTGACCGATCCGGCGATCGCGCATCCCACGGCGGCGATCAGGTACACGGCGACCTTGGCTCGAAAGACGTCCACGCCCAAGCTCCCGGCGGCGACCTCGCTGTCCCGGATCCCCCGGAGTGAGAGTCCGAGCCTGGAGCGCATGATCAGGGCTCCGACGAACACGGCCCCGAACCCAACGGCCAGGGCCAGCCAATAGGTGAGCGCGATCCGGCCCTGGGCCCCGAACTGGGCCAGGGATCGGAGCGACACGCCCGTCCCCGCGCCAAGGGAGCGGTTGCCGGCCACGATCAGCCGGAACACCTCGGCGATGACCCACGTCCCGACCGCGAAATAGCCTCCCTCGAGACGGAACACGAAGAACGAGGTTGCGAGCGCGATCAGACCGACCCCGGCCGCGGTCATGACGACCGCCGCGAGCGGATGGAGGTCGAGCAGATCGGCAAAGAGATAGAGGCCATAAGCGCCCAGACCGATGAACGCCTGCTGGCCGATCGACACCAGCCCCGCGTAACCGGCCAGCAGGTTCCACATCTGGGCGAGCGCCAGCAGGGTGAAGAACTCGATCAGGAGGCGCATCGTCCCGGCATCGCCCCAGCTAGGCAGGCTGGCCAATGACCCGAGGAGGACGAGTCCGACGACCGCCGCGACCCGATGTGCCGTCGTGGACTGGATCACCCGGTAGCCGCGAGCCGCGGTCATGACTGGCGCGCTCCGACCCGGGCGAACAGACCGCGCGGCCGGAACAGAAGGATGGCCAGGAACACGAGGTGGCCGGCCAGCAACTGGAAGGTCGGGCTGATCTGGTTCCCGAGCGCCTGGGCGACGCCAAGGACGATCCCGCCGGCCAGGGTGCCCCACAGCGAGCCGAGCCCGCCGATGATGACCGCCTCGAAGGCCGAGATCAGTTGGGTAGGCCCGTCGCTCGGTCCGAAGGTGGTCCGGATCCCCAGGAAGATGCCGGCAATCGCCACCGTGCCCAGGGCGATCGCCGTAGCCACTCCATACAAGTGCCGGTTGTCGATCCCGACGATGCGGGCGGCGCCGTGGTCATCGGACGTGGCCCGCAGCGCGCGCCCCAGCTGGGTGTTCGCGAGCATCCAGCTCAAGCCACCCAGCACGGCCACGGCCACCAGCAGGGTGAGCAGAGACAGGACCCCGATCGAGATCTCGTCGGTCAGATGGATGCTGGCATTCTCGATCGGGCCGGCGTCGAGCCCACGGGAATCGGCGGTGAACACATCCAGGAGGACGTTCTGGATGATCACGGCCAGGCCAAAGGTCAGGAGCAACGATGGCAGCGGGCCCTGCTCGACCGTTCGGTTGAGGGCCAGGCGCTGGAGCCCATACCCGGCGATCATCATCACCGGCACCACGATCGGGATCGCCAGGAACGGGTTGATCCCGGTCGCCTGGACGATCGCCAGGGCGAGATAGGCGGCCAGGATGCTCAAGTCCCCCTGGGCCAGATTGACCAGCCGCATCACACCGAAGACCAGCGACAGCCCCGTCGCGAGCAGGGCGTACAGACCTCCCAGGAGCACGCCCTGGACGACTGCGTTGAGCCACTCCATGCCGATCCTCAGATCCCGAAGTAGGCGGCGACGATCGCATCGCGCGACAGCTCACTGGCCCGTCCGGCGAGCGAGATCCGGCCCTCGAGCAAACAGTAGACGCTCCGCGCAGCGACCAGTGCCTGCTCGATGTTCTGCTCGACGAGGAGGATCGTGGTGCCCGTCGCCGCAATGGCCGGAAGACCCGCGTAGAGCTGGTTGACGATCACCGGGGCCAGCCCGAGCGAGACCTCATCGAGGAGGAGCAGGCGCGGATTGGCCATCAGCGCCCGCCCGATGGCCACCGCCTGCTGTTCGCCGCCAGACAACACCGCGCCGCTTCGGTCGGCCCGCTCGCGGAGCATCGGAAAGAGATCGAACACGGCGGCCAGATCCCACGGACCGGGTCGCTTCCGATAGGCACCAAGCAACAGGTTCTCGCGCACGCTCAAGCTGGGAAACACGCGCCGGCCCTCGGGCACCAGCGAGATCCCGAGCTTGGCCCGAGCATGGGTCGACAGGCGGTCGATCAGCTGACCGTCGAATCGGACGCTGCCGGCCCGGTTCGGCAGGAGCCCGGCGACCACCCCGAGGAGGGTTGACTTGCCGGCTCCGTTGGCGCCGATGATGGCCACGGTCTCACCGGCTTCGACGTTCAGGGACAGGTCGAACAGGGCCTGAAAGTCGTCATAGAAGCTGCTGACCCGATCGACCTCGAGGAACGCCATCAGCCGACGCTGTGGCCGAGGTAGACCGAGCGAACCTCGGGGCTGGCCATCACCGCCCGCGGCTCCCCGTCAAGGAGCTTGCGGCCGTAATTGGTGGCCATCAACCGATCGACCACCGACACCAGGGCCTGCACGATGTGCTCGATCCAGATGATCGCCAGGCCGGCCGATTTGAGTTCGCGGATCGAATCCATCAGGACCTGGACCTCGGCTTCGGTCAGGCCACCCGCGATCTCGTCGAGAAGGAGCAGGCGCGGTCGGCCAGCCAGGGCTCGGGCCAGGTCGAGCCGCTTCCGGTCGAGCAGATTCAACGAGCCAGCGATCGCGTTCGCGCGGGCCAGGAGACCCACTCGATCGAGCGCCTCGACGCACGTCTCGAGACGTTCGGCCTTGGGCTGGCGGCCGGCGCCCACGAGGACGTTCTCGAAGACGCTCATGCCACCGAATGGGCGAGGAACCTGGAACGTTCGGCCGATCCCCGCCCGGGCTCGCTCGTGGACCGACAGGCGGGTGATGTCCCGACCGTTCAGTACGATCTGGCCCTGATCGGGCCGGAGATTGCCACTGATGAGGTTCAGCATTGAGGTCTTGCCGGCCCCGTTCGGACCAACGACCCCAAGCACTTCGCCGGATTCCAGATCGTAGGACAGGTCGTCGGCGACGACGACCTGCCCGAACGACTTGCTAACCCCCCGGAGCTGAAGCAGTGGCGGCATCCCCAAGGGGCCTGGCTTGCGGTCAGCCGATCGGCTGGAGCGTGGTCCCGCTCGACGGGATCTCGGGATGGTCCTTGTTGCTGACGATGACCAGGTCGTACCGGAACTTGGTCCCCTTTCGCCACTGGCCACCGACGAGTGGGGTCTTGGAAATATTCGGGAACGGCTTGCCAGTCGTCCAGTCGACCTTGCCCACGATGGTGTCGAGACTGGTCGTCTTGATCGCGTCGCGGATCGCCGCCTTGTCGTCGATGTTGGTCGTCCGGTTGAGGGCGTCCGCCGCGACTTCGAACAGGGCGTGGGCGAACCCGATCGGCTGGGTCCATTGCTTGCTGGTCGCCGTGGTGTAGGCGTCGGCCAGCGCCTGGGCGGTCGCGCCGGTCAATGACGACTTGAACGGGTGGGTGGGCGACCACCAGACCTCGCTCGACAGTCCCTCGCCGAGGTCGCCCAGTGCCTCGACCGACGATGGGAAGAGAAGCGCCTTGCCGACCGACGCGATCTTGGGCTTGAACCCCTGCTGGATCGCCTGCTTGTAGAAGTTCGTGAAGTCCGGCGGCAGCGGAACCCCGGTCAGGATCTCGGCCTTACCCTTCTTGTAGGCGTTGATCTGGGCCGTGAACTCCTGCGACAGGTTCTCGTAGCGACCCGGATCGATGAGGTTGAAGCCGGCCGCCTTGAGCGGAGCCGGGAAGCCGTTCGTGGCATCGCCCCAGGCGTTGCCATCGCCGTCATTCGGGAACAATCCACCGACGATCTTGTTCGAGGGCGTCTGACCCCACATGTCGAGGAAGACCGAGATCACATCCTCGAGACCCCAGAAGAAATGATAGGTCCAGTCGAACGGCTTGGGATTGGCCGGGTCCTTCTGGCGAGCGAAGAAGAACGGCTGCCACGGGGCGACCGTCGAGATGCACGGTACGCCGTTGGCCTCGCACTGGTCGGCCACCGGGTTCGTCGTTTCCGGGGTGGACTCGACCACCATCAGGTCGATCTTGTCGTCGAGGATCAGGCTCCCCGCGACCTGGGCCGCGGTGTCCGGACTCGACTGGGTGTCCTTGGCGATCACCGTGATCGGGTGGGTCACGCCGTTGATGACGACCTTGCTGGCGAAGGCGGCCGTGAGGTCGCCCAGGACGAAGTCGTCCGCTGCACCGAACCCGGCCAGCGGTCCGGTCTTCGGACTGACGAAACCGATCTTGATCGGGCGGCCCGGCGATGCGACGGGCACGATCGACGGCGACGTGCCGGCGGCGGTCGGAGTCGGGGCCGCGACCGTCGCCGGCGCGCTGCTTGCACCATTTGCGCCGCACGCCGCCAGGAAGGCGGCCAAACCGGCTGACGCGCCGCCGACGGCCGCGAGCTTGAGGAATTCGCGCCTGGGGACCGGCCGGCCCAGGATCCGGTCGAGACGATCCTCCGCCCGGGGACCGCTCGTGGGCCCGTCGGCGGCCGGGGATTCGTCGGGTTGTCTGGCCATCGTTCGCTCCTCCTCCACGTGATCCGACGACCCTGGTGGGTCGCACCGGCCTGAAGCTGCGATCGAGTCCGCTCAGGCCACCTGCGGTTGCCTGGCGGCCGGCCGCCGACCGACGGCCGCATCGCCGAGCAGGCGACGCAGCGACGGGATGTCGACCGGTCTGGGATTGCGCACCACGTCCCTGGCGATTCGGGCCGCCGCCTCGTCGAGGTCGGCCTCGGCCATTCCGATGTCGAGCAGCCGGGTTGGCAGACCCAACGCCACGTCGAGATCGAACAGCCCCGTCGCCGGATCCTCGACGCCCAACGCGGTGGCGATCCGATCCATGGCCTCCGGCAGCGCCGGGGCATTGAAAGCAACCGCGTGGGGCAGGATCACCGCATGCGTCTCCGCGTGCGGCAAGTCGTATGCCCCGCCAAGAACGTGGCAGATCTTGTGATGCAGCCCGGAGCCGGCCGCCCCGAGCGAACAGCCCGCGAGATACGCGGCGGTCATCAGCTCGGTCCGGACATCCAGGTCGTCAGGGGTGCTCAGCAGCCGCGGCAACGCCCTGGCCAGGGTGCTCATCCCGGCGACCGCGGCCGTGGTTACCACCGGGCTGGTGCCCTCGGCATAGCTCGCCTCGACGCAATGGGCCATCGCATTCATGCCAGATGCCGCGCTGATCCTGATCGGCAGGGTCAGGGTCAGGTTCGGGTCATAGACGACCACCCGAGGCAGAACCCGGGCGTCGCGACCGGTCGACTTGTGGTCGCCCGTGGTGAGACCCCAGATCGGGGTCATCTCCGATCCGGCATAGGTCGTCGGAATGGCCAGGATCGGCGTCCCGAGCTCGAGCGCGATCGCCTTGCCGAGCCCCGTGGTCGAACCGCCGCCGAGGGTGATCAGGAGGTCGGCCGACAGCGCCCGAGCCCGGTCGCAGGCCGCGGCCGCCAGATCGGCTGGGACATGCGGACGGACATCGTCCAGGCGACCGACCAGCCGCGACCCGAGCGATCGCGCCAACGAGACAGCCACGTCCCGCTCATGCCGACCCGCGATCAAGAGGACCCGCTCGGCACCGAGCGCCGCTACCTCGGCCGGCACGCGTTCGAGCGCACCGACGCCGAAGACGACTCGGCCGGGCAACGCGTCGTACACGAATTCGAGGCGCGCCACGTCAGCGTGGGTACCAGGGCGGGACGTCGGCGTCCACGTTAAGCCAGACGGATTTGACCTCGGTGTACTCGTGGATCGCCTCGAAGCCCATGTCGCGTCCGTACCCCGACCGGCCAACGCCGCCGAACGGCGATCCGGGGCTGACCCGCTTGTAGGCGTTGATCCAGACCATCCCCGAGCGGATGGCCTGGGCCACCCGATGGGCCCGCTGGAGATCACGGGTCCACAGCCCGCCACCGAGTCCATATTCGACGCCGTTGGCCAGCGCGATCGCCTCCTCGTCACTCTGGAACGTGGTCACGGTCACGAAGGGCCCAAACACCTCCTCCTGGCACACCCGCGACCCGATGTCTGCCCGGACCACGGTCGGGCGGATGTAGAAGCCGTTGGCCAGGGCCGGATCGTCGGGAGCCGTGCCACCGGCCAGGATCTCGTCACCCTCGTCGCGGGCGACGGCCACGTAGTCCAGGACGCGGTCGCGATGGCGGGCGGACGTCAGGGGACCCATCTCGGTCGCCTGATCGAGCGGATCGCCCAGCCGGATCGAATCGGCAAGCTCCACGAAGCGATGGATGAATTCGTCGGCGATCCGTTCGTGGAGGATCAGCCGGGAGCCGGCGATGCAGGCCTGGCCCTGGTTGTGGAAGATTGCGAAGGCTGAGCCGTTCACGGCAGCGTCCAGGTCGGCATCGGCGAAGACGATGTTGGCGCCCTTGCCGCCGAGCTCGAGCTGGACTCGCTTGAGGTTCCCGGCCGACGCCCGAACGATCTCGCGGCCCACCGCGGTCGAACCGGTGAACGCGATCTTGGCGACGTCCGGGTGGGCGGCCAGATGGGCCCCGCTCGTGGCGCCAGGTCCGGGGATGACGTTGACCACACCGGGCGGAAAACCCACCTCGGCCATCAATTCCGCCACCCGCAACGCGGACAGCGGCGTCAGCTCGGCCGGCTTGAGGACCACGGTGTTCCCGGCGGCAAGGGCGGGGCCCATCTTCCAGCTGCAGAACATCAGCGGGAAGTTCCAGGGCACGATTTCACCCACCACCCCGACGGGCTCGCGGAGCAGGTAGTTGAGGAAGCCCGGTTCGACCGGGATGACGCTGCCTTCGATCTTGTCGGCCATCCCGCCGAAATAGCGGAAGGTGGCCGCCGTCCGGGGCACATCGAGGGCTCGGCTGTCGCGGATCGGATGACCCGTATCGAGGCTCTCGAGCCGGGACAGCTCGGCGGCCTCTTCCTCGATCCGGTCGGCGAGACGGAGGAGCAGACGTCCGCGAACCGAGGCCTGCATCCGGGCCCAGGCCGGGAACGCGGCGTTTGCCGCTCTAACCGCCCGATCGACGTCGGTCGGACCCGCCTGGGCGACGCGGGCGAGGACCGACCCGTCGTGCGGGTTGATGGTGCTGAATTCAGCGCCATCGTCGGCCGCGACGAACTCACCGCCAATGAACAGGCGGTCCTGGATGCGCATCTCCGGAGGGCGGCCGATCAGGGTCACGGACGGCTGCTGGGTTGGGACGCCGGACGGTTCAGAAATCGATCGGGACCGAGGGGAGCTGGCCGCTCGAGATCAGCCCGGGCAGCGCCGGATCGGCGTTCTCCCAGACGAGCAGCATCGAGCGTTTCGGGGCGTAACCCTGGTGTCGGATATCGGCCGGCATCGCGGCGACGTCGCCGGGGCGCATGACCACCTTCGAGCGGGCCTCGCCGCTGTCGCGGTCCTCCACGTTCCAGTAGATCTCGTCGGACAGCTGGACGAACCATTCGACCCGATCGTTGCCGTGGATGATCGGCAGGATGTACTCCTCGGTCGTCGGACAGTACAGGCTGTCCCCGCAGACCGACACGACCGACGGGTTCCAGGTCACCTGCGAACGAGACAGGTAGGCGAACAGGTTGAAGGCGGACAGCCCGCCCTCGAACCCGGGCTCGGCGTGGATCTCCGGCTCGTCCTGGGGCACATCGGCGAAATGGCGATTGACCGGGTGCCCATTCGCATCGTTCCGGATCGGCTCATCGCCAGGAACCCCGACCATCCGCTGGGCCGTGACCCGGTGACGGGTGATCGCCGCCCGGTTTTCGCCGTTCTTGATCCCGAACGCGGTCCCGGTCTCGGTCGGGCTGGCGAACGGGTCGAAACCCTCGTTCGTCCAGTCGTCGAGCATCTCCTCGAAGGTCGCCTTGATCAGCGGCGTCTCGAAGTTCTCGAGATGATCGAGCTCTGCCTTCCGGTAAGCATCGTTGTAGCGACCGGCGAACAAGTCGACGGTTCCGTAGTGGTTGGCCGTCCCGATGACCCCGTCAAAGTTGACGATGCCGTAGAAGAACTGCCAGGCCACGTCCCGTTGGAGCGCGCGCAGGCAGGCGTCGGCGGACATCACGTGACGGCCGGTCGGCCACTCGATGTAGACGAAGTACTCATCACGACTGAAGGCGAACTCACCAAGCTTGAAACCGCGGTATCCGTAGGCGTTTGGCTCGGTTGCGTTGACCGTGGCCGGTGCGCTGACGCTCATCTCTGTCTCCTCCGCGATCAGGCTTCGGTCTGGATGATTTCGGCCCACTTGAACACCGTGTCCGGGCCCTCCTGCGTCTGGAGCAGGATCACCGACGGCTGGTCGGCGTGGAACTTGTAGGCGGCGCCGACGGGCAGGAGGACCATGTGTCCGCGGCGGGCCACGATCCGGCCCATTGGGGCGCCGGTCGGACCGCCGGCGACCTCGGTCGAGCCACGCTCGGCTCGTGGACCCTGATCCGTGGCGGCAAGCTTCTGGAGCTGGATCTCGACCGTGCCGTCCATGACCAGGGCGAACTCATCGTGCGGCGCGGTCCGCCAGCCAGACGTGCCCTCGGCCCGGATGGCCTCGAGAACGTACTGGCGATTGCGTCCCACGGCGACCTTCTCGTAGGGTCGCGACGTCGAGGCGACCTCGAAGATGTTCGAGAAGGCGTATCGCCGGGGATCGTCGTCGATCAGATCGATCTCGCCCTTTTGGAAGTCGTCGAGCGAACCGAAACGGGTGGTGTACGTCGCCAGACCAGGCACCGTCGGTGTCCTCCTCGTCATGCGCTAGGATGGGCGCGGCACGAATGGGCGGCCATCCGGGACGTGGATTGTGTTCGCTTTGCGAACATTGTACGCTCTGCGCACGAGTATCCGGCCACCGAGGAAGCGATGTCAAGACAGTCCGTCACCGAATCGCGATCGGCGACCCGTGGACGGTCGGAGCACCTTCAGTCGCTCGAGCGCGGGCTCGCCGTCCTGCGGGCATTTGGCGAGCCGGGCGCGTCGCTGACCATCAGTGAGGTCGCCGAGCGGACCGCACTCTCTCGGGCAACGGCGCGAAGGATCCTGCTGACTCTCCACGAGCTCGGTTATGTCGAATCCGACAAGCGCGAGTTCTCGTTGACCGCCTCCATACTCGACCTGGCCAAGCCGTTCATCACCTCGGGCGATCCATGGCAGTTCGCCAAGTCCTATCTCCAGTCGCTGACAGACCGGCTCGGTGAGTCGGCCTCGATCGCTGTCCTCGACGGGACAGAGATCCTGTACGTCGCCCGGTCCCCGACTCGACGGTTGATGACCCTCGCGGTGACGGTGGGATCGCGGCTCCCGGCCCATGCCACATCCAAGGGCCGGGTGCTCCTGGCCTTTCTGCCCGAGGCGGAGCTCGAGGCCTACTTCGGACGGACCGCAATCGCCCGCTACACCGACAAGACTGTGGTCGACGAGCAGCAGCTGCGCGGCATCCTGACCGACGTTCGTCGCCAGGGATGGTCGATCGTCGATCAGCAGCTCGAGGAGGGCCTGTGCTCGGTGGCCGCGCCGGTGACCGACGCCAGTGGTCGGGTTGGCGCTGCGCTTTCCGTGTGCGCTCATGCCGGGCGGGTCGATCCAGCGACCCTCAGGGGCGAGTTCCTGCCCCTCGTCCTGGAGACCGCCCGCCGAGTCAGCGCCGTGTGGAGTCGTCGCTGACCGAAGGGTGAGACTTCGGCCCTCGGCCGCCCCAACCGGCCGGCGGTGGTGGGGCCGGCGAACGGACCGAACCGGGCCGCAGCACGTCGGTCGTCCCGACCACCATCGCGGTCAGCTGAGCGATCACGTCGTGGACGTCGGGGGCAGCGGGCAGGATGCAGCGGAGGTCGCTGACACCGGCATGAGCCAGCGCGATCACCTGGTCCTGGCATTCCTCCAGTGTTCCGTAGACTCCGATCTCGGCCGGGTGGCCAAAGCGCGCAAAGACCGGATCGTGGTCCGCTCGGGCGCTCGCCTCGGCGCCGGTTCGGCCGATCGACACCGGGATGAGGGCGGCGATCCCAAGGGTGGCCGGGTCGCGGCCGGCCAGACCAGACGCGGTACGAATGACGGCCGCGGCCCGCTCCAGGTCAGCATGCGACCAGCCGGCGAGGACGACGTCATCAATCGCTTCGACGAAGTCGGCCAGATCGTCGGGACGCTCGACCAGCGCCGAGATCGTGATCCGCGGGCCGCCCAGCGCGGCGAAGGCGACAACCAGCGCGGCGCTGTAGGCGGCCGTCACCTCGGAGGCGAGGATGCTGACCTCGACCCGGGCCGCCGTCCGTTCCGAGAGATCGGCAACCGCCGCGACGAGATCGGCCGGCAAACGACGGCGGGGATCGACCAGGACACCCAGCCGCGCGCGACCGAGGTCGGCGGCGATGGCCAGGCTCAGCTCAAGCGCATCGCTGGCCGGACCGTCCGCCGGAGTCTCGATCGATTCGGCGATCCAGATCGCGTCGATCCCCGCCCGCTCGGACATCCTCGCCAGTGCTGTCATCCGGGCCGGTTCGGTCGAGGCGTCGAAAACCACCCCGAGCCGGGTGAGCCGACCTCCTGGGGCGCGGGTGGGTTCGAACGGCGACGTCACGGTGCCAACCTCGGTCCTGGTCGTCAGATCTCCGGGCGACCTGGCCCGATACCGTACCGTGGCGCCCGATGACCACGCAATCGGACCACGGGGCCGGCGTCGCAGCCGTCCTCGACGGCCAACTGCTGCGGCTCGTCCGTCAGCTTCGGGCCGCTGGAGTCCCGGTGGCCACGTCGGACGTCATCGACGCCAGCTCGGCCCTGGCCGAGATTGACGTCCTCGATCGGCGACAGGTGCGAGATGCGCTCGGCGCCACGCTGATCAAGCGATCGGACGATGTCCGGACGTTCGGGATCCTGTTCGACCTGCAGTTCGCCATTCGGGCCGATCCGGCGGTCGTCGGGGCCCCGGCCGGACCTCGTCGCGAGGTCTCGACGAGCCTGGACCGGTTGACTGTCGACAGCGCCGAGGGGGATGGCTCGGGCGAGCTGCTCGACATGATCATGGATGCCCTTCGGCGCGGCGATCCCGAGGCCCTGAGACTGCTGGCCGCGATGTCGATCGAGACCTACGGCGGACTCGGGTCCCAGCCCGACGCCTCGGAGCGCTATTTCGCTTACCGGATCCTGCGTTCGCTGGAGCTGTCCCGGTTGATGGGCCAGATGCTCGCCGCCGAGCGCACCACGGCTGGCCCAGGACTCGACGAGCGCGTCGTCCGGGCGGAGTTGAGCGAGCGGATCGAGGCCTTCAAACGGATGCTTGCGGAGCAGATCCGGGGTCAGCTCGCCGAGCTCCGCGGGGCGGAACCGGCCAGCCTCGGCCTCGACCTGCTGGGGATCGACGAGCTGGATTTCGCCGGCGCCTCGCCTCGCCAGATCGCGGCCATGCGCGATGCCATTCGTCCGCTGGCTCGGGCCCTGGCCTCGAAGATGGCCCGCCGTCGACGACGCCGCGATCGTGGCCGGCTCGACGTTCGGCGGACCGTTCGACGATCGCTCTCGACGGGCGGCGTGCCGATCGAGCCGGCGTTCCGACGTCCCAAGGTCGTCAGACCCGACCTGTTCCTGCTGTGCGATGTGTCGGGTTCGGTGGCCGAGTTCGCCTCGTTCACCCTGAGTCTTCTTCAGGCCATGAGCTCCGAGTTCTCGCGGATGCGCTCATTCGCCTTCGTCGATGGCGTCGATGAGCTGACCGAGCACCTCAAGGACGTGGCCTCGTACCTCGAGGTGCGCCATGTCATCTACCGCGCGGACGTGATCCGGGACGACGGGCATTCCGATTACGGCGCCGTCTTCGATCGGTTCTGGAGCCGCTACGGGTCATCGATCGACTCGCGCACGACGATCATCGTCACCGGCGACGCCCGTTCGAACCATCGCCCGCCACGGGTCGAATCGCTCCGTCAGCTCCAAGCCCGGGCGCGCAAGGTCTACCTGTTCGATCCCGAGTCCGAGAACGATTGGAATACGACCGACTCGATCGTCGATGCCTATCGACCCGCGCTCGACGGCGTGTTCGAGGTCCGCAACCTGCGCCAGCTCGCCGACGCCGTCTACCGCATCACCTGACGGTTCAGCCGCTGCCATCGGCTGTTGACAGGGCAACTACGATGGCCGTTGTTCGCATGTCGGCATGATTGTGCGCATAGCGAACCGAGAGGTCGAGCGTCGAGGGAGGTCGAGGTCGCCGGCGCGTACGGAGGGTCCGCTTCCGCTGACGCGCTCAGGGCGGACTCGGGTAGTCGGTCGAGGGCGGCGCCGGCGACGTGGTAAGCGAAGGGAGGCGACGGTGAACAAGGCGTTGGTCGAGCAATGGCGCGCCTACGTCAGTCAGCATCGACTGTTGGTCGCCGTCGTCGGCGGCCTGGTCGCCACGCATGTGACCACCAACACGGGCATGTGGTACCACGGCATCGGCCTGCCCGACCTGAACTTTAATCTCCTGAACGGGTACCTCGTGTTGGGGAACTCGGGCATGGATCCCAAGGGGTTCCAGGACCCGGCGATCCTGACCCTCTTCGGGGGCATCGTTCACTACGCGATGGGAGTCTCGTGGGCGCTGGTCTTTGCGTTCGGGGTGGCTCCCCTGCTCCCGATCCGCGAGACCCTCCTTGGCAACTTCGCCAAGGCGATCATCTGGGGTCTGTTCCTGGCCACGCTGAGCTCCGTGTGGTGGATCAACCTCTTCCCGAACCTTGGTGGCTCCGGCGTCAGCGCTGGCCTCTTCTTCTCCAATTTCGGACCCGACCAGCTGAAGTACCTGATCGCGGTATACCTGTGGCACCTCGTCTACGCGGTGCACCTCGGCGCCTTCTACAACCCGGCTCCGGCCGCCTCCCCCGTGGTGGCGTAGTCCGGGCCCGGCCATGGCCGCTCGGCTCGTACCGAGCGAGTTGAGCCGCGCAGCGCGAAGGGATCGGCCGCAGTTCGGGCTGCGGCCGATCTGTGTCCCGGCAAGGTCGTCAAAGCGATCACCCGACGACGCGGTCGTGACGAAAGGTCCGCCCACGTCGTAGCCTCTGCTCGTGACCGAGCAGGAGGCAGCGTTGGCCGAAGAGCGGCCCTTCCCCCCGCGGCAGCCGCGGACCACCCAGGCCATGAAGCTCGCTTCGGTCCGCGCCCGGAGGAGGGCTCCGAGATGACCGCGGTGATCCAGACCGAACAGCTGACCAAGTCGTACGGGTCGCATCGGGGGATCGTCGAGGTCGACCTGATGGTCGAGCAGGGCGAGGTCTTTGGCTTCCTCGGTCCGAACGGGGCCGGCAAGACGACCGCGATCCGGACGATCCTCGACCTGATCCGACCGACGTCGGGACGGGCCGTGGTGTTCGGGATCGAGAGCACCGCCGACCCGGTCGCGATCCACCGCCGGATCGGCTACCTGCCCGGCGAGTTCGGCCTGTACGACCGGTTGACCGGCGCCCAGACCATCGAGTACTTCGCCAACCTGCGGGGCGGCGTCGACCAGGCCTACACACGGTCGCTCGTGGAACGGCTCGATTTCGACCCCAGCCGGCGCTTCCGCGAGTACTCGAAAGGCAACAAGCAGAAGGTCGGACTGATCCTGGCGCTCCAACATCGGCCCGAGCTACTCATCCTCGACGAACCGACGTCGGGTCTCGATCCCCTCGTTCAGCAGGAGGTCTTCCATCTCGTCCTCGAGGCCCGAGCCGAGGGACGGACGGTGTTCTTCTCGAGCCACGTCATCAGCGAGGTAGAACGGATCTGCGATCGGGCGGCGATCATCCGCGAGGGTCGCCTGGCCCGGGTCGACCGGGTCGAGGCGCTGCGCGACCTGGCCGTTCATCACGTCGAACTGCGGTTCAGCGGTCCGGTCCCGGCGGACGTCTTCCGGGCGATCCCCGGGGTCAGCAATGTCAGCGCCGAGGATCACGTCCTGCGGATGCAGGTCAGCGGTCCGATCGCACCGGTGGTGCGCGAAGCCGCCCGCTACGACCTGGCCGACTTCGTCAGCCGCGAGCCGAACCTGGAGGAGGTCTTCCTCGCCGAATACGGTCACGAAGCCACGACCGATGCTCGCTGAACGAGGCTGGCCGGGCGCGGTCTACGGCTTCGGGAGCGTCTTCGGCAAAGGGTTCCGGGACAGCCGACGCGCGATCGTCGGAGTCGCGATCGGGCTCAGCCTGTTGATCGTGCTGACCGTCCTCACGGTCGTCCTCCAGTTCCCGACCGAGGCGGACCGGCAGGGGCTCGCCGCGTCGATGGCCCTCCTTCCGGCCACCGTCCGCGGCCTGCTCGGCGAGCCGATCAACATGGATCGGGTCGGCGGCTTCGTCTCGTGGCGCCTCGGCAACACGCTGCCGATCATCATCGGGTTGTGGTCGGTCATCGCCCTGTCCGGGACGCTGGCTGGCGAGGCGGCGAGGGGCAGCCTCGACGTCCTCGCCAGTGCCCCGATCAGCCGGGTCCGGCTGGCCGTCGACAAGATCCTCGGCCATGTCGTCGGACTGACCATCGCATTGACCGTGGTCGCTCTCGCGACATGGCTATCGGCGACCGCCTCCAGCCACCTCCCGAACGATGCGATCTCGCCGCTCGATGCGCTGTCTCACTTCGCTGGGATCGGGCTGGTCAGCCTGACCGCCGGGGCGGTCGCCTTCGCCGTCGCGCCCCTGCTCGGTCGATCGGCGGCCGCGGGGGTCGGCGGGATCGCGCTGTTCGCGGCGTTCGTGATCAATGGCTATGCATCGGTGATCCCGGCGCTCGGGTCGCTCAAGGGGCTGTCCTGGCTGGCCTGGACCGCCGGTCACCGGCCCCTGGCCGGGGTGTCGGATCCGGGGTCGGTCGTGGCCGTCGCCGGGCTTGACCTGGTCCTCCTGGCCGTCGGCGTGGCGGGCTTCGTCCGACGCGACACCGGCAGCACCGTCGCGCTGCCGACGCTCCGGCTGCCCGGTGCCGATCTCGGCCTGAGCGGACCGCTCGCCCGCTCGTTCGCCGGACGACTGCCCGCTTCGCTGGGCTGGGGGATCGCCATCGGCGCCTACGGCCTGGTGATCGCCGCGTCGGCATCCGGATTCGTGACGGCCATCTCGAGCATCCCCGGGATCGGGGCCATGATCGCTACCATCTATCCGGGCGTTGACTGGCGGACCTCGGCCGGCATCCTCCAGTTGGCCTTCTACGCCACGGCCGTGCTGGGGGCCGGTCTGGCCGTCGCGGCCCTGGTCAGCGGGTGGAGCTCCGATGAGCGCGAACGCCGCCTCGAGGTCGTCCTGACCGGCCCCATCACCCGGGCCGGATGGTTCCTGCGCAGCGGCGTCGGCCTGCTCGGTGGGGTGGCCATCATGGCCGTGATGGCCGCGACCATGGTCGCATTCGGCGCGCAGATCGAAGGCGACGACATCGTTCAGCCGTTCCTCGGGGCACTGGTGGTCGGGCTCTACGCGGCGGCCCTGGTCGGTGTCGGTCTGGCGGTCGGCGGGTTGGTCGGTCCGGGGCCTGCCGCCGCGGTCACCGGCGGTCTGGCCCTTGGCTTCTATCTGCTCGACCTGCTCGGGACCGCGCTCCGCTTTCCCGATCCCATCCTCCAGCTTTCGCTGGTCAAGCATCTCGGTCAGCCGATCGTCGGTCGCTTCGACTGGCTCGGGATCGCGCTGTGCATCGGGCTGGCGATCGGCGGACTTGCGATCGGGGCGTGGGGTCTGACTCGGCGGGACCTGCGGGTCTGAGGCCGGGCGACCGGTTGCCAGGACCACTGGTTTCCCGGACGATCGGAGTCTCGAGCGGCGACGGACCTATGCTTCGATCCATGGACCTGCGTCGCGTTCGTGCCCAGCGTCGGACGGTCCTCTCACTGGCGCTGACGGCCGGCTCGCTGATCGTGGTCAGTGGGCTGGTGGCCGTCCTCGAGGGGCCGATCGGCGTCCCGAACGCCTCCTCCGCGTATCTCCTCGCGGTGATGGTCAGCGCCATGGCGTTCGGGACCGTGGCCGGCGTCCTGGCGGCAGTTGGCGGCTTCCTCCTGTATGACTTCCTGTTCGTCCAGCCGCTCTACACGTTCACCGTCGGCGACCCCGGAGAGTGGCTCAACCTGGTGCTCCTCCTCGTCGGGGGGATCGTGGTCGGCCAGCTCGCGGCAGCCCAGCGCGCTCGCGCCCAGGCGGCGGTGGAACGGGAGCGCGAGGCGCGGGCACTGTTCCAGGTGAGTCGGGCCCTCGCGACCCGCTCAGCTATGACCGGAGTCCTGGGCGAGATCGCGGCGATCATCCTGCGCGAGGCGGACCTGTCACGCGTCTGGATCGGCTTGACCCGGGCGGCCGGACCGGAGCGGATCCTGGCTGACACTGGCGGCAGCGAGACGACGCCGGCGCCGACTGCCAGTCATGCCGTCCTCCGCCGGATGCCCGGTGAGACCCCGGCGGAGTGGGTGCGCGTCCATCAGCCGGGGGTTCGCCGGAGTGGCGCAGTGGGCCTGCTCGCCCATCGGGTGGTCATCGAGGCGGGCGGTCGGACGCTTGGCTCGCTGTGGGCGCTGCGCGACCGCAGTGCAGGTCAGCCAGGGCGTCCCGAGACGCGCCTGTTGGCCGCCAGCGCCGACCAGATCGGGCAGGCTCTCGAGCAGGACCGCCTGGCGGAGGAGGCTCGTGCAGCGGAAATCGCGCGCCAGAGTGATGCCCTGAAGTCGGCCTTGCTCGAGTCCGTGTCGCACGATCTGCGGACTCCGTTGGCCACCATCCGGGCCGCGGCCGGAACGATCCTCGACCGACATCTTCAGATCTCCGACGATGACCGCCGGGCCAGCGCGGATGCCATCGACCGTGAGGCCGAGCACCTCAACCGGCTGGTCACCAACCTGCTCGACCTGAGCCGGATCGAGGCCGGCGCGCTGCGGGCCGACCTCGAGCCGCTCGACCTGGACGAGGTCGTGGACCCGATCGTCGAGCGACTTGGGGACCGGCTGGCTGGGCGGACGCTGACGATGGAGCTGCCTCGCGCGATACCGCCCGTCCTGGCCGACCCGGTGTTCCTCGACCAGGTCGTGACGAACCTGCTCGAGAACGCGGCGAAGTACGTGCCCGCCGGCGCCGCCATCCGGCTGCGCGCCACGGCTGGCGACGGGAAGGTGCGCTTGACCGTCGAGGATTCGGGACCGGGCGTGCCCGCGGCCGCCCTCCCGCGCCTGTTCGAGAAGTTCTACCGGGTGCCCAGCGCGCCGGGGCGTTCCCGTCCCGGTACGGGCGTCGGGCTGGCCGTCGTCCGCGGCCTGACCGAGGCAATGAACGGCCGGGTGGCGGCCCGCCAGAGCGAGCTCGGTGGCCTGGCGATCGATGTCGACCTGCCCATCGCACCGGCGGTCGTCGCGGTCGCCCTGGCCGGCGGATGACCTCGTCGCACAACCCGGAAGCCGGCCCGACCATCCTGCTCGTCGAGGACGATCCGGCGACCCGCGAGGAAGTCGGCCGCAACTTGCGCCTGCATGGTTATCGCGTCGTCGAAGCAGGCGATGTGGCAGAGGCGCTGCGGTGCTGGGAGATCCATCGGCCGGACGTCGTCCTCCTCGACCTGGGCCTGCCCGATCGCGATGGGCTGGCGGTGGTCACCCGGATCCGGCGGGAGGCCAGCACGCCGATCCTGATCCTGTCGGCCCGCGGCGAGGAGGCGACCAAGGTCGAAGCGCTCGAGCGCGGCGCGGACGACTACGTGACGAAGCCGTTCGGGATGGCCGAGCTGCACGCCCGGATCCGCGCCGCGTTGCGTCGCTCCGCGGGTCCCGCCGCGGACGAAGGCGGCGTGGTCCGAAACGGCGCCGTCGAGCTCGATTCGCTCGCCCATGTCGTTCGGGTCGCCGGGCAGCCCGTGACGCTCACCCCGCACGAATTCCAGACCCTGGCGGTTCTTCTCGCCCACCCCGGACGGCTGGTGACCCGTGGTCGCTTACTGCGAGCCGTGTGGGGCGAGGCGTACCAGGGCGAGGACCAATACGTCTACGTCCAGGTCAGCCAGCTCCGCAAGAAGCTGGCCCTGGCCGACCCGTCGGGCAGTCTGCGCGACCTGATCGTCACGGAGCCCGGGGTCGGCTACCGGATCCGCGCTCCGGAGCCGACCTGAGGTTCGTCGCCGCGGGGCTTCCTGGGAGGGGTCCTCGGACGCGTTCTTGAGACGCGCTTGAGGACGGGCGAGGGATCTGGGGCCGGTTGCTTCTTGGTGGCCGGGCGCAGCCTCGAGATGTGACCATCCGTTCCAGCGACCACGACGAAGACCGCCTGACCAGCGCCACTCTCAACCACGAACGCCAGCTCGTCGTCGAGGCGGTCAGTGCGGTCGCGTCCGGCCGGTTCCCAAGGGTGACGGTGGCCGGCATTCGCTTTGGCGACGAACTGCTCGACCATGCCCGACGCCTGGCCGAATCGCGGGGCCTCCGGGTGCGGCCGCTGTCCCGTCGCGATGAGCTCGGCTCAGATCTCGTCGTCGAGCGTGGGGCCCGATCGGCGGGCAAAGGCGCCGCAATGGGTCGGGCCACCATCCTCCTCGTCGAGGACGACGGGACCCTCCGCGCGACCCTCGCCCGGAACCTGCGCGCTCACGGCCACCACGTCGCCGAGGCCGAAACGGCCGAAGAAGCGCTCGACCAGCTCCGTGTCGGCGTCCGACCGGCGTTCGTCCTGCTCGACATCAATCTGCCTGGCGAAACTGGCTGGGCCCTGCTCCGGGCGGCGGAACCCCCCCCGGCTGGAGCGCCGCCGGGCGTGTTCGCGAGCGTACGACAGGCGTTCACCGCCCTCCCGATCTCCTGCCCTTTATGTGCGGCCTTGTTGATTGAGGGAGAAGACTTTCCGTAGACAAGAATCTCTTCAACTGCATCGAAGCCCTCCTTCGGCTTTGTCTTGAACATATTGAATTCGAAGTTCGCCATTTCGAAGTTCTCGGCTGCGAGCTGGGACAGGCGTTCGGGAGCGACCTCACGGAGGTTCTTGAAGAGCTCGGGTGTCTGGTCGAACTGGAGCGCGACTTTCTTGACCTTGTTCGCCTTCGCCGCCTGCACGATAGCGCGGCACAGGACGATGAACTTCCGCACAGTCATTTCGCTCGACTTCCCGATGCCGAGTTCGAGTGTCTCGACGCCCTTCTCGCGCACGAACCGCTTCGTACCCTTTGATTTTTCCGTAAAGGCGATACGCACATACCCCTTCGGCGCATTCTTGATACTCCCCCTTTTGAGCGTGAGCTTCATCGCCTTATTGCTTGTCGATTTTAAGACCGAGTTCTTTGAGCTGCTTGTCGGTCAATGGTTTCGGCGCATTCATCACCGCCGTTTGACCGCCGCGGGTCATCGGGAATGCCTGCACCTCACGCAGCATCGTTTCGCCGGTAAGGTTCATGATGTTGCGCTCGACGCCGAGTGC
>Ga0080064_1004006_pt1 | contig 19823 bp, 14 predicted proteins | sample Subgrocontami54m_FD_69260 | JGI IMG/M metagenome (GOLD analysis project Ga0080064, IMG submission 69260) | Subsurface groundwater microbial communities from S. Glens Falls, New York, USA - GMW46 contaminated, 5.4 m (SPADES assembly) (version 2) ...
CACCCGGGGCACCGCCGGGGGTGCCCGCACGGTCGAGGCATTCACGACGCTGTTGGGGGGGGTGTGGGGCGGGGTCGCCCGCCCCCGCCGAAACGCAGGTTGTTCCTGTACGTCGCGGCGGGGTCAGGAGACCCCGCCCTACAAATTGGCCGGGTCGAGGCCCCGACTCGAAACGGCGTGGCGGCGAGCACCAGCGAGCCGGGTGCGCACCAGACGACTCGCTGGCGCTCGTCGCTACCAACTCGATGCATCCACGCTCGCCGAAGAAATATTCGCGTGACCCGCAGCTGGTTCGCATTCAATCCGTTCTCCCCCACTGCCTATGAGCCCGGTCCAGCTTGCGGTTCATCTTTTTGTCCAGATCGCCATCATCCTCGTGGCGTGCCAGATCGTCGGCTGGTTCGCCCGCCGCGTCGGCCAGCCGCAGGTCATGGCGGAAATGATCGCCGGCGTGCTCCTGGGCCCGTCGCTCGTCGGGCTGTTCTGGCCGACGTTGTTCGCGCAGATGTTTCCCGCCGAATCGATGCGGGTCCTCTTCCCGGTTTCGCAGCTCGGGCTCTCCGCGTACATGTTTGTGGTCGGCCTCGAGTTCCACGTGGGAATCATCCGCACGCACCTGCGCAGCGCGATCGCCGTCTCGATCGTCGGCATGGTGACCCCCTTCGTGCTCGGCGCGGCGGTCGGCTGGTACTTTTTCCAACACTCCACGCTGCTGCCGCCGCGCACTTCGCTGTTCGAAGCGATGCTCTTCCTCGGCGCATCGATGTGCATCACGGCGTTTCCGATGCTCGCGCGGATCATTCAGTTCAAACGGCTGACCGGAACGACCATGGGAACCGTTTCCCTCGGGGCCGGCGCGATCAACGACGCGGCGGCGTGGTGCCTGCTCGCCATCGTGCTCGCCAGCATCGACGACGACTTCGGTCACGCCGCGCTCACGATTGGCGGCGGTCTCGGCTACGTCGCGCTGGCCACGGGGATCATCCGCCCGCTGCTCCTGCGCTGGAGCCGGGCGATTGAGGAGCGCGGCGATTTGTCCGAGGGCGAGTTCGTCGGCTGTGTGATCCTGCTCTCGCTCGGCGCCGCCTTCACCGAGGCGATCGGGCTGCACGCGGTGTTTGGTGCGTTCGTCATGGGCGCCGTGATACCGCGCGGGGTCATGACCCGCGCGCTGATCGAGCGCGTGCATCCGCTTACCGCGGCGCTGCTGCTGCCGCTTTTCTTCACTTATTCCGGGCTCAACACGCAGATTGGCCTGCTGAACTCCGCCTACCTGTGGGGCGTCGCCGGACTGATCCTCGTCGTCGCCATCGCCGGCAAAGGCATCGCGTGCTGGCTCGCCGCCCGCGCCACCGGCGTTGCCCACCGCGAGGCGCTGGGCATCGGCACGTTGATGAACGTCCGCGGGCTGATGGAACTCATCATCATCAACATCGGGCTGCAGCGCGGAATCATCACCCCGGTCCTCTTCACCGCGCTCGCGCTCATGGCCGTCGTGACGACGCTGATGGCGTCGCCGGTGTTCGAGTGGCTGGCGGGTTCGGAACGACGGCGGAAAGGAGAGACGGAGGGATTGAGAGATTGAGGGCTCTCGATCCGTCCCTGCTCTCTCTATCGCTCGGTCCCTCTTTATCTCCGTCCCTCCGTCGCTCCGTCCCTCCGTCCCTCCGTCCTCCACCCCCCTACAGTTCCAGGCACACCCCGTGCGCGACGCTGCGAACGAAGAGCTGACCATCGCTCAAGGCGAGGCTCGCCCAGACTTTGCCATCGATCACCTTGGCCGCGCCAACTTCCTGATATTTCGACGGAGAAGGTTCGATCGCGACGAGCCGGCCGGCATCGCTGATCGCGAGCAGCCGGTTGCCCGACATGATCGTCTGCCCGTGGCCGAACCCGGGCTTCTCCCACTGCACCTTGCCGGTCTGGATATCGATGCACTTGAAGGCCGCGCTGCCGTAGGCGCCCTGGCCGTAACAGCCATACAAATACCCCTCGTGCGCCACCGCGGTCATCCAGTGCGACGCCACGTCGCGGGCGCCGCGAATCCGCCAGAGCTCCGTCGTCTCCCAGCGATCGCCGTCCCGCTTCACCCGCACCGCCGCACCGCCGACGCCATAGCCCGCGGTGCAATGCACGACGTCCTGCCAGACGACCGGTGATGCCGCGGTGGCGGTCTGCATGGGAAACGGATAAGTCCAGAGCTCACGGCCGTCGGTCGGGTCGACTGCGGCGAGACCGCGCGCCGTCAGGAAAATCGCCTGGAGTTGCCCGTGAATCGTCGCCGGAACCGGCGTGGCGTACGACGGCTGATCGGAGCCGCTCTTCCAAACGACCTGGCCCGTCGCGGCGTTGAACGCGAGCAGGCTTTGGCCTTTGCCCCCGCCGGCCACGAGCACGCGGTCGCCGATCACGAGCGGCGAAGCGGCGTTCGACCAATGCAGCTCGCGGCCGCCGAATTCTTTCAGCAAATCGTGTTTCCACACCACGCGACCGGTCGCGCTATCGAGGGCATAGAGATCGAAATGTGCCCCAAAAACGAATACGCGTCCGTCCGCGAACACCGGCGTGGCCCGCGGACCGTCGCCTCCGTCATTGCCCGGCACGCCGCGATCCCCGCCCTTCGTGTACCCCGTTGCGCCGAGCGGCGCGCGCCAGAGCACCTTGCCACTCTGGCGGTCGACTGCCATCGCGGTTTCGCGCCCGTCGAGCGGCACCACGGCGTAGGCCTTGCCCCCGCCGGTGACAAAGGAACCGAACCCACCCTTTACCGGGATGTCCCAGACGCGCTTGGGCCCGCCGGCGGGAAACGGCGTGGCGACCTGCTCATCCGTCTTTCGATCCATTTTCGGCCCCTGGATGTGCGGCCAGTCCGCCGCGGCCGTGGCGGATGCGCCGGCGGCCATCAACATCAACATAAACTGCGTAGGTATCTTCATAAAAATGCGCGTGGCGGGAACGCACCAGGATTTTTCACTGCGGTGCGGCTGCACACCCGGTTCGTCATCACGAAGAGAAACTGGCTCGTAGCGACGAGCGCCCGCGAGTCGTCTTGCGCGCGCTCGGCTCGCTGGTGCTCGCCGCTACACGGTGCTGTTTCCCAGAAATTCATACGGTGTGATCCAGCAAGTTGCCGGAGCAAGACGGATGCGCGGGGAAGTCGTTTTCCCATTTCCTCGCGCTCACTGCCGGCTCATTTCCGGCTCTGGCTGAGACAATAGAGGTACGTCCCGGTCCGCAGGTAGATCTCCTGATCGACGAACGCCGGGGTCGACAACGTGTAGGTGCCGTCGAGCGTGTTCTTCGCGATCAGCCGGAACTGCGGCCCCGCGGCGACCACCGCCGTCTCGGCGGACTCGCCCGTGAGGTAGAGTTTTCCGTCGGCGAGTATCGGCGATGCGCTCGTGCGGCCAATGCCCGTCTGCTCGGGGCCGTAGATCCGATCGCCGGTCCTCGCGTTCACGCAGGTGATCGCGCCCTGATCGTCGGCCATGTAGAAGTGCTCGCCATCGCTCACCGGCGTCGGCACGTCCGGCGCGCCGCGGGTGGTCCACTTCCAGGCGAGATGACTCGCGCTGATGTCGCCCGAACCGCCTGCCTTGAACGCCAGCAGCGGCGTCACCCGCGTCGGCACGAAAATCATCCCGTCGCGCACCACCGGCGAAGCGATCGTGCGGAAGTTCCGCGAGTTCGTCGGGTTCAACCCGCCGCCGCGCCAGAGCTCCTTGCCGGTTTCCGGATCGTGGCCGGTCACGTAGGCGCCGCCGGCGACCACGATTTGTTTCCGGCCATCGACCGTCATCACGGTCGGCGTCGTGTAGGCGTCGGGCGTTTCCAGCTCGGCATCGGTTGGCCGATCCACGCGCCAGAGCGGCCGGCCGGTCACGCCGTCCAAGGCGAGTAGATACGACGGCTCGTCGGTCAAGAAGCCGTGCAGCATCTGGATGATCAGCTTGCCGTCGAGCAGCAGCGGCGAGGAGCCGTAACCGTATTGCACGCCGATTTTCCCATAGGTTTTGGGAATATCCAGTTTCCACTTTTCGTTTCCCGCGAAATCGAAGCAGGCCACCATGCCGTTGCCCGAGACGACCCAGATGAGTTTGCCGTCCGTCACCGGCGAGGGGGACGACATGTTCTGCTTCTGCTTAATCTCGTTGCCGCGGTCGTATTGCTTTCGCCACCGCTCCTTTCCCGTATCGCGCGAAAGGCAGATCAGGAGAATTTCCTGCCCGCCGGGGCCGGTCATCCCGCCGCGTGGGGCCGGCCGCTTCTTGCCGCCTTTGGGCGCGGCCACGGGTGCCGGCGCGGGCGCGGCGGCCGTTTCCTTCGAAGGCGAGTTGAGAAGTATCCGATCGCCCCAAATCGTCGGCGACGAACCGCTCCACGCCGGCAGTTCGACTTTCCATCTGATGTTCTCGGTCAGGCTCCACGTCTCCGGAAGATTGGTCGCGGAGGGCGCGGTGCCGTCGCCGTTCGGCCCGCGCCAGTTCGGCCAGTTGGCGGCGGCGGCGAATGCGGTGGACCACGCGAACAGAAGAAAAAACGCGGAGCGGAAAAGCATGGCGATCGGGGACGAGAGATTGACGCACCGCGATGAGAGAGGTCACGCGGCGGCGTGTCGAGGTTCGGAGCAATGGTGGGCGGCGTGCCCTCACCCCGCAGGCTCAGCCTCCTTCCGCGCGCCGAGGGCACCGCGCGCACAGGTTGGTGACAGCGTTTTCAAAAAAGGTGCAGCCGGTTTCTTCGTAGCGGCAGGCCTCCGTGCCTGCCGCCGACCGACGTGAAATGCGGCAGGCAGGGACGCCTGCCGCTACGGGGCGAGGATGCAGATTTTCTTAAACTGCGATAATTGACCTCCCCCGCCTTCACTGCGCTTCCGCCGCCAGCGAGATGCACACCAGTTCCTGATCGTTCCGCGCGAAAAGCGACCGATGCGCGTACGCCGGATGCGACCAGGCAATCGGGTGCGGCCGGCCGGTCAGCGACGTCACGGGCGTGATGAACTGCGCGCTGCTGCGCCGCTCGAAGCCCTTCGGCGTCAGCCGCGCGATGATGATTTCACCCTTCTCCGTGGTGATCCAGGTGTCCTCGCCATGCTGGATGAAGTACGCGGTCGCCCAGCGGCCGTTCGCAAGCAGCGACGTGTCTTCCCACACGCGGTCGCCGGTGGCGAGATTGAGGCAGCGCATCTCGCCGTAGCTGTCGATGCCGTAGACGTAATCGCCGCGGATCAGCGGTGTCATGATGATGCTGTGCAGCGCGTCGGTCTTGCGCTCGTTCACGCCGCTGCGCTCCCAAATGAGCTCCGGCGTGGCGAACGCAGCGTCGACGCCGTAGAGCCGCGCGCCATCGTAGAACGCCGACAGGAAGATTCGCCGACCGGATTCGTCGAGGATCGGATCCCCGATGTTCAGGATCATCTTCTTCGGCTTGTAGCCTGCCTGCCAGAGCACTTTGCCCGTGGCCGGCTCGACCGCAGCGAGCCACTGCGCCGTCCACGCGAGAATGATGTCACGGTCGCCGTGGCGAATCAGGCGCGGCGCCGAATACGAAGCGCGACTCTCGATCGCGCGCCAACGCTCCTCGCCCGTCTGCCCGTCCAGCGCGACCAGACATGCTCCGCTCTCTCCACCGATTTGGAAGATCGCGAGGTCGCCGTACACCAGCGGCGCCGACGTGACACCCCAGGTGTTGATCCTGGCACGGAAGTCCTCCGCAAGATTGCGCGCCCAGAGGACCTTTCCGGTCGCGGCGTCGAGCCCGTGCGCGTGGCCCATCGCGCCGAGCGCGAATGCACGCCCCCCGATCACCGTGACCGCCGCACGCGGACCCAGCGCGTAGTCGATGTCGCGGTAGACGCATGAGTACGCCTGCGCCCACAACGGGCGGCCGGTCTTGCGCTCAAAGCACAACACGCGCTCCTGCTCCTCGGGCGCCTTCACGTGATCCGTCAGGTAAACGCGATCGCCGGCGACGGTTGGGCCGCTGTAACCCGCGCCCACCGCCGTGCTCCAGACGGGTTTCAATTTCTCCGTCGCGAAACGCTCGACGATGCCCGTCTCCCGCCACACGCCGTCGCGCTGCGGCCCGCGCCACTGCGGCCAGTCGTCCGCGCGCCCGATCCAGGACGACAGGGCAAGGCCAACGACGAACAAACCGAGCGGGATGCGGGGCATGGGACGCGGCAACGGGCCGGCGCGCTCCTTGTGCAGTTGGCCCTGTCTCGATGCAAGCGGGTAACGGTTCCCGGCGCTCGGCGCCCAAGGCGGCGTCATTTTTGGAGGGCCCGCCTCCCGTCTCCGCCCTGCGGGCTACGACGCGGCCGGAATGGACGGGCGTGCCGAAGCCTTGGCGAAGGCAGCTGCGCGGGCCGCGGACGACACGGAGGTCGTCCCTCCAGAACTCGTGCGGAGCCCGCGCTCGTCGCCACGCATCCTTTTCGCCGGCGATTCGTCCAACCGCGCCAAGCCATGACGCACAACCCCGAATGCGAATCCCCCGCGGCCGACCCGCCGCGCGCAGCCGGGCCCGGCCTCGGGTTTGCGTTGGGCTACGGCGGCGTGGGCTTCGGTCTCGTCAGCGCGATCGCCTACTCGCTCTGGGCCTTCCGCCTCGTCAACGGAGCCGCGTTCCTCTACGCGTCCATCGCTGGCGTGTACATCGGAGTCGGCGGACTCGTCCTGAGCCGGCTGATGCGCGATGCCGGCGCGCGGAAAACGTTTCCGCTTTGGTTCGCCCTCGGGTTCGTCATCTACGCGATCGGTTGGTGCGCATGCTGGTTTGGGCTGAAAGGAAAATTTCAAGCCGACCTCTGGGGCGCGGCCGCCGGCCTGGCCGGCATGACCTTGCTCTGGCAACGGCTCTACGGACGGCAGGGCGATTTCTGGCGCCTCTTCGCCGGTCTCTTCGCGCTGCACAGCGCCGGATATTACCTCGGCGAAGCCCTTTATGCCGCGGTGCACGGCCCCACCGGTCGTCTCCTCTGGGGCGCTGCGCACGGCGTGGGCTTTGGCGCGGGGATCGGTTACGTGCTCTGGCGCTGTCAGCATTCGTCGAAAATGCGGTTGCCGTCGGCGGCGCCGCCCTGAGTTAATTTCCCCCTCGCATGCCATCGAAAAAGAATTCCCACCCCTACGACGCGATCATGATCGGCGGCGGCCCGTCCGGCTCCTGCTCCGCCGCCATTCTCGGCGAATACGGCCATCGCGTGCTCATTCTCGAACGCGAAAAATTTCCGCGCTACCACATCGGCGAGTCGCTGATTCCCTTCACGTTTCAGCCGCTGGAGCGGATTGGGATGATTCCCAAGCTGCGCCAATCGGCGTTCGTGAAGAAATACGGCGTCACCTTCGTGTCCCCCGATGGCCGGCGCTCGCAGCCCTTCTACTTCTTTACGCGGTACGATCGCGAGACCGTCGCGCAAACCTGGCAGGTGCTGCGGTCCGAGTTCGACCAGATGCTGCTCGACAACGCGCGCGAGAAAGGCGCCGAAGTCCGCGAGCAGACGTCGGTCAACCGGCTGCTGATGGAGGGCGATCGCGTCGTCGGCGTCGAAGCCACTGACCACACCGGCCGCACGTACGAGGTGCGCGCGAAGATCGTGCTCGATTGCTCCGGCAAGGAAGCGTTTACCTCCAACCGCAACGGCTGGCGGATGAAGGATCCGTATCTGAACAAGATCGCGGTTTGGACCTACTATCGCGACTCCAAGCGCGACACCGGGATCGACGAGGGCGGCATCACGGTCGCGTATGTCCCCGACAAAGGCTGGTTCTGGCACATCCCGCAGCATAACCGGATGACGAGCGTGGGCGTCGTGGCCGAGGGCAAGTATCTCACGCGGGGCGGCGTGAAGGACCCGAAGGAAATCTTTCATCGCGAGGTCGAGGAGAACCGGTGGATCAAGGATCACCTCTCGGTCGGCCAGAGCACGGGCGAATACTTCATCACGAGCGAATACTCGCGGCACTCGCGTTACTGCGCGGCGCCCGGACTGGTGCTGGTGGGTGATGCGTTCGCGTTTCTCGATCCGGTGTTCAGCAGCGGCGTGATGCTCGCGCTGAAGAGCGGCCAGCTCGCGGGCGAAACCGTGCATGCCGGGCTCGTCGAGGGCGATTTGTCGCCCGCGCGGTTCGCCGCCTACGGCGCGACCGTGCGCCAGGGCGTCGAGAACATGCGCAAGCTCGTCTACGCGTTCTACGACCCGAAATTCTCGTTCCGCGAGGTCATCAAGCGCTACCCGGATGCCGCCGGCGAGATCACCGACTGCCTCTCCGGCGACGTGAACAAGGACTTCACGCAGCTCTGGAACCGAATCCGCGAATTCGTGCCGCTGCCCGACGACCTTCCTTACGGCGAACCGCTGCACGCCAAGGAACCGGTCCCGGCGAAGTAAGCGTGGGATCCGCCGGGCGCGTTGAAGTCGCCGAGCGAGGCGCAGACGCCGACCGATTCGGTCCGGAGCATGATCGTCATCTGCTCGCCGGCGGCAGCAGCGGCAGGATGCTCGCGACAACGGCTTCGGCCAGTTGCCCCGAGCCGGCGTCCGTGAAGTGCACATTCGCCGGGCGCTGGATATCGCCCTGCCGCGGCCGCACGAATGCATAGAGGTCGTCGATCGCCACGCCCAGTTCCTTCATGACGCGCGCGGCGACCGCATTATAGCGCGCGACGTCGGCTTCGATCCGGCCATCCGCGCCGGCGGGCACGGGCGTGGTCGTGGCAAAGATCAGTTTCGCGCCGGTCTGCTTCAGCCGGCCGACGATCGCACGCAGGTTCCGCTCGTAGACCTCCGGCGAGGCGACCTGCTTGCCAGCGGGCGGCAGCGCGAGCGCGTTCTTCGCATCGAGGTACTTGAGGTCGTGCAACCCAAAATTGAAATGAATCACGTCCCAGCGTCCGGCCCCGAGCCATTTGTCGAGGGAGGTGACGCCGCGGGCGGTGTCGCCGCAGTTTTCCGGCGGACGGTGCACGTTCGCCCGGCCGGCTAGCCGCTCGCGCACGGGCACGGTGTAACCGATCGATATCGAGTCGCCGAGCAGCAGGACGCGCGGCAGCCCGGCGACGTCGGCCACCGGGGCGAACGCGGGGTTTGGCGTGGCGACCCTGGCTTTTTTCGTGACGGGCGCCTGGGCCGACGCCGCGAACGCCGCGAGGCTGGCGGTGAGGAAGAGCGAAAGAAGCCGGAGGGGTTTCATGAGGTTGTGCGCAGGATGGATCGCGGCGAGTCTGTGCACCCGTGCACCCATGGCAACCGGAAGCCGTGGAGCATTGCGATAGCGAGACGCACCGTGGCCGGTGGCTGGCGCGGTGGTCATCATGGCCCGGCCGGTCATCACGATGCGTCAATCGACCGAAGGGCGTTTCCGCCCGTGGTCGTTCCTCACGCGGCTGGTTACAACTCCAGGGAGCCCGCCCGCACGTCGTAGCAATACAGCGTGTCGTGATACCGCAGGTACAGCCGGCCGTCGTGAATCACCGGATGCGCCCACGCGTCGCGGTCGCGCGCGGTGACCAGCCGGAACTTTCCCTTCACCACGAATTCCGTCGCGGTCGGTTCCAGCAGCAGCATCCAGCCGTCCTCGCACAGCGCGTAGAGCCTCCCATCGGCGAACAGCCCGGCGCCTTTCGCAAACGCTGACATTTCGTAGAGGACCCGGCCCGTGGTGGCCTCGAGCGCCGCCCAGCCGCGCCGCGGCGCGTAGTAGGCTCCGATGAGCTTGTCCGCGACGCACACGACGCCGCCCTGGCAGGAATCCAGCTCCGCCGTCCATCCGTCCTCGACGCCCACCGGTTCGTCCGCACGCGCTGGCGCAACCAGCCGGTGAAACTGCCCGGGCGGGCCATGCGGCGCCGACAAAAACACGCCGGCGCCCGCCAACACCGGCATCATCGCAATGACCGAATACGCGGTTGGCCGCGGACGCGTCCATTGCAGTTTCCCGGTGTCGGCATCCGCGCAATAAAGCGCGCGCTCCGAGCAGCCGATCACCAGCCGCCGGCCCGCGAACCGAACCAGAATCGGCGAACCATATCCGGCGTTGTCGATCGCGGCCCGCTCTCCCGCCAGCGGTTCGCTCCGCCAAAGGAGCTCACCGCTCTTCTTGTCAAAAGCCACAAGCAAGCCATCGCGGCCGCCCGGCGTCGCGTAGACCGCGCGCTCGTCGGCCAGCAGGCATTCGCTCAACCCCCACGTGATGTTTTCGCCACGGAAACGCTCGAGCAACTCGACGGCCCACTGTTCCCGCCCGCTCGCCGCGTCCAGGCACGCCAGCCGGCCGTGGGCGTTCTCGTGATAAACACGGCCACCGCTGAACGTCGCGGAAGCGCGCGCTCCCGGATACTGGTTCAACCACGCCGCGCCGTTCCGCGCGCGCCACAGCGGCTTTCCCTCGAGGCTGTAGGCGAGCACGAACAGCTCGGCTTCAAAATCGCCGGTGATCACCAGCCGGCCGCCGCTGATCACGGGCGCGGAAAACCCGCGGCCGGTGCCGCGGATCGACCAGAGCAGCTTGGGCCCGCCCTCCGGCCACGCCGGGAGCAGTCCGCGCTCGTCGTTCACTCCGTCGCGGCGCGGGCCCCGGAACTGCGGCCAGCCGGGTTCAGTCGACGCGATGAGCTCCGCGCCGGCGCCGAACGCCGCCCCCGTCGCTCCCACCCACAAGACCGCCGCGAATATCAACGGCCGCAGCCGGCTGGAAGATCTCGCCATGGTCTTCGCGCTCAACGCTCAACTCTAAACCAGACAAATCCAGAAGAGTGCCCGCGAATCACGCGAATTGACGCGAATTTCAGAGGAGAGGGACAGGACATAGTTTGCGCGGTGCGCTTTCATTTTTCAGTGGACCGAGTTCTCTCGCTGATCTCATTCGCGTTTATTCGCGTCCATTCGCGGGCTGCTCTTAAGAAACAGCGCCGTTCGTGTAGCGGCGAGCACCAGCGAGCCGAGAGTGTGCAAGACGACTCGCTGGCGCTCGTCGCTACAAACTGGGTTTCTTCCCATCACGGGCAAAAGTTCCTTTTGCGGTTGGGGCTGCATTGTTCCGGCTCAACTCTCAACTCGACCGCCCTCTCCTCACTCGCCGACGCACCACAGGTATTCCTGGCGCGGATCGCCCTTCTTGGCGTGCCGCAGATACAGGCGATTTCCACAGATGGCGGGTGAGGCGTACGCCTCGTCGCCCAGTTGGTTTTGCGCGATGAGCTTGCAGCGTTCCGGCGTCGCCTCGAAGACCGATGTCACCCCGCGCAAACTCGTCGCATAGATCCGATCGCCCACCATGACGGGCGAAGGGTAGAAGTCCTTGTCCACCTTTTCGCGCCACCGCTCCTCGCCCGTGTCGGCTTTCCAGCACACCGCCTGCCCGGCGTCCAGGACGGCAAAGACGTGGCCGCCGCGCACCAGCATCGACGGCACATAGAGCCGCAGGCCTTTCTGCCAGGCGACGCGGCCGGAACCGTCCGCCTCGATTGCGGCGACGTGATTCTTTGGATACCCGCCGCCGATGAACACCCGCCGGCCGTCGGTCGCCGGCGTCACGACGGTCTCCTCGGTCGAGCCCTCCGTCTCCCACAGCGTCTTACCGGTCAACGGATCCAGACTCGTGACGAGATTGCACCCCGCGACGATCATCTGCGCCCGCCCGGCAATCTCGGCCACCACGGGCGAAGAATAGTTGGGGATCTTCGGCCGCAGGTGCTGCCACCGGAGGCGGCCGGTCTCCCGGTCAAGCGCGGCCAGTTTCCCGCCGCCCTTGTGATCCGCCGTCACCAGCACGACGGATTGAAACACCACCGGCGAAGACCCGAAACCCTGGTGCGTCACGAATTCTGACACCTGCTGCTGCCATACGATCTTACCCGTGAGATCGAGCGCGGTCGTGTGGACGGCGTTGTGATTGAGAAAATTGACGTAGAGCCGCTCGCCGTCGGACGCGACCGTCGACGACGCCTGCGACGTGTTCCGGTGCCCGGCGGTGTCGAGGTTGCCCCGGTGCACGACCGTCTCCCACACCGGCTTGCCCGTCGCGCGGTCCAGGCAAAGGACCAGTTGCTCCTGCTTCGCCTGGTCGGCGGTCGTCAGGTACACCCGTTCGCCGACAATCGTCGGTGAACTGTGCCCCCTGCCCCGAATCGCCGTGCGCCAGAGGACATGCTGCGTTTCGCTCCACTGGGTGGGCACGGTCTGCGCCGCGGCCGCCTGACCGTCGCGCGTGGGTCCGCGCCAGCCCGGCCAGTCCGTGGCAGTGACCGCGGCGGCGACAAGTCGCCCCCCTGCCAGCATCGTAACGACCCAAAATGCGCGAGATATCTTCATGGAATTTGCGGCACCGGAACTTCCGGCGATCCAGCGCGCGGGCGCAAGCGCAACACGCGGCACGACCGGGGCGCATCCCACTTTCCTGCAGGGCTACTTTGTTCGAGGGTGGGGCGCGACCGCTGGGCGCGCCGTCCGTCCGAGAGCGTGCGTGGCTCGCGGCGGGCCCAGCGGTCCCACCCCACCTCCAAGAAACTGAGATGCGTCCCCGCGACCGGGCAGCATCACTTCGGATTCGCGTTCGGGCGCCGCAACGCCCATGCCGTCCTTTGCCATCGCTGAACCGGCGCGGCGAAGCGGCATCCGGAGATCGGTGCGCCGTCCAGTCACCGGCGTAACCTCATGAAAACTCTGCTCTGCTTGTTCTGCGGCCTGTCCGTCACGGCGTTTGCCGCCGACCTCGTGCTCTCGGTCGAGGAGCCGAGCGGTGTCGCGCGGCCGAACTGGCCGGTCACGAGCGGTGTCCCGTTCGCAGCCGGCGCACTGCGCGATCCGAAGGCGGTGGAACTTCGCACCGTCGACGGCGCAATCCTTCCGCTGCAGACCGACGTGATCGCCCGCTGGCCGGACGGTTCCGTCCGGTGGCTGTTGCTCGATTTTCAGACGAGCCTCGCGCCGAAACAGCAGAAGAAGTTCCGGCTTAGCGACCAAAAGCCGGCGTCCGCGCCTGTGAGCAAGCTGCGGGTCTCGACCGCCGGCGCGCGCACCACGATCGACACGGGACCGCTGCGGCTGGAGTTGAATCGCGAGGCGTTCGATCCCTTCGGCCAGGTCTGGCTCGACCGCAACGGCGACGGTCGGTTCGACGCCGCCGAGCGCGTCACGCGTGAAGGCGGCGGATTTTTCGTCCGCGACGCCGAGGGCAAACGCTTCGAGTCCCGGCTGGCGCCCGCGGAAATCACGCTCGAGGAGTCGGGTCCGCTGCGGGTCTGCGTCCGCGTCGCCGGCCGGCACGCCGCCGCCGACGGCACGTTGTTCAGCTACGTGCTGCGGCTGCACGCGTATCGTGGTCAGCCCTACGTGCGCTGCGCCTACACGTTCATTAATGATTATCCCGACGAGGTGATGGTGGGCATCAAGGAGCTGGGACTCACCGTCCGGCTGGCGGCCGGGGCCGCGACCGCCGCCACCGCGCAAATCGGCGGCGCACCGGCCGGTGCCGCCCGGTTGTTCCAGATCGACGAGGCCCATTACGATCTCGATGGCGGGGCCGCCGACGGCCGCGGCCGCGGATGGGCGCTGGTTTCCGCCGGCGAAGCGCGGCTCGCCGTGGGCTTGCGCGAATTCTGGCAGCAGTGGCCGAAGTCGATTCAGGCGCGCGACGGCGCCATCACGCTCGGACTCTGCCCGGAGTTTTCCCCGGGGCGGTACGACGGCAAGACGCTGGCCGAGGAAAACAAGCTCTACTACGCGCTGCGGCGCGGCGTGCACACCTTCAAGATCGGCGTGGGGAAGACGCACGAATTCTGGGTCAACTTCGCCGCGCGGCCGGAAAAGCCCGAGGCGCTCGACGCGTTTTTCCGCGCGACCGAGGATCCGCTGCTTGCCACGTGCGAGCCGGCTTACGTCAGCTCGACGCAGACGGCCGGCGATCTGCCGCCGGCCGATCCGCAGAAGTATCTCGGCTACGACGCGTGGTTCGAGCGCAACCTCGCCGATCACCTGAAGCGGCGCGAACGCGAACGCGAATACGGCATGCTGAACTACGGCGACTGGTTCGGCGAACGGCAGGTCAATTGGGGCAACCTCGAGTACGATCTCCAGCGCGGGATGTTCCTGCAGTATCTCCGCACGGGCGACCGGCGCTTCTTCGAGCGCGGGGCGCAGGCAACGCGGCATCACATCGACGTGGACGTCGTCCACGCGACCAACGCGCACTTGAAAAACCCGTGGGGCCTGCCGCCCGTGGTTGGTGAAATCTGGCTGCACAGCCTGAACCACACCGGCGGCTATTTCATCAACGCGCCGCTGCCGGTCGATCGCACGTACCAGATGGGCCACAGCTCGAACTACGGCCACGTCTGGGTCTCCGGCGATCTCGACTATTACTTTCTTACCGGCGATCGCCGCGCGCGCGAGGTGGCGTTGTCCGTCGCCGACATGATGTCGTCGGCGATGACGCGGAAGGTCGGCACGCACATCCGCGATATTGGCTGGCCGACGATTCTCGTCCTTTCCGCCTACGAGGCGACGCTCGATCCGAAATACCTCGACGCCGCGAAGCGCAATTGGGAGTCGCTGAAGGCGGGTCTGGATCCGAAGCGCGGCTGGATCGTGAAACTGGCGAGCGACCATTGTCTGCACCCGGCCGGCAGCACGACCGAGCAGCGCAACACGATTTACAAGGACCAGCGGTGCCAGGGCAACGTGCCGTTCATGGAGGGGCTCACGCTCGGCGCGCTGGCGCGGTACCATCGCATCACCCACGATCCCGAGGTGCTGAAGGCGATCACGGTGGGCGTCGACCAGATGATCCGCGAGTGCTGGCTCGAGGACAAAAAGACGTTCCGCTACACCGCGTGTCCGCTGACCTCGCCCGCGTATGACGGGTTGATGCTCGGCGCGGAAGCGATCGCTTACGAGGCCAAGCTCACGGGCAATCCCGAGCACCAGCGGATTCTCCGCGAAGGCATGCAGTCCGCGATCGGCCGCGCGACCGGCGGCTTCGGCAAGAGCTTCGGGCAGATGACGTTTTTCGCGCCGTTCGCGCTGAGCGCGCTGGAGTAGGAACCAGCTCCGACTTGTAGGGCGGGGTCTCCCGACCCCGCCGCCAGGAACTTCGCGACTCCAATTTCGGCGGGGTCGGGAGACCCCGCCCTACAGCGTCCGTCACCCCCTCATTTCGCCGCGATCGCGTAGAGCTTCTTCTGCCCGGTGAGGTAGAGCACGCCGTTCGCCGCGACCGGGGTGCCGTGCGCCATGTCGGGCAGCGATTCGTTTTTCGCGATGAGCTTCTTCGCCCGGCCCGCCGCGAAGATGTGCACGGCGCCCTCGCCCACCTGCACGTAAACCTTGCCGTCGGCCACGAGCGGCGAACCCCAGATGTTCGACAGCAAATCGTGCGTCCAGAGCTTCTCGCCCGTTTTCGCATCGAGGCAGCTGAGGAAACCCGTGGTGTCCGCCGCGTACACGAGTCCGTCGTGCACCGCGACGGTCGAGATGCTGTCGTTGAATTCCTTTCCGCCCACCCGCCAAATCTCGGCGGTCTTCGTGACGTCGCCGCTTTGCCGGGCGTCGAGGCACCGCAACGCACCCGGGCCACTGCTGGCCTCCGGTTCGCCGATGGCGATGAACACCCGGTCGCCGGCAAACACCGGCGCCGCCACGAAGTTGAAACTCGTCTCCGGCGCGCCGTCCGCCGCGGGTTTCTCGTGCGCCTTGCCGTTGAATTTCCACCGCAGCCGGCCCGTCACCGGCTCGTAGCTGTACAACCAGCCGTCACCGCCGGGAAAAATCACCTGCGGCTGGCCGGCCACGACGCCGTATCCGGGCGAGCCCCACTGGCCGGTGATGATTTTGGCGCCCGGTGCGTTGTCCTGCCAGACCACGTCGCCGGTTTGGCGATGCACGGCCACAAAGCTCGGCGCCGCGGGATTCTTCACGACGCCCGTCTTGTTGTCCGCGCCCTGGCCGGTGACGACGTAAACGAGATCGCCCACCACGACGGGCGACGAGGCCGAGGCCTGGTTCGGCGTCACGCCGAGTTTCGCCCGAAAATCCAGCGTCCACACCGCGGCCCCGTCGCTCGCGGCGCGGCACACGAGTTCGGCGCGATTGCTGACGTAGTACACGCGATCGCCCGCGAGGCACGGCGTCGAGCAAATGCCGATGCTGCTCTCGTCCTCGCTCGGGCTCGGCAGCTTCTCGTGCACCGCCCGCCAGAGCAGCGCGCCATCGCGCTCGGAAAAACACTTCAACACGCCGCGCTTCGCGTTCGATTTCGGATCGTCGTTGTCGGTGCCGATGAACACGCGGCCGCCGCCGATCACCGGCGCGCCAAAGGTCACTTTCCCGAGCTCGGCCGCCCACTTGACGTTCTTCTGCTCGCTCCACTCGATCGGCAGCCCGCGCTCGGCCGAGACCATGTTGCGGTCGGGCCGGCCGCCGAGCATCGGCCAGTCGGCGGCGAACAGCGGGCACGTCATTAGCGTCAGCAGCAACGCATGATAAAGGCTTGCCGCGGCCCGATGTAGGGCGGGGTCGCCGACCCCGCCGACGCTCACGAGCGGTTTTCGCGCGGCGGGGTCAGGCGACCCCGCCCTACATCCAGAATTGCGGCACCGCGGCGCGGAGGAACCCGTCACTTCCCGCCGATGCATACCAGGTGGCTGAAGGTCTTCACGTAAAGGTGATCGCCGTCGACGCAAGGCGTGCTGTGCGTGCCTTCGCCGATCGGGTTGCGGCCGAGCAGTTCGAACTTCTCGCCGGTCGCGAGCACGAGCATCTCGCCCTTCGACGTCGCGCAGTAAATCTTGCCGTCGATCATCACCGGCGAAGCGAAGAACTCCGCGCGCAGCCGCTCCGACCAGATCTCGCGGCCGGTCGCGGCCTCGATCGCCGAGGCAATGCCGGCGTCGCTGATCAAGTAAACGCGTCCGTCGAGGGAGAGGGGCGTAGGGACGTACGGCGTCGCTTTCCGCAGCGTGTAGGCCACGTGCGTCTTGCTCACGTTGCCTTTGCCGCCCAGCTTGATCGCGGCGAGATAATTGCCGGCGCCTCCGCCCTGGCCGCAGCTGCCGATGGCGACATCGCCGGCGATGATCGGCGAGGCAACCACGCGAATCTTGTAGACCGGTGCCTCCCAGTTCGGCGTGCCGGTCTTCGGATCGAGGCTCGAGATGCCGTGCGACTGGCTGCTGAGGATCAGCTCGGGCGCGCCGCTCGCCGGCGTGTAGATGCACGGCGTGCCGTAGGCGGTGTATTCCGGACTCGGCTTGCGCGGCGTCTTCCAGACCGGTTCGCCGGTTTTCAGATTCAACGCCGTCACGAAACTGTCGCCGTCCTGATCGTTCGTCACAATCACGGTGTTCTCGTAGATGATCGGCGAGGCACCGTGGCCGTGCTGCGATTCGAACGGGCCGAGGTCGCGGCTCCAGAGTTCCTGGCCCCCGTGAGTGAAGCTGCGCACCCAGAAGTGCTCGCGCGAAACGAAGCAGGCGATCACGCGCTCGGCGTCGACGACCGGCGAGCCGTTGGCGAAGCTCGCGTTGCGGTTGGCCGGCCGGTGGGTCGGCAACTCGTAGGTTTTTCGCCAGAGTTCCCTGCCCGTGCGCTTGTCGAGGCAGAGGAAAACCCGCTCGCGACCCGCGTCGACCGCACTCGAAACGAAGAGCTTGTCGCCCCAGATGACCGGCTGCGAGTGCCCCTGCCCGTCGATGGCGATCCGCCAGCGGAAATCCGCCTCCGTCCAGGTGACGGGAACGCCTTTCGCAGTGCTGATGCCCGTGCCGTTGGGACCGCGGAAGCGCGTCCACTCCTGCGCCGAGGCGGCATCTGCCAGCGCGAGCGCGGTGGCGCAGGTGCCGAGCAAGAGGAGGTTTCGGGGCGAACGGATGAAAAGCGTGGGGAGACGCATGGGGAGCGGGCCGCCACGCCAAAGGATTTCCGGTGCGGCGGCAAGGGTTTGTCGGGGCGTCAATTCGGCAACGACGGGCAGTCTCGATGTAGGGCGGGGTCTCCGCACCCCGCCCCTCTCGCATCGGACAACGCGGCGGGGTCGGGTGACCCCGCCCTACAGTCAGGCACATGCGAAGCGGGAAATCTCCGCGCTCTTCGCGGCCTCCGGCAAGGGGACTGAACCGCGGACACGGCTCGACATCGCGCGGTGGCTGCCTCTGTCTCGCACCCCTCCCCCATGCCCCGCGGCATTCTTGTTTTCGCTGCTCTGGTCGGCGCCGCATCGCAACTCGCCGCCGCCACCTTTGTCGACCCCAAGCCGCCGCACGTGGCCGAGTTGAAGCCGATGGCACCGCCCGCGCCGGCGACGAATCCCGACACCACCTTCCATGCGGCGCCGCGACCGCTGCCGCAGGATGCCGTGACGAGCGACTGGCCGTCGTTTCTCGGGCCGACCCACAACATGGTTTCGCCGGAAACGCGGCTGCGGCGCGAGTTTCCCGCCGCCGGCCTCGCGCCGGTTTGGGAAATGAAGAAGGGTGAAGGCTTCTCCGCCCCCGCGATCCTGGGCCAGCGGCTGGTCCTCTTCCATCGCGTTGGCGAAAACGAGGTGGTCGACTGTCTCCATCCGGCCGATGGCCGACGGTATTGGCGATTCAGTTACGCGACGCCCTACCAGGATCGTTACGGGTTCAATCCGGGACCGCGGGCGAGTGCGGCCATCGCCGACGGCGCGGTGTTCACCTACGGCGTGGCCGGCACGCTGCACTGCCTCGATCTCGAGACCGGGCAGGTCCGCTGGCGGCGCGAGCTGTTGAGCGAGTTTGGCCTCGAGCAGAACTTTTTCGGCGTCGGCTCCAGTCCGCTGGTCGAGGGCGACAAGGTGATCATCAACGTCGGCGCGCCGGCCGGTCCCTGCGTGGCGGCCTTCGATTCGAAAACCGGCCGAATGCTCTGGGGCGCGGGCCGCATATGGGGACCAAGCTACGCGTCGCCGATCCCTGGGACGGTCCGCGGCAAACGCCGCGTCTTCGTGTTTGCCGGGGGCGAGAGCAAGCCGCCGACCGGAGGGCTGCTTTGCCTCGATCCGGCAAACGGCGCGGTCGATTTCACTTTTCCGTGGCGCGGCGACCGCTACGAGTCGGTGAACGCGGCTTCGCCGGTCGTGATCGGCGACAGCGTGTTCATCGCGGAATGCTACGGTGCCGGCGGTGCACTGGTCGACATCCGGCCGGACATGACGGCGCGGCAGCGCTGGGCGAATCCGACGTTCGGCATGCATTTCATGACCGCGGTGCCGGGCGGCGATTACCTGTACGGCATCAACGGTCACGGCCCGAGCGACGCCGATTTCGTCTGCGTGGAAGTGAAGACCGGCCGCGAGGTCTGGCGGACGCAGCCGATCTGGCAGGAAAAAGTCACCGGCAAGCGCGGCACGCAGGCCATGAACGTCGGCACGTTTCGCTCGTCGCTGCTGAAGGTCGACGGCCGCACGCTGTGCCTCGGCGAATTCGGTCATCTGCTCTGGCTGGACCTGCAGCCGGCCGGCTATCGCGAGCTGGCGCGCACGTGGTTGTTTGCCGCCACGGAAACCTGGACGCCACCGGTGCTCAGCCGCGGCCTCCTCTACGTTTGCCAAAACTCCCGCGGCGCACTCCACGACGAACCGCCACGATTGCTCTGTTACGATTTGCGCGCGGGCGATTGAGCCGCGCAGACTGGATTCTTGAACAGCCAGGCCCCTTGCGTGCAGATGAAGTTTTCGACGCTCGATCTTCACCACGGATTGCTTGGCGCGGCGAGGCCGCAACCAAACCCCAATCCCCAATCCTTTGAACAAAAGGCAACGAAGTGAACGAAGGCCCCGGACCATTCCTACACTTTGTTTTCTTCT
>Ga0080064_1004008_pt1 | contig 19812 bp, 12 predicted proteins | sample Subgrocontami54m_FD_69260 | JGI IMG/M metagenome (GOLD analysis project Ga0080064, IMG submission 69260) | Subsurface groundwater microbial communities from S. Glens Falls, New York, USA - GMW46 contaminated, 5.4 m (SPADES assembly) (version 2) ...
TGGCCCCCGGCGTGCGCATCAAGGCCGCCCGCGGCTGACGCACGGGTGTCATCCCGGTGCTTGTCACCGGGATCCCCTGAGCCGCAAGCTCCAACGCTCCCCGATGGCTGGATGCCGGGGACAAGCCCCGGCATGACCTCGAATCATCCGTGCGTGATCAAATCTCGTTGCGGCGCTTGACTTCGCCACAGTTGCAACCCTTATCACCCGTGGGCTGCGCTACCGCTCGAATTGGGGACGCACATGGCCAAGGTCATCGCCATCTGGGGCATCGTCGCCGTCGCCTCCGCGATCGCCGCCGGCATCGTCGCCGGCGCCAAGCGCCGCGATTACTCGTTCTGGGCGGCCTGGAGTTTCTTGGTGCCGCCGGTGCTGCTCATCCTGCTGCTGATGCCGAGCAACAAAGGCCCCCGCCCACGCCGCCCCAGCATCGACGAGCTCGAGAACCGGCAGGCGTATTGACGCTTCGCGGGGGTCAGACCCCTCGCCTCTTCGCCCAGTGACAAGTCACCGCCGTCAACGCGAGGGGTCTGACCCCTTCTTGCTGCGGATCGCCGCCTGCGCCGCGGCCAGCCGCGCCACCGGCACGCGGAAGGGCGAGCAGGACACGTAGTCGAGCTCGGCCGAATGGAAGAAGGCGATGGAGGCCGGATCGCCGCCGTGCTCGCCGCAGATGCCGATCTTGAGACCCGGCCGCGCCTTGCGCCCGCGCTCCGTCCCGAAGCGCACCAGCTCGCCGACGCCGGCCTGATCGATGGACACGAACGGGTCGACCTCGAAGATCGCCCGCTCCGTGTAGTTGTTGAGAATCGGCGCTGCGTCGTCGCGCGACAGACCCAGGCAGGTTTGCGTTAGGTCGTTGGTGCCGAACGAGAAGAACTCGGCCCCGGCCTCGCCCGAGGCGATCTCGTCGGCCTTGAGAGCGGCGCGCGGCAGCTCGATCATGGTGCCGATCTGATAGTCGAGCCTGGCCCCGGTCTCCTTCTCGACCGCCTGCGCCGCCTTGACGATGACGGTGCGCAGAATGTCGAACTCGCGGCGGTAGGCGATGAGCGGGATCATCACCTCCGGCACCACGGGCTTGCCGGTCTTCCTGGCCGCATTGACGGCTGCCTCGAAGATGGCGCGCGCCTGGATCTCGGTGATTTCCGGATAGCGGATGGCGAGCCGGCAGCCGCGGAACCCCAGCATCGGGTTGAATTCGTGCAGCTCGGCAACGCGTGCCTGCAGCTTCTCCAGCGGCACGTTGAGCGCCTTGGCGACGGCGGCCGCCTCCTTGGCCTCGTGGGGGAGGAACTCGTGCAGGGGAGGGTCGAGCAGGCGGATCGTCACCGGCAGCCCGGCCATGATCTCGAACAGCGCCTCGAAGTCGGCGCGCTGCATGGGCAGGATCTTGGCGAGCGCCCGGCGGCGGCCGGCCTCGTCGTCCGCGCAGATCATCTCGCGCATGGCAAGGATGCGGCTCTCCTCGAAGAACATGTGCTCGGTGCGGCACAGGCCGATGCCCTCGGCGCCAAAATCGACCGCCTGCTTGGCATCGCGCGGCGTGTCGGCGTTGGCCCTGACCCCCAGCGAGCGCGCCGCGTCGGCCCATTGCATCACCTGGACGAAGTCGCCCGACAGCTCCGGCTGGCGCATCTTCACGCGGCCCTTCAGGATCTCGCCCTTGGCGCCGTCGATGGTGATGACGTCGCCCTTGCGGAAGGTCTGGCCGGCGACCGTCATGGTGCCGGCCTTGTAATCGATGCGCAGGGTGCCGGCGCCGCACACGCAGGGCCGCCCCATGCCGCGCGCCACCACGGCGGCATGGCTGGTCATGCCGCCCCGCGTGGTGAGGATGCCGGCCGCGGCATGCATGCCGTGGATGTCCTCGGGGCTGGTTTCGACGCGCACCAGGATCACCTCGCGGCCTTGCGCCTTCATGGTCTCGGCCTCGTCGGCGTCGAACACGATCTCGCCCGAAGCCGCTCCGGGCGAGGCCGGCAGGCCTGTTGCGACTAGATGGCGCTCCGCTGCTGGATCGATGGTTGGATGCAGCAGCTGGTCGAGCGCGGCCGCATCGATGCGCAGCACCGCCTCATCCGGCGTGATCAGCCCTTCGGTCACCAGATCGACAGCGATCTTGAGAGCGGCCTTGGTGGTGCGCTTGCCGGACCGCGTCTGCAGCATCCAGAGCTTGTCCTCCTGGATGGTGAACTCGATGTCCTGCATGTCGCGGTAGCGCTTCTCGAGCCTGTCGAACACGTCTGCCAGCTGGCGATAGGTGTCGGGCATCGCCGCCTCGAGGGATGGAGCCCGCTCGCCGGCCTCCTGGCGCGCCGCCTCGGTCAGCGGCTGCGGCGTGCGGATGCCCGCCACCACGTCCTCGCCTTGCGCGTTGATCAGGAACTCGCCGTAGACCTCGCGTGCCCCGGTCGAGGGATTGCGGGTGAAGGCAACGCCGGTGGCCGAGGTGTCGCCCAGGTTCCCGAACACCATCGCCTGTACGTTGACCGCCGTGCCCCAGCTGTCGGGGATGCCGTGCAGGCGGCGATAGGTGTTGGCGCGTTGGTTCTGCCAGGAGCCGAACACGGCGCCGATCGCCCCCCACAGCTGCTCCCCCGTCGCCTGCGGGAACGGCTTGCCGCTCTCGCGCTCCACCGCCTCCTTGTAGGCATCGATGATCTCGAGCCAATCTTCGGCGCCCAGGTCCGTGTCGAGCGAGTGACCATTGAGGTTCTTGTGATGCTCGAGGATGTCTTCGAACACGCCGTGCCCCACGCCCAGCACCACGTTGGAGTACATCTGGATGAAGCGGCGGTAGCTGTCGTAGGCGAAGCGATCGTTGCCGGACTTGGCGGCGAGCCCCTTCACGGTGTCGTCGTTGAGGCCGAGATTGAGGATGGTGTCCATCATGCCGGGCATGGAGGCGCGCGCGCCCGAGCGCACCGACACCAGCAGCGGCGCGGCGGCATCGCCGAAGGTGGCGCCGACCGCCTTGCCGAGTTGCGCCAGTGCCGCCTCCACCTCCCGCTCGAGGCCGTCGGGCAGCGTGCGGCCGTTGGCGTAGTAGGCGGTGCACACTTCCGTGGTGATGGTGAAGCCCGGCGGGACGGGCAGGCCGAGGCTCGCCATCTCGGCGAGGTTGGCGCCCTTCCCGCCCAGCAGGCTTTTCATGTCCGCCGCACCGTCGGCCTTGCCGGCGCCGAACAGATAGACCCGCTTGCCCACGAGCTTGGCAACGGAACGGCTGGGTGCGTTCATCCTGCTTACTCCCCCAAATGGCTTTGTTTGACCGCCAATGTCGAACCGCGCGCGAAACCTGCCCATATCAGCCCTTCCGTGTCACTGAAAGCTTAACCGCCGCCGGAGAGGCAGCGTCTTGTGCAGAACGAAGCCACGCCCCCTGCCGTTCCAGGGCGTGCCGCGCTCAGGCTTGGCAAGGCTGCGCATGCAAATTCCTATGAGGCCTCCACCTCCGGCATTGCTGGCGTGAGCGGGCTGACAAACCTCGCAAACAGCCTGGCGGTCGCAACAAAAATCACGACATCGATCGCGAACAAGAAGCACTTGGCGACCCATTCCAGGGCCAGCTCTCGGTTGGGTATCTGCAGCGGCGGCAGGTCCTGCGGAAAGTCGAAAAACAGTCGCGCGGCGAAGAAGAACAAGAGCAGCAACCCCAGTATGGCCTTATAGGAGCGACCGATGAGCCGCGAATTATAAGCTCCCACCGCCCGGTAGAAGTCGCCTTCCCTGCTGAAGACAACTTGGCTCGGTGAAATCTCCAGCGCCTTTCTGAGCTCGGGCTCGATGCGCTGTAGATAGACGTAGTAGTTCGTGATGATGCTGGTCCGGTTGACCAGATTGGCTGTGAGATAGAAAACCGTGACCACCAGGAACGCCAGAATCAGGTCGCCTGCCACGGGCGTCAAAGCGTCGAGACGCGTCAAGTTCGCATCCTTCAAGGGAACGTACTTGAGAAAAACCTCCTTGAGAGCCGGGGCGATCAGCGGACGGGCAAATGCCACCAAGGCGGCGCCTGCGAGCACGGCGACAAGCGTAACGAATTGCCGGCTTCGCCGCTCCCAATGGTGTATCACCAGCTCCATGGTCTTCTGGTAGTGCTCGGCGAGCACAGCCGCACGCAGTGTGGCCAAGTCTGTGGTCGTGGTTGCGGGCATATCCTTCCCCTTCCTTGCGCAATCGCAGCGCACAGAGCATGACAACAAGGCTAGCGCGGGGCAGACCCGACAAGGTGCCGACCTCGCGATTGACAGTCTGGCATGTCTGGCCGCTATGTTGCCCTCGCCATTCTCATCCACACGCCAGCCCACGGGTCACCGATGCGCGCGCAAACCGCTCCAGCCTCCAGCCATGCTGTCAGCCAGATGCTGAGCCAGGTCCTGAAAAAGCTCGACGCCACGCAGGAGGGGGCGCTGGCGCGGCTGTTCGAGCTGATCCGCATCCCCAGCGTCTCGACCGATCCTGCCTACCAGCCGCAGTGCCAAAAGGCGGCCGAATGGTGCGCGCACCAGCTCGGCGACATCGGCTTCGAGGCCCGCGTGGTGAAGACGACCGGCCACCCCATGGTGGTGGGCCACGCCAAGTCCGCGCTCAGGCCAGGCGCCCCGCACATGCTGTTCTACGGCCACTACGACGTGCAGCCGCCCGATCCCCTCGATCTGTGGAAGACGCCGCCGTTCGAGCCGCGCATCGCCGCCGACAAGATCAACGGCCGGGTCATCGTCGCCCGCGGCGCGGAGGACAACAAGGGCCAGCTCATGACCTTCTTCGAGGCCGTGCGCGCCTGGAGGAGCGTCGCCGGCACCGCGCCTATCGCCATCACCGTGCTGCTCGAGGGCGAGGAGGAGTGCGGCTCGCCGTCGCTGCCGGGGTTCCTGGCCCAGCACGGCAAGGAGGTGACGGCCGACTTGGCGCTGGTCTGCGACACCGGCCAGTGGGACAAGGATACGCCGGCCATCGCCTCGCAGCTGAGGGGCATCGCCGCCACCGAGATCGTCATCACGGGTCCGAGCCGCGACCTGCATTCAGGCAGCTACGGCGGCGCCGCCATGAACCCCATCCGCGCGCTGGCGAAGATCATGGGCGAGATGCACGACGATGCCGGCAAGGTGCGCATCCCCGGCTTCTACGACGGCATCAGGAAGCCGTCGCCGAAGGTGCTGGAGCAGTGGGCGGGCCTCGATTTCGACGCCGCTGAGTTCCTGGGCGAGGTCGGCTTGAGCCGGGGCGCCGGCGAGCGGCGCTACAGCGTGCTCGAGCAGATCTGGGCGCGTCCGACGCTGGAGTTCAACGGCATCACAGGGGGCTACCAGGGCGTCGGCACCAAGACCGTGATCCCCGCGCACGCCTCGGTCAAGATCACCTGCCGGCTGGTGCCCGGCCAGGACCCCAAGATGCTGCAGAAGGGCATCGAGACGTTCGTCAGGGAGCGGCTGCCAGCGGACTGCAAGGCCGAATTCCGTCACGGCCAAGGTTCGCAGGCCATCGCCTTCGACGTCAAGGCCAAGCACGTCCGGCGCGCGGCCGAGGCCCTGGAGGAGGAGTGGGGACGGCCGGCCGCGCTCATCGGCATGGGCGGCTCGATCCCCATCGTCACCGCCTTCAAGGAGGCGCTCGGCATGGACAGCCTGCTGGTCGGCTTCGGCCTCGACGACGACCGCATCCATTCCCCCAACGAGAAGTACAACCTCACCTCGTTCCGCAAGGGCGCGCGCAGCTGGGCCCGCATTCTCGACAAGCTGGCGGGATGAGTTGGGCGGTGGGCCGGCGATAGGAGCCCTCGTCGCGCTACCGTCGCGGGCCCGGTAGTGCTGGCCGTGTTCCGAAGGGCTTGACTCCTCTCCCAAGGTTGTTCTTTATTTGTTCCTGACCCAACGCGTAGGTCTTGTTCCCAAATAGTTGTCGGGGAGGCTGCAATGCCAGGAAATCTCATCTTGCTAACGAGCACGCGGCTCGTGCGCCTCGCCGCTGCTGCAGTCGTTCTGGTCTTCGCCGCCGGCGACGCGCTGGCCCAGCGCCCGCCCTATCGCGAGCGCCCCGACAGCTACACCCGCGATAACGACGGCCGTACGCGCGCCGAGCGCGACTACAAGCCGGGCGTCTTCGACTATTACCTGCTGGCGCTGTCCTGGAGCCCGACCTACTGCGCCGACATCGGCGATAGCCGCCGCGACCCGCAGTGCAGCCGCTCGGGCGGCCGTCCTTTTGCGTTCGTGCTGCACGGGCTGTGGCCGCAGTTCGAGCGCGGCTGGCCGCGCAACTGCCGCGGCACCGACCGCGACTGGGTGCCGGGGCCGGTGGCCGAGCGCATGCTCGACATCATGCCGAGCAAGCGGCTCGTGTTCCACGAGTACCGCACGCACGGCACCTGCTCGGGCCTCGGCGTCGACGCCTACTTCGACCTCGCCCGCAAGCTCCACGACAAGGTCAAGATCCCGCCCCGCTTCGTCAACCTCACGGACGAGCGCATGATGATCGGCCCCGGCGAGCTCGCGCGCGAGTTCCTCGCCGTCAACCCCGGGCTCGAGCCCGACATGATCGTCGTGCAGTGCGGCGGGGCCGGCAACCGGCTGAAGGAGGTGCGCATCTGCTTGGACAAGGGGGGCGAGTTCCGCCCCTGCGGGCGCAACGAGAACCAGAGCCGGCTGTGCTCGGCCGAGCGCATGTACGTGCCGCCCGTGCGGCTGGGCGCCGATCGCGGCGGAGTGCCCGATCGCCGGGCGCCGCCGCTACCGCGGGATATCCTGCCTGGCCCCCGCGACGAGCGGCGCCTGTAGGCTTGGACACGTCCCCAAAAAAACAATCGAGCCCCCAAGGGGGGGCTCGACGCAGTCTCTGTGTTTCCAGCGTCAGCCGGCAGGGTTACCGCGTAAACGGAATGATCAGATCGATACCCGCTGTGAATTGATGATCCTTGGTGCCAGCGTCGAATGCGTTGGTGTCCGAGGACCAGTCCCAGCGAACCTCTGGCCGGAGCACGAGACCTTCGAAACGCTTCTCGACGGGAGGCTTGTAGTTGGCACCCAACGTCACTGCATAGTAAGTGGTCGGGCCGTAGGCGATCGCGGTGTTCGGGAGGCCTTTTTCGAGGTTGACGAAGTCCTGCGTGCCCGGGAAGGCCGCAACGAAGGCCCCGTCCCTATCCTTCCAAACTTCGCCGCGTATACCGACCGACCACTGGTCATTGAGCGTATACGTGAAGTATTGAGCAACGCCCCATCCGGACGCATTCAACCCATCGTCGTGGATGTAGTTGAGATCCGTTGTGGACGTCAGCTTCTTCGTCACTTTCCATACGGCCGTGATGTCGTTCAAGTAGCGCAGATCGTTATTGGGATCGACCCCCGGCGTGTTCCTGGGCAACTCCGGGCCAATGTGGGTCGTGGCGGCAATCGTGAGGTCGCCCTTCAAGAGGTTGAGGCCAATGCCGCCATGGAAGGAGATGGCATCATTGTTGTCACCGTCATGACCGAAGGTCGTGTTCACGCCGGTGGTAACGCCCAGGTGAAGATCCAGCAGGGAGCTCACATGGGTAGTCGTCAGGATACCAGTATGCTTGAACGGAATTCCGAAGTTGAAGATGTAGCTGTGCGAGTAGAAGAAGTTTGCGGGCGCGTAGATGACCTCCGCGCCTTCCATGGTCACGAATTGTCCGACTTTTACATCGACACCGTCTTTGGTCAGCATCGGCAGATGGTAGTTGAGGTAGGCTTCGACGACATCGAGTTGGGGTCGGTGGTGCGTGACGTTGTCGAATTCTCCCAGGAAGTGGGTGTAGCGCGCGTCCGTGCCGTACATCCCCTGGAACTTGAACCCCATCTGGAACTGGGATGCCTTCTTCGGGTCGAGTGGCCGCTCGAGGGTCAAGATGAATTGGTTCAGCAGGAGATCGTCGGAGCGATCCGTGAAGAGGTGGCCAAAGTTCAGATGATCGGCTGGATCGGAGCCGTTGAACGTGTAGCCGGACTCGATATGGCCTGAGAACTTCACATCCTTCCACCAGCTGTCGCTGTAGCGCGGGGGCTCGTCCTTGAGGCTGCCCCTGCTGGGAAGTCCGTCCGCGAAGGCCGGTCCGGCGAGCATCAGCACAGCGAAAGCCGTGGCAGTACCGCCAGTAAAGCGTTGAAGTCTAGCGTTCATCGTGAGGCCCCTGCTGATTCGTTTGTGCCGACAATTCTGCAGGAATTCCAGTAAGCGCAATTAGAATTCGCGATGTCTGTGGGTTATCCACTGCATGACGTTGTATTGGCGCAACAGTTTGATTAACAAAGCTTTTACGCTGCGCTAAATGCTCAATATTGAGGCGGCGTTCTAAACAGTCGATGCTTGTTGGATAGGCAATTCGTGGCGCTTATTAGGTTGTAGCGGCTGGCCTTTTGTTGTCCTGGGAACGCGCTTTTCGCGTCTGTGGAAGAAAGAGGACAAATTCCGGGTGCTCGCCGGCAGCGGCGCGGCCCGATGGAAGGCCCTGTCCTCCTGGCTGACATCTCCGATTCGGCCGCCAGGGCGCAATGGGGTCGGCGGGTCGCACCTCATACGGTTCCGCGCGACCCATCGCCACAATTGCTGGACATTGCCGCATCTGCGCCACGGAACGCCCCAATGGGCGCCACGGAATGCCCCCACGGGCGCCTTTTTGCGGTGCACAGTTACGCTTGCGGTTGCGTAGTCCTCTACGGGCATCGCAGGCCGCGAGGGTCTTATCCGTCATACGTACGCGCAACAAATGCCGACGTGGGGATGACGGAGCGCCCAACGAACTGGCTATGCAACGCCGCCCCAAAACGCGGCGTCGTACACCGTCCGTTAACGGTAAAGACCCTATGAAGAAAGTAGAGCGTATTTTCCCGCGTGCTGGCGGTGGGCGCCGGGGAGTAGGGAAAACGGGTGGTGTACCATGCGTCGTGTTGGTGCGTATCTCCTCTTCGCATTCGTCTCAGTTCCCATTAACTATGCCGCCGCGGGCGAGATGCCCGGCATCAAGATCAGCCCGAACAACGCCGTACCGGAGTGCGTGACACCCGGACGGCTGCTGGCGTTCCTGAAGGACCGCAATCCCGGGCTCAATGCGAACTTCGATCGGGTTCCCATCGAGTACATGCGGATTGGCGATGAGCTCGGCGTGCGCTGGGACTTCGCCTTCTACCAGATGATGCTGGAGACCGGGTCGCTGAGCTACCGCAACGGCAGCCGCGCCGGCGACGTCAAGCCCACGCAGAACAATTTCGCCGGTCTGGGCGCCACCGGCCGCGGCGAGTCGGGCGAGAGCTTCAAGGACATCGCCGCCGGCGTGCGCGCGCACCTCGAGCACCTGCTGCTCTATTCCGGCGAGCGGCTCGAGAACCCCACCGCCGAGCGCACACGCAAGGTGCAGGAATGGGGCGTGCTGACCAACTGGCAGGCGCGCTTCAAGCGGCCCATCACCTTCGTCGACCTGGCGGCGCAATGGGCGCCGGGCTCCGGCAGCTACGCGCGCATGCTCGACGGCATCTCCGAGCGCTTCGCGGCATTCTGCGACCAGCCCGACCCGCGGCCCGAGCTGGTGGCCGAGGCGCGCGGGCACCGCGGCAAGGTGGCCGAGGCCAAGCCCGAGCGGCCATCTGGCGCGGAGCTGGCCAAGCGCGCCATCGACGACGCCAAGGCGGAGGAGAACAACCAGCGCTTCGCGCTCGGCGCACAGCAGGCGGCAAAGGCTCCGCCTGCCCCCTACAAGATCCTCAACCCGGCCCAGGACGCCGACGCGCAGGCCGCAGTCGCGCCGCCCACCGGCTCTCTCAGCAATGCCCTGGCGCCCGCGGCGAAGGCTGAAGCCCCCGCCGCCACCAAGACGCGCGAAAGCAAGCCGCGGACGGCCACCACCAAGCAGCAGCTCGTGGTGGCCTCTGCGGCAGGGGCCGCCAAGCCCCTCGTCCCGCCGGCGGCGGCTGGCCAGAAATGCCGCGTGTGGACCGCCAGCTACGGCGGCCAGAAGGCGCTCATCATCAAGTCGATCGTCGACAAGGTGGTCAACTACACGGTGCTCGACGTCAACGAGGGTGCCGAGTCGCGCGAGGCCGATGCCTTCATTGCCGCCTACGCCAAGGAGGGCGCCATCGCCGGCGAGTTCGGCAGCCAGTCGCAGGCGCTGGACAAGGCCTTCGAGCTCTGTCCCGAGGGCTAGAGCCGGTGCGAGCCGGCGTCGGCGCGACCGCTGCGGCGCGGCGGAGTGCGCTTCGCCGGATCGCAACGATTGAAGCGAAGGTGCACGGGGAACATGCGGTCGATGCTATCACGCCCACTGACACGGATTTTGTTGATCTGTGCCATTGGCGCGGCCGCGGTCGGCAGCGCCAGCGCCGCGCGGGGGCGCGGGCCCACGCTGCCCGAGATCAGGATCGCGTCCGCGGCGCAAGGGGTGCCGCACTGCGTGACACCCGGGCGCCTGATGCGCCATGTCATGGAGCGCACACGCGACCTCGACCCGCGCTTCCGCGACATCGCGCGCTACTACAAGCAGCACGGCGAGGCCCTGCACATCCGCTGGGACTACGCCTTCTACCAGATGCTGATCGAGACCAACTATCTGTCCTACAAGACCGGCAGCGGCCAGTGGGGCGACGTGGACCCGCGCCAGAACAATTTCGCCGGCATCGGCACGACCGGCGGCGGCGTGCCGGGCGACAGCTTCCCGGACGTGTCGATGGGCGTGCTGGCGCAGATGCAGCACCTCGTCGCCTACTCGGGCGAGCGCGTGCGGAAGCCGCTGGCGCCGCGCACACGCGAGAAGCAGGACGAGATCATCGAACTGTCGCAGGCGCTGCGGCGGCCGGTGCGCTTCGACGATCTCACCAACCGGTGGGCCAAGGACAGCAGCTACGCCAAGTCGATCGAGTGGGTGGCCGAGCGCTACCGCCACGCCAACTGCACGGAAACCGGCGAGCTGCTGCGCCCGACGCCCGAGGAAATTGCGGAGCAACCGTCCCGCCGGCAGCATCTGGCCGCGCTGGCGCCGGCGAAGGCCCGGAGGTCCGCGGCGGCCTCGCGGTCGGCCACCTGCGACGTGTTCGCGGCGAGCTACGGCGGCCCGATCGCGCTGCTGATCCGCTCCACGGCCGGCGCCACCATCAACTACACGGTCCTGCAGGTCGAGGAGGACCAGGAACAGCCGCAGGCCGATGCCTTCATCAAGGTGCACACGCCCAACGGCAAGACCATCGCCCGCTTCACCTCGCGCGAGCAGGCCGTAGCACGGGCGTTCCAGCTCTGCCAGGGGCCATCCTGAGCGCCATCCTGGCGCCGCATGCCATTGCCAGTTTGACGGGGGACCTCTTTCCGGGCCCGCAGCGCTTCCACAGCGTTGCAGGCCCGGAGGGAGGCGATGCCTTGACGCGGGGCGTCGAGACGGGCCTCAGTAGCGCCCTTGCAGCCTCCCAAGCTCGAGCAGGCGACACCCATGCGAAAATCGACGGCGAGTTCGGCAATTCTCGCGCTGGCGCTGGCTTTCGCCACCGCTCTTCCGGCGCGGGCCGACCCGTCGAAATATCCCCCGCCCCGTAACAACTGCCACAACAGCGGCAGCTTCGAGCGCTGGCTTGCCGGCTTCCGCCAGGAGGCGGCGGCCAACGGCATCTCGCGCGCGACCATCGCCGGCGCGCTCGACGGCATGACCTTGGACCAGGGCATCATCGCCCGCGATCGGCGGCAGAGCTTCTTTGCCCAGAGCTTCACCGCCTTTGCCGCCAAGCTGATCTCGCAGAACCGCCTGCAAGCCGGGGCAGCGCGCCTCAAGCAGCACCGCGAGCTGCTGGCCAGGGTGGACAAGCAATACGGCGTGCCCGGTCCCGTGATCGTCGCCTTCTGGGCGCTGGAGAGCGATTTCGGGGCGGGGATGGGCAATCTGCCCGTCCTGCGCTCGCTCGCCACGCTGGCCTACGATTGCCGACGCCCGGAGATGTTTCGCGACGAGCTGATGGACGCGCTGCGCATCATCGATCGCGGCGACCTCACGCCCGGGGAGATGATCGGCTCATGGGCCGGCGAGCTCGGCCAGACGCAGTTCCTCCCTTCCCACTACCTCAAATACGCCGTCGACTACGATGGCGACGGCCGGCGGAACCTCATGCACAGCGTGCCCGATGTCGTCGCCTCGACCGCCAACTTCATCGTCGAGCTCGGCTGGCAGCGCGGCCAGCCCTGGCTGCAGGAGGTGCGCGTCACCCGCGATCTCGCCTGGGACCAGGCCGACCTCGCCATCCAGCACCCGCGCTCCAAGTGGGCCGCATGGGGCGTCACGTCGGCCGACGGGCGGCTGCTGCCCGCCGACAATCTGCCGGCCTCGCTGGTGCTGCCGATGGGGCGGTTCGGGCCGGCGTTCCTGGCCTTCCAGAACTTCCAGATCTACCTGAAGTGGAACCAGTCGCTGAACTACTGCCTCACCGCCGCACACCTGGCAGCGCGGCTTGGCGGCGCGCCCTCCTTCAGCCGCGGCAGCCGCGAGGTGCCTGAGTGGCCGTTCCAGCAAATGAAAGAGCTGCAGCAGCTCTTGGCGCGGCGCGGCTATTCCGTCGGCGAGGTCGACGGCAAGCTCGGCGCCGCGACCCGCGCCGGCATCAAGGCGGCGCAAATGAAGCTCGGGCTGCCCGCCGATTCCTACCCCACCGCGGAGCTTCTGGAACGGCTGCGCGGACAGCGATAGCTCGTCATTTCCAGGTCTTGTCTTTGCGACGGCGCGATGAGCTTGCGCTGCCGGTGGTCTTCTTACGCGCGCTCTTGTTGTTGCCCTTTGTCCAGGTGCCGGCGATCGGGTTCTTGACCTGCGAGCGCGCCTTGACGGCCCCCTTGCGCTGCTTGTCGCCTGCCGTCCTGTGCACGATCTTGTCCAGCGCTGCGCTGGCCAGGTAGCTCGAACGCGTCAGACCGTGAAGCTTGGCCTCGTCGTCAATGACCTCGAGCAGGCCCGCATCGAGTGAAATATTGGCTTTGACGGACCGAGCCTGGTCGAGGAGCAGGGGAACCATGACGAGGCTCTCGCCTGCATCGCAATCAAGGCGGGCAGCCGGGTCGTTCAGCACCGCCTGCATCGATCTGGGTGGCTTCAGGTCGATGCCCTTCGCGGCCCAATGCGCGGCAACTTCGCGCAAGGCACTGGTCGCGTCGGCGATGGCTGCTTCCGGTGTCGCGCCGGCACCGTAGCAGCCCGGCACGTCGGGGATGCGAACACCCCACACGTCCTTTGCACCATCGAGGATGCCCACATAGTAGGACACGGCTGCACTCCCAGCGCGGCTACTTCCAGCCGGCCTTATCGGCTGTGTCTTTCGCGACACCGATGGATACTTCCTTGTGGCGCGGCACGACGATCAAAACTCCAGACTTGTCGGGGTGTTCAAACTTGTCGTGCTTCCCGCCATGGATTCGGGTCCAGCCTTCTCGTTCGAGGCGGCTGATGATCTTGCGGGTCTCTCTTTCGACCGAAGCCATCGCCGCCATCCCTGGCGCAAATATATGCGCCCAAGGCGGAGCACGCAACTCCGCAGGCTCGCAACTGGATTGGCTCTACGCGGCGCCGGCTGCGCTCTTGGGCGGCTGCGCCCGCTCCGCCTTGCCTCCCGCGTCGCCGCCCCTGGCAAGCAGGAACTGGGCGATCTCGCTGGCCGGCATCGGCCGGCTGAAGACGAAGCCTTGCATCTCGGTACAGCCCTCGGCCCGGACCGTGTCGAGCTGCTCCTTGGTCTCGACCCCTTCCGCGGTCGTCGCCATGCCGAGGCCGTTGGCCATCGCCGCCACCGCGCGCACGATGTTGAGCGAGCCCACGCCGTCGGCGATGTCCTTCACGAACGAGCGGTCGATCTTGATCCTGTCGAAGGGGAAGCTCTGCAGGTAGCTGAGCGAGGAATAGCCCGTGCCGAAATCGTCCATGGCGATCCGCACCCCCAGCGCACGCAGCTGATAGAGGGTCGCCAGCGTCGCCTCGCAGTCCTGCAGCAGCGTGCTCTCGGTGATCTCGAGCTCGAGCTGCTCGGCGGCCAGGCCCGAGGACGCCAGCGCGCCCACCACCACGTGCACCAGCCCCGGGCTGCGGAACTGCACCGGCGACAGGTTGACGGCAACCTTGAGGTCGCCGGGCCATTGCGCCGCCGTGCTGCACGCTTCCCTGACGGCCCATTCGCCGAGCGGCACAATGAAGCCGATCTCCTCCGCCAGCGGGATGAACGTGTTCGGCGGCACCAGACCCTTCTCGGGGTGGTGCCAGCGGATCAGGGCCTCGAAGCCGGTGATGCTGTTGCTGGCGAGATTGACCACCGGCTGGTAGTGGAGCTCGAATTCGCCCGCCGGCAGGGCCTTGCGCAGGTCGCATTCCATGGCGCGCCGTGCCTGCATTTGCGCATCCATGTCCGCCTCGAAGAAGCGGTAGGTGCCGCGCCCGTCGCCCTTGGCGCGGTAAAGGGCCAGATCGGCGTTTCTGAGCAGCTGCTCGGGGCTGGTCCCGTCCGACGGGCCCACGGCGATGCCGACGCTGGTGCCGATCACCACCTGCTGGCCCTCGATCGGGTAGGGCGCGCCGACGGCCTCGATCATGCGGTGGGCGAGCGCGGTTGCATCGGCCGGCTGGGCGATGGCGGACTGGACGATGGTGAACTCATCCCCGCCCATGCGGGCGATCGTGTCCGTCTCCCGCGCCACCGTGCGCAAGCGATCGGCGACCATCTGCAGCAGCCGGTCGCCCGCCGGATGCCCGAGCGTGTCGTTGACGGTCTTGAAGTGGTCGAGATCGAGCAGGTGCGTGGCCACGATCTCGCCGCGCTTGACGCGCCGCAGCGCATCCTCCAGCCGTTCGTTCAGCAGCACGCGGTTGGGCAGGCCGGTCAGCGCATCGTGCAGCGCCATGTGGGCGATCTTGGCCTCCGAGCGGCGCTGCTCGGTGATGTCGTGATGCGTGGTCACGGTGCCGCCGCCGGGCATCGACTGCACCGAGACGGCGATCTGGCGGCCGTCGCCCAGCTGGCTGGTATAGTGCGCCGCCTTCTGGCCGGCGACGCGGTCGATCATGCCCCGCACCAGCTGATCGGCGCTCTTGCCGGGGAATTCGCCCTTGGCGATGCGGTGCTCGATGATCCTCTGCAGCGGCGTGCCGGGCTGAACCTGGTCGGCGGTGAGGCCGTACATCTCGGCATAACGGTTGTTGCACATGACGAGCCGCTGCTCGCCATCGTACATCGCCAGACCCTGCAGCATGTTGTTGAGGGCCGCGTCGAGCTGGACGTTGCTCGCCCGCAGCTCCTCCCCCTGCTGCTTGAGCAGGTTGTGCTGCTGCTCGAGGCGGGCATTCAGCCGCTGGCGCTCCGTGATGTCCTCGTGCGTGACGACGCGCCCGCCGCTCGCCAGGCGCCGGCGCGACACGCTGATGATGCGGCCGTCGGCCAGCTCCTGGATGCGCGTGGACAGCTCGCCGAACTCGCCGGTCCAGCCTTGCACGAAAGTTTCGGTGTCCTTGATGTGGTAATGGCCGTTGGCGAGGCGATATTCGAACATCTGCTTGAGCGTGGTGCCTTGCTTCACCTGCTCGGGCGTCAGTCCGTACATCGAGGCATAGCGCTTGTTGCACATGATGAGCCGCTGCTCGGCGTCGTACATGGCAAGACCTTGCTGCATGTTCTCGAGCGCCGCGTCGAGCTGCTCGTTGCGCGCGTTGAGCTCCTGCTCGCGCTCTTTCATGAGCTCGTTCTGCCGCGCCAGCCGTGCCGTGAGCCGCTCGCGCTCGCTAATGTCCTCGTGCGTACTGAGCAGGCCGCCGCCGGGCATCGGTCGGCGCACCACGGAAATGAAGCGCCCATCCTCGAGCTTCATGATCTGCGACGCATTCCGGCCGAAGCGGGCCATGCCCTCGCGAACGAAATTCTCCGCCTCCGCCTCGCCGTAGCCGGCCTTGGCGGCGCGGGCCGCGAAGATCTCGTGGAGGGTCGTGCCGGGCTTCACCTGCGCGCGTGTCAGCCCATAGATCTCGGCGTAGCGGTCGTTGGCGAACACGATCCGCTGCTCGGCGTCATAGAGGCACATGCCCTGGGACATGTTGCCGATGGCGGCATCGAAACGGGTATTCTGGGCGGCCAGCTCGGCCTCGCGCTGCTGCAGCAGCGCATTCTGCGTCTTGAGGCGGGCGTTGAGCTCTTCGCGCTCGGTGATGTCCTGCAGCGTCACCACCCAGCCACCCTCCCGCCGCGGATGGACGGAGACGGAGAGGATGCGGCCGTCGCCCAGCCGACTGATGAGATGGCTCGCTCCCTTCAGAGCGACCCGCTGGCGCATGTTGTCGACGACGTCGTCGACGGTAAGGCCGCCCGGATAGAGGTCCTTGGCGATGCGCCGTTCCACCAGCTCGCGCAGGCTCACGCCGGGCTGCAGGTACTGGGGCTCGAGGCCGTAGATCTCGGCATAGCGGCCATTGGCGAGGACGAGGCGCTCCTCGGCGTCGAACATGGCCAGCCCATGAGCCATGTTCGCGAGCGCCATGTCGAGATTGACATTCTGCGTTTCCAGCTTCGCCAGCGCCGCATCGAGGTTGGCGTTCTGCGTTTGCAGCTCCGCCTCGTGTTGTTTCAGGAGCGCGTTCTGCTCTCCGAGCCTGGCATTGAGGTCTTCGCGCTCGGTGATGTCCTCGTGCACGGTGATCCAGCCGCCCTCGTCGGTCGGCTGGCGGTCGATCTGAATGATGCGGCCGTCGCTGAGCTGGCGAAGGTTGACCGAGGCCGCGTGCATGGGCCCGAGCCTCTCGCGCCGGTACTCTTCCGCCTCGGCATCGGCATAGAGACCCTTGCCGATGCAATGGGCCAGAATTTGCTCCACGCTCGTGCCCGGCCTGGTGAGCTCGGGCGTCAGGCCATACATATCGGCGAAACGTCTGTTGCACACCACCACCCGGCGCTCCCGGTCGACCATGCACAGCCCGTGCGGCATGTTGGCGAGCGCCACCGCGAAGCGCCGGTTCTGGACGTGCAGCTCTTCCTCGCGCTGCTGCAGGGCCTTGTTCTGGCGCCGCAGCTCCTGCTCGGCCCGCCGCAGCTCGCTCAGGTCGCGGATGGCATAGACCTCGTTGGCACGCGCGCTGCCGCTCAGCGGCTGGCGCACGACCTCGACGGGAATGGCGATGCCGGTCGCCGTCTTGAGCGAAGCCTCGGCCGGCTCATGGGCAGCGAGCGCGTCGGCAATGTCGCCGATGACGAGATCGCCCATCACGCTCTTGCCCAGCAGCTCCTCTGGTGAGCGGCGGGTCAGCGTCAGGATGCGGCGGTTGACGTTGACGATGCTGCCGCTCTGGGCGACGACGAGCCCCTCCTGCGCGGCGTCCACCAGCTCCTGATTGCGGACGCGCGCTTGGCGCTCCGCCTGGTTGGTGATGAGCGACATCACCAGCAGGGCCAGCATCACCAGCATGGTGATGCCGGTCACGGCGATTGCCAGTGTCGAGCTGTTCAGGGCCGAGGCGTGCACGACGATCGACGGATCGGGGACGATCGTCACGGCGCCCATGGCCGTGAAGTGCAGCCCGCAGATCGCCAGCGTGAGCAATCCCGGGGCCACCCAGAGCGCCTGGCGCTCGTCGAGCTCGTGCCAGGCCAGCAGCGACGCCGACGTGAGCCCGATGCCGATCAGGATCGAGGCAGCGACAATCCCTGCGTTCCAGCTGATCGTGCCTGGAACCTCCAGGGCCCTCATGCCCGTGAAGTGCATCATGGCGATGCCGGCGCCGATGATCGCGCCGCCTGCGGCCACCATTGGCCTGCCGCCTCGCGTGGAAACGGCCAGGCCGGCGACGGCCACGGCAACGGCAATCAGCAGCGAACCGATGGTCAAGGCCGGGTTGTAGGCGGTGGGGTATCCCGGCGCATAGGCGAGCATGGCCACGAAGTGGGTTGCCCAGATGCCAGCGCCCGTGCACACGCCCGTCAGCAATACCCATGCCAGGCGTCGCGGACCCTGGTCCTGCGTCGCATGCGAATAGGCGTGGAACGACGTGAGCGACGTCGTCGCACAGATGAGGGCCGCGACGAGCACCAGCCGGTAGTCGTGCTCGGTCGTGATGCAGGTAAGGACGCGAAACACGAGATCTCTGCCCGATTATGTTCTGCGTATCGGGTATCAGATGTTGTTCAAGGGGACGTTAAGTGCGATCAGCCAGTGCCGGCGTGGGAGTCCGTGTCGGGTGGCACAAGCGCGCGCAGGCGGTTTCGCTAACGATTGGTGACCAAACAGGGTTGCCAAAGCCTCAACCTGTGCGGTCCCGGCACGCCCGCAAACCGCGACGGAACCTTGTCGGGCGGCCAGTGGCGCGGCAAACCCCACTGGATTTGCCGGTCCGGTCCGATTAAGTGAGTGCCATGCCGCTCAAGACCGCCCGCGAGGTGCCGCTCGGACCCGGCCAATCCGCTCCCCCAAGCGGTGAGCCCAGGACCGGGCCTGCGGTCATCGCGCAATATCTCAAGACGCTGCCCGGATCGCCCGGCGTCTACCGCATGATCGATACCGGCGGCACCGTCATCTACGTCGGCAAGGCCCGTAGCCTGAAGGCGCGGGTGACGAGCTACGCGCGCGCCGGCAACCACACCAACCGCATCACCCGCATGATCGCCGCCACCGCGGCGATGGAGTTCGTCACCGTCCGCACCGAGGCCGAGGCGCTGCTGCTCGAGGCCAACCTGATCAAGCGCTTCCGCCCCCGTTACAACGTTCTGCTACGGGACGACAAGTCGTTTCCCTACATTCTGATCGCGCGCGGGCACCCCGCCCCGCAGATCCTGAAACATCGCGGGGCGCGCAACCGCAAGGGCGACTACTTCGGGCCGTTCGCCTCCGCCGGGGCCGTCAACCGCACCATCAACATGCTGGAGCGGGCGTTCCTGCTGCGCTCCTGCTCGGACCCCGTGTTCGGGAGCCGCACGCGTCCCTGTCTGCTCTACCAGATCAAGCGCTGCTCGGCGCCCTGCACCGGCGAGATCGGCCTCGAGGACTACACCGCGCTGGTCGAGGAGGCGGTGCGCTTCCTGCGCGGCGAGAGCCAGAACGCTCGGCAGATGTACCAGCGGCTGATGCAGGAAGCGGCGGAAAACCTCGACTACGAGCAGGCCGCCAAATACCGCAACCGCCTGTGGGCGCTGGCCCATGTCACCGCCGACCAGACCATCAACCCCGAGGGCGTCGAGGAGGCGGACGTGTTCGCCGCCCACCAGGAGGGCGGGCAGACCTGCATCCAGGTGTTCTTCTTCCGCGCGGGCCAGAACTGGGGCAACCGCGCCTACTTCCCGCGCGCCGACCGCTCGCTCGGCATCGAGGAGGTGCTGGAGAGCTTCATCGCCCAGTTCTACGACGACAAGCCGGTGCCGCGCTGCATCCTGCTCAGCCACGCGCTGCCCAACCAGCCGCTGCTCGAGGAGGCCCTCTCCAGCAAGGCCGAGCGCAAGTGCGAGATCCGGGTGCCGCAGCGGGGCGCCAAGACCGGCATCATCGAGCATGCCACCCGCAACGCGCGGGAGGCCCTGGCGCGCCGGCTGGCCGAGACCTCCACACAGCGGAGCCTGCTCGAAGCCATCAGGGAGCGGTTCGGGCTCGCGCGTACGCCGCGCCGCGTGGAGGTGTTCGACAACAGCCACATCCAGGGCGCCAGCGCCGTGGGCGCCATGATCGTCGCCGGACCCGAGGGGTTCGTGAAGAGCCAGTACCGCAAGTTCAACATCAAGTCCGCGGACCTGTCGCCGGGCGACGACTACGCCATGATGCGCGAGGTGCTCACCCGCCGGTTCAAGCGGCTGCTGCTCGACGAGGCCGAGGCGCCGAGTG
>Ga0080064_1004009_pt1 | contig 19811 bp, 14 predicted proteins | sample Subgrocontami54m_FD_69260 | JGI IMG/M metagenome (GOLD analysis project Ga0080064, IMG submission 69260) | Subsurface groundwater microbial communities from S. Glens Falls, New York, USA - GMW46 contaminated, 5.4 m (SPADES assembly) (version 2) ...
AATTCTGTTTCGTGTGGAGTTTTTCGGCCCACGGCCCCCGCCACCCCCGCCCCCCGGACCAAACCCGGCTCGAAAAGCGGAGGTTCCCCCCCCGCCGTGTCCACGCAAATTTCTTCCGCGGGGTTTTTTGAACGGGCCCGCCAGCGGCCGCGTCTTTCCCACTGTTGGTTTACCCGTTCTTTTTGGGAAGTTCATAGTTTGCAGTTCAAGTCGGCAAGGGCGCCGGGACTATCCCGGCGCCCTTACTGTTTAGGTTTTCGCCAAGCGAAAACCTTGTTTCTTCAACCGAAGACTTGGGCGAAGGACACAGCTCGCCTCTGCGCTGGAAATTCAGGCCTCTTAGGTTTTCGCTTGGCGAAAACCTCATGCCCGACTTCCGCGCCTTCTGCTCGCCGGCCACGGCGGAGCCCACTGCAATCACGCTGTCCGCCGACGAGTCGCACCATCTCGTCACGGTCAATCGCGCGCGGACCGGCGACACCGTCGTCGCCTTCGATGGCCGCGGCCACGAGTGGATTTGCGAACTGGCCGCCGACCAGAAGAATGCCGCGGTCCTGAAGGTGCGGTTCAAGCAGAACCTCAAACCGCTCCCCTACGAAATCACGCTGGGCCAGGCCCTGCCCAAGGGCCATTTCATGGACGCAATCGTGCGCAAGGCGACCGAGATCGGCGCGCGGCGGATCGCCCCGCTCGAAAGCGAGCGCACCCAGGTGCACCTCGAGGGCGATCGTTCCGACCGGAAGATCGAAAAGTGGCAGACCGCCGCGCTCGAGGCCGCGAAACAGTGCGGCAACCCTTTCGTGCCCGAAATCCTGCCGGTGCAGAACGCGGCCGCCTTCATGGAATCCGCCCGTGACTACGATTTGAAACTCATCGCCAGCCTGCAGCCGGGCGCCAAGTCGTTGAAGGCCGTGCTCGCCGCGTTTCAGTCCGCGCAGCAACGCGCGCCAAAGAACGTGCTCTGGCTCATCGGGCCCGAGGGCGATTTCACGCCGGCGGAAATGAGCATCGCGCGCAGCGCCGGGTTCGAACCCATCACGCTCGGCCCGCTCGTGCTCCGCAGCGAGACCGCCGCGACGTACGCGCTGAGTATTCTCAGCTATGAACTGCAGAACGGCTGACGCCGTTCAGGTACCAAGTAACAAGGACCAAGGATCAAGGGGCACGGCAGCGCGCGGCTTCCGCTTGATCCTTGGTCCTTGCTACTTGTCACTTGCGCCGCGGCGGCGCCCTACCAAACAAGCAGCCCGCCCGCAAACGTCAGGCCGGCGCCGACGCTGCAGAAGATGATCCGGTCGCCGTCGCTGAAGATCCCCTCCTCGGCCGCCCAGCCGAGCGCCATCGACACACTCGCCGCGCTCGTGTTGCCGTACTTCGAAATCGTCACGACGAACTTGTCGTACGGAATGCCCACCCGCTTGCTCACCGCCTTCAGGATTCGCTCGTTGGCCTGGTGCGGCACCACCCACGCGATTTCCTCGGGCTTCAGGTTTTCGCGCTTCAGCGTCTGCTCGATCTGCTCGGAAAATCCGACCACGGCATGCTTGAACACGGTGGCGCCGTCCATCTGCAGATAAAAATGCTCCATGTCCGCGCCGATGTCCGGCCACGGCATCCGCGCTCCGCCGCCCGGCCGCTGAATCGCGTCGAATTGATCGGCATCGCCCGACAGCGCCATCCGGTGCAACCGGTGGCCGTTGGTTGCTCCGGTGAGAATCGCCGCGCCGGCGCCGTCACCAAACAGGAAAGCCGTGTCGTGGCACTCGGGGTTCGTGATCCGCGAGAGCAGCTCGGCCGTGACGACGACCACGTTCCTCGCCGTGCCACACCGGATAAAGCAGCGCCCGACTTCCAGGGCGTAGAGCCAGCCGGAACAAGCGGCGTTGAGATCGAACGCCAGCGCGTGCGGGATGCCGAGTTCGCGCGCGAGCGAGCTTGCCGCTGAGGGCACGGGCTGGTCCGGCAGAATCGTGGCCATGATGACGCCATCGATTTGGTCCACCTTCATCCCGGCTTGGTCGAGCGCGTGCTGCACGGCCGTCTTGGCCAAGTCGGTCGCCGATTCATCCTCGGTGGCGTAACGGCGCTCCTTGATCCCGGTCAGCCGGACCATCTCCTCTTCCGTCCGGTGCGGAAACGCCTTCAGAATCTCGCTATTCGCCCGGATATTCGCGGGAACCGCGTAACCCACCCCGGCGATGCAAACGGTATCAGCTGTCGTACTCAAGCATCCGGCACCATAAGCCCGCCGGCGGCTGCGTCCACTACGATTTCCGGCTCGCCAGGTAGCGCGCGACGTCGTCGCCCGACACGCGGCCACCCGGCCCGGTAGCCTCGATGCCGGTGAGGGTTGCGGGATCGAGTCCGGCCTCCTGCGCCATCTTCGTCGCCCGCGGTGTCCAAATTAGCGCCGCCGCCGGTTTCGGCGTGGTCGCGGCCGGCAAACTGGGTGCGGCCGCGGGTCCGGATTTCGACGCGAGGTGCCGCAGTGAGTCGTCGCTGGTCTCGATTTGCAGGAAAGGCGCACCGGCGGGTTTCACGTCACCCGCGTTGACCAGAATCGCGCGGATCGTGCCGTCGCACGGTGCCTCGAATTCGAAAATCGATTTGTCGCTCTCGAGTTCGGCGATCTTCTGGCCCTTCTTCACCTGGTCGCCCGGCTTGGTCTTCAGCGTGACGACCGTGAGCTCGTTCACGGTCGCACCCATCGAGGGCATCGGCACATCGATCAGAAAAATTTCCATCCGCAAGTGTAGTTGAGGCGCAGTGTGGGTGCGAATCCGAAGTGGTCAAGGTGGGCGCGAAGACCAAGGACGATTCGCAGTCTTGTCGTGGCACGGGCAACCTGCCCGTGCTCCGCGCACAACCTGCCCGTGCGGCCGAGCGCGGTCAGGTTGACCGCGCCACGCGCCAGACGGCCAGGCACGACGCGATCAACGCCGGCAGCTCCGCGAGCGGGATCATGTTCGGACCGTCGCTGATCGCGTGAACCGGGTCGGGGTGCGTCTCGATGAACAAGCCGTCGGCGCCCGCCGCGAGGGCGGCCCGCGCCAGCGGCGGCACGAATTCGCGCTGGCCGCTGCTCTTGCCGCCCCCGGCCCCCGGCAGCTGCACGGCGTGGGTCGCATCGAATACGGTTGGAAATCCGTTTTCGCGCATGATCGCGAACGAGCGCATGTCGACCACGAGATTCTGGTAGCCGAACGTCGTGCCGCGCTCCGTCTGCCAGATCTCCCGGGCGTGGCCTTCGCGCAACTTGCCCGTGACGTGGACCATTTCCTGCGGCGAGAGGAACTGGCCTTTCTTCACGTTCACGATCCGGCCGGTGGCGGCCGCCGCCAGCAGCAGATCGGTCTGGCGGCAAAGGAACGCGGGGATCTGCAGCACATCGCAGACTTTCGCGACAGGCGCGACCTGCCCGGTCTCGTGCACATCGGTCAGCACCGGGAAGCCGTAGTCGCGCTTCACCATGGCCAGGAGCTGCAGGCCTGGTTCGATCCCGGTGCCCCGGGCGCCGGCCGCCGAGGTGCGGTTCGCCTTGTCGAACGAACCCTTGAAAACGATGTTCAACTCGGGCCGCGTTCGCCGCAGGTGCACGAGCGTCTCCGCCACCGTGCGACAGACGTGCTCGTTCTCGAGTGAGCAGGGGCCGGCGATCAGCAGGAGTTTTTTCGGGTCGAAGAGCATTTAAGTAGCGCCGGCTTCCAGCCGGCATGAATTCAGGGTGGCCGGCAGGGATGCCGGCGCTACTTTTTCCACTTCCCTCGTTTCTTGTTCTTCAGCGCCGCCGCGATGAAGGCGGCGAACAGCGGGTGCGCCCGGTTCGGCTTTGACTGAAACTCGGGGTGCGCCTGCGTGCCGAGGAACCAGGGGTGGCCGCGCAGCTCCATCACCTCGACAAGATTTCGCCGCGGGTTCACGCCGCTCACTATCAATCCGGCGCGCTGGAACTGCGCCACGTAGGCATTGTTCACCTCGTACCGGTGGCGATGGCGCTCGCGCACGCTGTCGGCGGCATAGGCCTTGTGCGCCAGCGTACCCGCGGTGAGCGCGCACTCGTAGCTGCCGAGCCGCATGGTCGCACCCTTGTCGATGATCTTCTTCTGCTCCTCCATCATGTTGATGACGGGATGCGCCGGCGCGGGGTCGAACTCCGTGCTGTTTGCGCCTTTGAGCTTGAGGACATTTCGAGCGAACTCGATCACCGCGATCTGCAGTCCGAGGCAAAGCCCGTAGTACGGCACCTTGTGCTCGCGGGCGTAGCGCGCGGCGGCGATTTTTCCCTCGGTGCCGCGGTCGCCGAAGCCCCCCGGCACGAGAATGCCATCGAGGCCGCGCAGCAGGCTCGCCCCACCCTTCTTCTCGACGTCCTCGGCGTCGAGCCGGCGGATGTTCACCTTGCAATTGTTCGCGATGCCCGCGTGGGTAATCGACTCGTAGACGGATTTGTACGCGTCCTGCAGCTCGATGTACTTGCCGACGACGCCGATCGTCACCTCGTACCTCGGATTGAGGATCCGGCCAACGATTTCCTCCCACACGTTCATCTCCGGCGGCGGATTCTTCAGTCCGAACAGGTCGAGCACGAGTTGATCCATGCCCTCCTTCTGCAGCGCCAGCGGCAGTTCGTAGATGGAGTGGTCGACGTCGCGACACTCGATCACCGCCTTCACCGGCACGTTGCAGAACATCGAGAGCTTGTCCCGCAGGTCGTGATCGAGCGGGTGGTCCGTCCGGCAGACGAGCACGTGCGGCTGGATGCCGATCTCACGCAGCTTCGCCACCGACTGCTGCGTGGGCTTCGTCTTCAACTCGCCGGCCGCCTTGAGAAACGGCACGAGCGTGACGTGGATGAACACGACGTCCTTCGGCCCGACCTCGAGCGCGAACTGCCGCATGGCCTCCAGAAACGGCAGCCCCTCGATGTCGCCCGTCGTGCCGCCGATTTCGGTGATGAGCACGTCGGCATCCTTCCCGCCCGCGTAGATCCGCTCCTTGATTTCGTTCGTGACGTGCGGAATCACCTGCACGGTCTTGCCGAGGTAATCGCCGCGCCGCTCCTTCTGGATCACCGCCTCGTAAATCTGCCCGGAGGAAAGGCTGTTGAGCCGCGAAAGCTTGCCGCTGGTGAATCGCTCGTAGTGCCCCAGATCGAGGTCGGTCTCCGCGCCATCCTCGAGCACGTAGACCTCGCCGTGCTGGAAGGGGCTCATCGTGCCCGGGTCGACGTTGAGGTACGGGTCGAACTTTTGAATGCGCACCGTGAGCCCGCGCATTTCGAGCAACGCCCCCAGCGACGCCGCCGTGAGCCCCTTGCCCAACGACGAAACCACGCCTCCCGTGACGAAAATGTATTTCACGGGACGACACGTTGAGGGGGCCGAATTCAAACGCGCAAGAAAAACCGGGATATATGTGGCGCCGGCGTTCGGCCGCCGCCCCCGAATCACCGGAAGATCTCCCAAATGGCCCACGCGAACCCGCCAATCAGCACGACGAAGAACAACACCCACAGGGCCACCTTGAGCAGCTTCATGCCGATCCAGATGAGCAGGGCGAGCACGACCGTGCCGACGAGGACGACGAGCCAGCGCGGCCAGCCGCTCAGATCCACGAAGTAGGCTTTGGCGACGATATCGGCGAGCACGGGGTTTGAAAGTGAAAGAAGGGCGAGTGAGAGTGAAAGTGACGGGGAGAGTGAGGGTGAAGATGAGATTCACCGCGAGGAAAGCCGAAAGGACGCAAACCGCGAGCCGCGCCATCTTCATCTTCCGACCGGGAGTTCACGCCGTTCTCACTTTCACCTTCACATTCACTTTCACTTACCCTCTCACTTCCCCTCGTGCATTCCAAACCCCAGCTTCTCGCCTGGCTGACGTGCGACGGCGTCCACATCGACCCGGGTTCCGGCAAGCACACGATTCTGGGCATCTTTTCGAATATTCAGGCACACGAATTCCCGGTCACGCATCCGTTCATGATCTGGTTTCTCACGATCACCGACTGTGCGGTGGGCCAGCACAAGCTGCGGATTTTGATGGGCCTCGATGCGGCGAATCCGCAGCCGCTGATCGAGCGTCCGTTCGAGTCGCAGAGTCCCCTGCATCGCATCAACCTGATCAACGAAATCCGGAACCTGAGTTTTCCGCAGCCCGGCGAATATTCGCTGCTGGTCGAAATCGACGAGGAGCCCCTGCTCGCGACGAATCTGACGGTGTCGGGATAGGGGTCATAGGGGTCATGGGTCATGGGTCATGGGTCATGGGTCATGGGTCATGGGTTATGGGTTATGGGTTATGGGTTATGGGCGGTCGGACCCCATATTCGTAATTGACCATCGCCGATCACCCATGACCGATGACCCCTGACCCATCACCTATGACCCATCACCCATGACCCATGACCCATAACTTTGACCTGATCGGCGTTGGTTCACCCATCATGGATCTGCTCGCGCGGGTGCCCGACGACTTCCTCGCGAAAAACGTCGCGGGCGCCAAGGGCGGCATGGTGCTTGTCGACGACGCCGAGATGGAACGCATCGTGAGCCTGCTCGACGGCGAGCCGGCGTACGCGACCGGCGGCTCGGCGGCGAATGCCGCGTTCAACGCGGCGCGGCTCGGGCTGCGCACCACCTTCCTCGGCAAACTCGGCAACGACGCTCTGGCCCGCGTTTACTGCGAGGCCTTCGAGCGGGCCGGCGTCGATGGCTCGCGGTTCAAACACGGGAGCCGCGGCAATGCGCGCTGCCTCGCGCTCGTCACGCCCGATGCGCAACGCACCATGCGGACTTCGCTCGGCGCCGCGATGACGCTGTCACCGGCCGAGATTTCCGGGAGCGACTTCGCCGGCTGCCGCCACGCCCATATCGAGGGCTACCTCGTGTTCAACCAGGCGCTGGCCGACGCCGTGCTCGCCGCCGCCCGCGCCGCCGGCGCCACCACGAGCCTGGATCTTTCCTCGTTCGAAGTCGTCAACGCGTCGCGCAGCTGGCTGTTCAGCCAGTTTCGCCGGGGGATCGACATCGTGTTCGCGAACGAGGACGAGATTCGCGCGCTGTTTCAGGACACCACCACCGAGTACGCGGCGCTCGCGCGCAAGCTCGCCGGACTCGGCGTGCTTGCCGCGGTCAAGGTCGGCAAGGACGGCGCGTGGATCGCGCGCGAAGCGGAGCTGCACCGCATCGAACCGATCGCCGTGGCCGACGTGATCGACACGAATGGAGCCGGCGACGCCTGGGCCGCCGGATTTCTCTACGGCTACCTGCGCGACTGGCCGCTGGCGAGTTGCGGGGCACTGGCGTCGCTGCTGGGAGCCGAGACGGTGATGCACATGGGGCCGATCATTCCGCACACGCATTTCGAAGTGTTGCGACCGCGCGCGCTGGCGTTGGGACCGAAGCAGGCCGTTTGATTTGTGGAATGGGCAAGCGGACGGACGACCACTCGCTCGCGCTCGCGGCCATAAGTCGATCAACCCGGCACCGCCCACGCGCACGGCCAGGCCTTCGGATAGCGTCCAGTCCTCCCGTCTCCACTCGACACCATGGCGCGGGCGCGGCCTAATCATGGCGCCGAAGGCACTGCCGCCCTGCCACCCCACGCGATGCTTGCGATTCAAAACGTCACCAAGCGTTACGGCGCGCTGACCGCGCTCGACGGGGTTACGCTCGACATCGCGCGCGGCGAATTCTTCGGGCTGCTCGGACCGAATGGCGCCGGCAAGACGACGCTGATGTCGCTGGTGGCCGGACTGCGCGAACCCGAAGCCGGCACCCTCCGGCTCGATGGCGCCACGGTCTCGACGCGCGACATCGCCACGCGCCGCTCGCTCGGGTTCGTGCCGCAGACGATCGCGCTCTACGACGATCTCACCGCGGAACAGAACCTGCGGATTTTCGGCGGGCTCTACGGGCTGCGCGGAAAAGAGCTGCGCCACCGGATCGACGAGGCGCTGGAATCCGTGCAGCTATCCGACCGCCGCCGCGATCCGGTGAAGACATTTTCGGGTGGCATGCAGCGGCGGCTCAATCTCGTCGCGGCACTGTTGCACGAGCCAAAGCTGCTGCTCTGCGACGAGCCGACCGTCGGCGTCGATCCGCAGTCGCGCAACGCGATCTTCGATTTCCTCGAGAAACTGAACCGCCGCGGCCTCACCATCATCTACTCCACGCACTACATGGAGGAGGCCGCGCGGCTGTGCTCCCGCATCGGCATCATCGACCACGGGAAGATTATTGCGCTCGGCTCGCTCGCCGCATTGCTCGCGCAGCTGCCGTTCGAGGACCAGATCCGCTTCCCGGCGAGTGACGCGACGGCACCGCTCGCGGCGGCACTGGCGGCACACGGCAGCATCACTTCGGAGGATTCGACGCACCGCTTCGGCCCGCCGGCGGGCTACCCGCTGTCGCAGTTCTATATGCTGGCCGAGCGGCACGGTCTTTCCGCGCGGCTGGTCCGGCACGAGCGGCCGACCCTCGAGGCGCTGTTCCTCCACCTGACCGGCCGGAAGCTGCGGGAATGAAACCGAAAGTGAGAGTGAGAGTGAAAGTGCCAAATGCAGCGGGGGGCCTCGCACCATTGTCGCGGACGCAGAATGAAGGTCCCCGATCCGACCGCCAGCCGTTTCGTGGCAGCGAGCGTCACTCGCACGATCGAACTCACCTTCACTCTCACTCTCACCTTCACTCTCACTCTCACTTTCACTCTCACTCTCACTCTCACTTTCACTCTCACTCTCCATGAACGCGCTGCGCGTGCTCACCTACAAGGCGTTCGCGCGGTTCTTCCGCAACCGCACCGCCGTCGCGCTCACCTTCATCGTGCCGATCGCGATGATCTACATCTTTGGCCAGGTCTGGGGCCTTAATCGCAAGGAAACCGCGCCGAGCGGCATTCCCCTCGCGGTCGTCAACGAGAGCGATCATCCGGCGGCGCAACGGCTGGTCGCAGCGCTGCAAGCCGAGACCACGTTTCGGGTGGTCACCGACTTCAAAGCGCCCGACGGCACGACGCGACCGCTGCGCGAGGCCGACGTGCGCCCGATGATTCGCAATCGCGAATTTCGTTTCGCGCTCATCATTCCGCGCGATGTGATTCCCGACCAGGGCTTCGGCGTGCGGCTGAAAGTGCTGTCGAACCCCGTCAACGACATCGAGACGCAGATCGTCAATGGCGTGATGCAAAAGACGATTTTCACCGCAGTGCCGGACTTGCTGGGCCAATCGCTCCAGGCGAGCGCAAAGCGACTGATCGGCACGCAACGGCTGGACACCTTCAACGCGACCCTCGCGCGCGCCATTGCGCAGGCATTTGGCGGCGACCCGGAGAAAATCGCGGAACGCATCGCCAGCGGCGATTTCGGGTTTTCGATCCTGCGTTCGAACGCCGCGCCGGCGGAGGCGGCATCCGGCGAAACCGCGCCACCGAAGAAAAACCGCGCGGCGGATTTTCTGGCGCGGATCGTGAAGATCGAGTCGGAACAAGTCGTCGGCCGCAACGTGAAGAGTCCCGCCGCCACGCGCGTGGTCGGCGGGTGGGCGATCATGTTTCTCCTGTTCGCCCTGAACGGCGCCGCTACCTCGCTGTTCGAGGAGCGCAAGGCCGGGATCTTTCAGCGACTGCTCGCCGGTCCTGTCACGCGGGGCGACATCCTGTGGAGTCGCTTTGTTTTTGGCGTCGTGCTCGGGCTGGTGCAGCTCGTCACCATTTTCGCAGTCGGCAGCCTGCTTTATGGCATCGACGTCGTTGGCCACCTCGGGAACCTGGTGCTGATTTCAACCGCGGCGGCGGCCGCGTGCACCGCGCTGGGGCTTTTCATCGCGTCGGTTTCCGACACCCAGGAGGCGGCGATGGGGCTCGCGACCTTCGTGGTGTTGACGATGAGTGCCGTCGGCGGCGCGTGGTTTCCAATCAGCCTGCTGCCTGCGTTCATGCAGCAGGTGTCGAAGTTCACCGTGACGTACTGGGCGATGGAAGGCTTCGCGCAGGTGCTCTGGGCCGGTAACACGCTCCGGGAAATCCTGCCGACGCTCGGCGTGCTCGCCGCCGCCGCCGCCGGGCTGATGGCGATTGCGATCTGGCGGTTCAATCGCGGCCGGCTGTTCGAGTAGCCGGACCGAGATCGAAAGCTGCACGGGGAACCTTCGACGCCGTAGCGACGAGCGCCAGCGAGTCGATTCTACTCCGGTCGGCTCGCTGGCACTCGCCGCTACGAAGTTCGACCCGGCGGACGGCACATTGTAGGTTGCGCGCTCGCCGCGCAACGCGCCGAATGCTCGCTCGCCTGTCGCGAGTGGCGCGACCAGCGGAGCAATGCGAGGGGGAGCACCGTGGCGTAATTGCAGGAAACTGAGATGCGCCCCCGGCAGACCACCTCCGCTTTTGCGCCTGACGCCGCGCGAGAAACCTGCGCGAATTGCCTGCTGTGTCCCATCCCATCGAGGCTCCGCCGCGATTCTCGCTCTTCACTGCTTTGGCGATCATGGTCGTCACGATCGTCGTCGAAGTCTTCACCGAGTGGCTGGTCGAGACGCTGTACGGCATCCCGATCCGGTTCGGCGCCATCGCGCTGTTGAACCGCGGCCCCGGCACCGAGGCGCTGCTCTTCATCGCCGCCCGCGTGTTGAGTTTCGCCGCCGTCACCGCGTGGGTCCTGCATCGCAACGGCGAGCGCTGGCGCAGCCTCGGACGGTGGGGCTTCACCCCGCGCATGCTCGCCCTCGGGTTCGTCCCGCTGATCGCGAGTTTTCCCATCTTCATTTCCGAAATCGACAACTTCGTGCGGGCCCTCGACGTGCCGGCGGGACTCGACGATCTCGATCTCGCGCCGGAGCTCGGCCGGCTGGTCGACGCCTCCTGGCTCGGGCTTTTCCTCGCGGTGGTGATCGCACCGGTCACGGAAGAGGTTCTCTTTCGCGGCCTGATTCTCCGCGGTCTGCTCGGTCGCTGGAAACCGTGGGCGGCCGTCCTGATCTCGGCCCTGCTCTTCGCCATCATGCATTTCAACCCGGCGCAGGCGCCGGTGGCCTTGGTGTTGGGGCTCGTGCTGGGCTGGTTGTACGTCCGCACCCGCTCGCTCGGCCTCTGCATGATCGGCCACGCGTTGAACAACGCCTCCGCTTACCTCCCGTTCGATCCGCCGCTGCCGATCAACAACTACAACTATGTGCCGCCGGGCGACGCGGGATTCTTCCACCCCTGGTGGTTCGACGGCATCGGGCTGGCGCTGTTCGGTTTCGGCATCTGGCTGATTCACCGCCATGCCCCGCCGCCCGAGCCCTGGCGCGTCCACGCCCCGCCGCCGCCGCCTCTGCCCGCCATGCCTCCGCTGCTGGCGGGACATCCGGATTCGGTTTGCACGCCGGGACAATTGGCCAACCGTAGCAGCCAAATGTCCGCTGAACTTGCCCGCGTCATCACGTCACTCGCACAACGCGCCCGCGCTGCGTCGCTCGTGCTCGCGACGGCGCCGCGGGCGAGAAAGGACGCGGCGCTGGAGAAGCTCGCCGTTCTGATCGACGCTTCCCGCTCCCAGCTGCTCCAGGCGAATCAGCGCGATCTGCTTTCGCCCGAGGCCATGGCGCTGCCGGCCGCGACGCGTGACCGGCTGACCCTCGACGAGCAACGGCTGGGGCAACTCGCCGCTTCGGTGCGCGAGGTCATCGCGCTGCCCGATCCCGTGGGCGAACTCCTGTCGGAAACCACGCGGCCCAACGGCCTCCGCATTCGCAAGGTGCGCGTGCCCATCGGGGTGATCGGGATCATCTACGAGGCGCGGCCAAACGTCACCGTCGATTGCGCGATTCTCTGCCTGAAAAGCGGCAACGCCTCGATCCTGCGCGGCGGCAAGGAGTGCTTCCACACCAACGTCGCGCTGGCCGATCTGATTCGCGCCGCGCTGACGGCGGCGGAGCTGCCCGCCGATGCCGTGCAGCTCGTCCCCACGACCGATCGCGACGCCCTCAACACGTTGCTGACACTCGACACGCTGATCCACTGCATCATCCCGCGCGGCGGCGAGAACCTCATCCGCTACGTCGCGCAGAATTCCACCATTCCGGTCATCAAGCACTACAAGGGTGTGTGCTTCGTCTACGTGGATGCCGCCGCCGATCTCGCGATGGCCGAATCGATCGTGGTCAACGCCAAATGCTCGCGGCCGAGCGTGTGCAACGCCGCCGAGCAGCTGCTCGTTCACCGCGACATCGCGGAAAAATTCCTGCCGGCCGCCGCCCGCGCGCTGGTGGCGGGCAATGTCCAGCTCCGCTGCGACGCCGCGAGCGCCGCGATTCTCGCGCGCGAAGCCATCGCCACGACGCCGGCGACGCCCGCGGACTACACGACGGAATTTCTCGACTACGTGCTGGCGGTGCGCGTCGTCGACTCGCTCGACGCGGCGATCGCCACCATCAATCGCGACGGCTCGAACCACAGCGATGCGATCGTCACGGCCGACGAAGCCGCCGCGCGGCGCTTCCTGGCCGAGGTCGACAGCGCGACGGTGTATTGGAACGCGAGCACGCGGTTCACCGATGGCTACGAATTCGGGTACGGGGCGGAGATCGGCATCAGCACGGACCGGCTGCACGCCCGCGGCCCGATGGGGCTGCCGGAGTTGTGCAGCTACAAGTTCGTGATCGAAGGCAACGGGCAGGTGCGCAGTTGAGGTCTTGCCAGAATTCGCCGTGCGCCTTCGCCGGTCTTTCGTAGCTGCGAGCGTGAGCGAGCGGACGGACCACCATTCGCTCAAGCTCGTGGCTATGACCCAACCAAGGGTAGCGCGGTCAACCTGACCGCGCGCGCTCACCGGGGAGTCTCGAGCACGGTCAGGTTGACCGTGCTACGGCCACGTTCGCCAGCGAGGTCTTGAAATGCGCTCTCGTACTGAGCCAATTCACCCCGGAGTTGGGCACGCCCCGGTATTCGAATTCACGCCGGCGCCAGGGCCCGCGCGCGCTGCTCGGCCGTCGTCGGGTCGATGATGTCGCGCACGACCGATATCTTGTTGGCCGGGAATCCGCCCTTTTTCGCGTGCTCGCGGACGAGTTGCTCGTTCGGCGCGATGTACACGCAGTACACCTTGTTGTCGGTGACGTAGCTGTGCTGCCACTGGATCTGCGGGCCGAGATCACGCAGCACGCCGCACGATTTCTGGGAGATGGCCTGCAACTGCTCGGGCGAGAGGTCGCCGGCGCCGGGGATTTCGCGTTCGATTACGTATTTGGGCATGACGGGCTTTCAACGTCGTGCTCCGCGAAGTGCTGGCGCTGCCAACGGGGCACGGGTGGGTTTCAGGGTTGAATCCGATCGCCGCCGGCTTTGGGAAAGCCGGCGTTCGGGAGGCGCAGATCCTACAACACATGGGAGCATTAACAAGTGGGGAAGCCATTTCGGCCGACGCTTCCCAACGCCCGGAAACGGTTGGTTCAGGACTGGCGCGGGCGGCCCGAAACGTCCACGCTCGCCGCATGCGTTTCCCACCCGCCCTGATTGCATTTTGCCTGCTGACCTCCGGCGCGCTCGCCGCAGCCGCGCCCGCGACGACCCCGCGCCCGATCACCGCCGAGGATATTTGGGCGGTGAAGCGTCCCGGCGCCCTCGAGCTATCCGAGGATGGCCAGCGGCTCGTGTTCACCGTCGAGGAATTCGATCTGCCGAAAAACAGCTCGCAGAAACACCTGTGGCTGCTCGACACCGCAACCGGGGCGACGCGGCAGCTCACCTCCGCTGACAGCAAGGACAACACGCCGGCGTGGAGCCCCGACGGCGCGCGCATCGCCTTCGCGTCGAAACGCGGCGGCGACGAGCAGCCTTCGCTCTACGTGATTCGCGTCGATGGCGGCGAGGCCGAGAAAATCCTCGAACTGCCGCTGCCGATTGCCAAACCACGCTGGCTGCCGGACGGCCGGCGGATCGTCTTCTCGACGCTGGTGCTGCCGAAACTCGCGACCGATCGCGAAGCGATGCAGAAGGAGCTGAAGAAACAGAAAGACCGCAAGGTCAGCGCGAAGGTCTCGGAAGACGCGTTCCTGCGCTTCTTCGACACCTGGCGGCTCGATGGCCAGGCGCGGCGGCTGATGGCGGTGGATCTCGAGACAAAAAAAGTCACCGACCTCACGCCGCGGTGGGACCGCCGGTTCCGGTTCAACGACGACGTCGAGTACGACGTTTCGCCCGATGGAAAATGGATCGTGCTTTGCGCCGGCACGACCCCGCCACCGTTCCGCGAGAAGGAGAATCTCGATCTCTACCTGCTCTCGGTCGACAACCCCGCCACCGAGTGGAAAAACCTCACCGGCGACAACCCGCAAAACGACGCCCAGCCCCTCTTCAGCCCCGACGGCCGCGCACTGCTGTTCGGCCGGAGCACCCGCGCGAACGGACTGCCCGAGCACACCAGGCTCATGCGCGTCGAGCTGGCGACCGGCCGGATGACGCGCATCGCCGCCGACGTGGACCTCTCGCCGCAGGACTGGCACTGGTCGGCGGACGGCGCCACGATTTATTTCCGGGCGGAAGACCACGCGCGGACGAAGATTTTCAAGACACCGGCGAATGGCGGGCCGGTGTCCACCGTGGTGGCCGACGCCACGAACAGCGACCTCGCGGTCGGCGCGCGGCAGCTGTTTTTCCTGCGCCAGAGCTTCACCCGGCCCGACGAGATTTATTCCTGCGAGGCCGGCGGCGGCGCGGCGACGGTGCGCTCCCACCTGAACGATGCGCTGTTCGCGCAACTGCAGCTCGGCCAGGTGGAGGAGCATACCTTCACCGGCGCTGGCGGCGATACCGTGCAGCTGTGGATGATTTATCCGCCGAACTTTGATCCGGCGAAAAAATATCCACTGCTGCAGCTGATGCACGGCGGCCCGGCGACGATGATCGGCGACCTCTGGCAGCCCCGCTGGAACGCGCAGGTGTTCGTGACTCCGGGCTACGTCGCCACGTGGATCAACCGGCACGGCTCGACCGGCTTCGGCGAAAAGTTCCTCGCCTCAATCAGCGGCGGCTGGGGCGACAAGCCGTACGAGGACATCATGAAGGGCACCGACCACGTGCTGGCAAAATTCCCGTTCCTCGACGCGAACCGCACGGCCGCGCTGGGCGCGAGCTATGGTGGCTACATGGCCGCCTGGATCTGCGGTCACACCACGCGCTTCAAAACGATCGTCTGCCACGCGGGTGTCAGCGATTTCAATACGCAGTACGCCTCGGACGTGGGGGTTTTCTGGCAGGATGGCGTCATGGACGGTTCGCCGTGGCGCCGCACCAAAAACTACGACACGCAAAACCCGATCAACTACGCGGCGAACTTCAAGACGCCGACGCTCGTGATTCACGGCGAAATGGACTACCGCGTGCCCGTCGCGCAGGGCATCGTGTTCTACGAGGCGCTGCAGGCGCAGGGCGTGCCGTCGCGTTTCGTGTACTTCCCCGACGAGAACCACTGGGTGCTGAAGCCGCAGAATTCCGTCTTCTGGTACGGCGAAGTGCGCGACTGGCTCGCGCGGTGGGTCGGCGACAAGGCGAACGGGAGCAAGCCGGCGCAGTAGGAAGTCCGGTCCTGGCAGGGAGAGGCGTCCCCGCCGAACCATGGCGCAGCAAACGTAAATGTAGGCGGGGTGCCCTCACCCCGCCCGATTTGATCGCGTCTTGCATTCGCGGGGTGAGGGCACCCCGCCTACAAGGTTATTTCATCCGCGTCTCAATCGCGCGCCACACCGCCTCCGGTGTCGCCGGCGACGCCAGCGGCACCTGCCCACCGGAAGCGCCGAGGCTCGCGATGGCGTCGCGAATCGCCTCGCGCACGGAAATCGCCAGCATCAGCGGCGGCTCGCCCACCGCTTTGCTACCGTGGATCGCGTTGGCGTTCGCGGCGTCGGGCAGCAGCGTGACGTTGAACTCCATCGGCGCATCGCTGATCGCCGGAATCTGGTACGTGCTCGCGCTGTGGGTGAGCAGCCGGCCGTCGTCGTCCCACTTCAATTCCTCGCTCGTGAGCCAGCCCATGCCTTGCACGAACCCGCCTTCGATTTGGCCGCGGTCCACACCGGGATTGAGCGAGTCGCCGACGTCGTGCACGATGTCCACGCGTCGCACGCGGGTCATGCCAGTGTAGCCATCGACTTCGACTTCGCTGACCGCAACGCCGCCGGCGAAATACGCGAAGGGCCGGCCGGCCACCTTGCTCCAGTCCCAGTGAATGCCCGGCGTCGCGTAGAAACCGGTCGCCGATAAGCTGACGCGCTCGATGTAGCATTGTGCGGCAACCTTCGCGAACGGAATGGCTCGAGGTGGAACGCGACTTCCGGGCGCGTTCGGTTCAGGCGACATCTCCTGACGGCGCGAGGTCGTCGTCCACCGGTCGGTATTCCGGCACAAGACCATGCCATCTGCAAAAGCGACGCCGTCAGCCGGCACACCGAGCAGATGGGCCGCGACGCCCGCCATTCGCTCGCGCAGCGTCGCGCACGCCGCGCGCACTGCGCCGCCATTGAGATCGGACGCAGCCGAGGCGGCGGTCGCCGACGTGTTTGGCACCTTCTCGGTGCTCGTGCGCATCATCCGTATCGCCGCCGCGGGCAGTCCGAGCTCGCGCATCGCGATGCCCAGTACCTTGGTGTGCAGCCCCTGCCCCATCTCCGTGCCGCCATGGTTCACCTGCACCGTGCCATCCTGGTAAACATGCACGAGCGCGCCGGCCTGGTTGTAGTGCGTGAGCGTAAACGAGATTCCAAACTTCACCGGCGTGATGGCGACGCCGCGCTTCACCCGCGCGTGCATCCGGTTCCACTCGGCCACCTCGCGGCGCCGCTCCGCCAGCCGCGCCTGCTCCTTGGCCAGCGTCCACATTTTCTGGATGCGTTGGTCGCCCACGTCCTCGCCGTAGTGGGTCCGGTTCGTCTCGCCCGTGCCGTGATACAGGTTCCGCTCGCGCACCACCTCGGGCGGCAGTCCCAGCGTCCGCGCGACGCGGTCAATGATTTCCTCGATCACGAGCATGCCCTGCGGCCCGCCGAAACCGCGAAACGCCGTGTTCGACGCGAGGTTCGTCTTCGCCGCGCGACCGGTCACCCGCAACGCCGGCACGTAGTACGCGTTGTCGACGTGAAACATCGCCCGCTCGAGCACCGGCTGCGAAAGATCGAGCGACCAGCCGCCGTTCGACACGAGGTCGATGTTCGCCGCCAGCAGCCGGCCGTCCTCGGCGAAACCAACCTCGAATCTCGACCAGAATGGATGCCGCTTGCCCGTGAGCTGCAGATCGAGATCGCGATCCCACTGCAGCCGCACCGGCCGGCCGGTTTTCAACGCGGCCAGCGCCACGAGCGCGGCCGGCGTGTTCCCCTGCGTTTCCTTGCCACCAAAAGCACCGCCCATCCGCGGCGCCTCCACGACAACTTTGTTGCGCGGCAGGTGCAGCACCTCCGCCACGATCGCCTGGATTTCCGACGGGTGCTGCGTCGATGAACTGACGAACACGTCGCCGTCGTCGCCGCATTCCGCCCAGGCCGCGTGCGTCTCGAGATAGAAATGCTCCTGGCCCCCGAACTCGAATTCCCCCTGCAACCGCTGCGGTGCCCGCGCCAGCGCGTCCGGCACGTCGCCGCGCACGATGACGCGCAGCGGATTGTGGAAGCTGTCCGCCGCGATGGCCTGTGCAATCGTCACGATCGGCGGCAACGGCTCGTACTCGACTTCCACCAGCGCCGCGGCGGCGCGGCAGACCGCGACCGACTCCCCGACGACGAGCGCGACGAGGTGACCATGATACCTGATCTCCCCGGCGGCGAAGAGCGTCTCGTCGTGGCGCGACACGCCGACGTTGTTCTCCCCCGGAACATCCTCGGCCAGGAGCACTGCGGCGACACCGGGCAGCGCGATCGCGCCGCTCACATTGCACCGCTTGATTCGCGCGCGAGCGTGCGGAGCCAGCACGGGCCACACTTCGAGCATCGGCCGGCGCTGCGCCTCGTCGTCGACGTAATGCGCCCGGCCGGTGACATGGCCGACGGCACTCTCGTGCCGAAGCTCGCGCGAAGCGTCGGGGGTAGCGCCAGCATCCTGCCGGCCCGGGCCAGAATCTGCCGGCAAGATGCCGGCGCTACTAAAAACACCCTGCTCGAAACTCGGCGCTGCATCAACCGCCAGGCTCGTTTCGCCGGAAACAAATTTCCGCCACGTGGCCACGATCAGGCCGCGCCGGTATTCGGCGCTGCCGCGCACGTCGTCGATCGGCTTGAACTCGTCCCGCAGGATTTCCGCCACGGCATCCGCGGCGTCCGCGAGTCGCTGGCCCTCGAGCGCGGCCTCCGCGCGGCGCGCGCGCAACGGCATCACGGCGACGCCGCCATACGCCATCCGCGCGCGCCGCACGATCCCGTCCGCGTCGAGGTCCACGGCGAACGCGCCCGCGACGATGCTGATGTCCAGCTCGCGGCGATGGGAAACCTTCTGGAAATCCGCGCGCAGCGTGAGCCCCCGCGCGTTCGCCCACACGCCGCGCGGAATCACGATCTCGCGCAGGATTTCGTCGGGCCGCAGCTGCGTCTGCCGGTAGCCGGTGAAGAATTCGTGGAGCGGCAACGTGCGCTCGCCGAGGGTTGACGCGAGGACGACGCTGGCGTCGAGCGTCAACAGCACCGGCGCGCTGTCGCCGATCGGCGAAGCGGTGACGAGGTTGCCACCGAGCGTCGCCCGGTTGCGAATCTGCCGCGAGGCGAAGACCGCGAGCATCTTCGCCATCGCCGGATATTCCTGCGCGACCGTCTCCTCGATCGCCGTGAGCGTGGCCGCCGCGCCGATGCGCCACTCGGCCGCGGTGCACGTAATCCGCGTCAACTCGGGCACGCCTTCCGTCGAGATGAGAATCGGGAACTTCCTGAACTTCTTGTTGAGCTCGACGCCGATTTCCGTGGCGCCGGCCACCAGCCGCGCGTCCGCGTGGCGGTTCTTGAACGCGAACAGCTCGAACAAAGTCGTCGGCCGGAAGAACCGCTCGCCCGCGCCGAGGTAGTTGAGCGGGGCCGGCGGTGCGACCGGCTCCAGTAGCCGTTGCGCAAACCGCTCCTGGCCGCGCGCGTCAGCGAGTGGCCCTGGCCCGCCCGCCCCCGCGGCCGCGCTCCCCGGCCCGGCCAGCACGGCGACGGCCGCGTCGCGAATCGGTCGATAGCCCGTGCAGCGGCAGAGGTTGCCGCAGAGCTGGTCGTTGATCCGGCACGGTTCCTTCACGTCCGGCCGGTGGTATCCTTCGAACAACGACATCACGAATCCCGGCGTGCAGTAGCCGCACTGCGAACCGTAGTGCTCGACCATCGCGCGCTGGACCGGATGCAGAGTCCCGGCCGCCAGCGGGGTGGCGTCCGCGCCAGCCGCGAGCGCCTCGACCGTGATGACTTCGCGGCCGGCAAACATCGGCAGCAGCGCGATGCAGCTGTTGATCGCGCGATAGGTCGGTTGCCCGCGCGCATCGCGATCGACCACCGCGACGGTGCACGCGCCGCAGTCGCCTTCCGCGCAACCGCACTTGCTGCCGGTCAGCGCGGCGCGACGCAGCCAATCGAGCAACGTCGTGGTCGCGGGCAACCCTGCAACGCAGACGCGCCCGCCGTTGAGCGTGAACTCGAACGATTCCGTCGTCGCCACGTTGGGCCGGGCGGCGGTGGGGCTTTGCATCCGGCGTATTTATCCGCAACCGGCGCGTGGGCAACTCAAAGTCAGCTCCCAGCGTCGGATGCGGCGGGGGTCAGCCCCGGGGGGAATGTAGGACGGGGGCTCCCTACCCCGCCCGGGGCTTTGCCGCTCCCCCGCCCG
>Ga0080064_1002144_pt2 | contig 19806 bp, 8 predicted proteins | sample Subgrocontami54m_FD_69260 | JGI IMG/M metagenome (GOLD analysis project Ga0080064, IMG submission 69260) | Subsurface groundwater microbial communities from S. Glens Falls, New York, USA - GMW46 contaminated, 5.4 m (SPADES assembly) (version 2) ...
GAGACCGCGTGGACTGAAGAGGGGACAATCTCTCCGTTCCGGTAGAAGGTATTGCCCAGCCGCAGATCGGCGCGGGGCGCCTTTTCCCAGCCCAAAGTTTCTCTGACCGCTTCCACCTGCCGGCTCCAGCGGGGCTCGGTCTGGAGGGAGCGCACGTAGTAGGCCAGGTCCCAGACCTCTTCCGCCTTCACCGCCTCGGCGTAGGAGGGCATCGGGGTGCCGTCCAGCCCGGTCATCAGCCGGACGAGGACGTCCCGCGGCGAAGAGCCGCCGCGGTAGCTCCATCCCTGCGTCAGGTCGGCGGGGTCAACGTGTTCCCCCCACTGGTCCACCAGGGCCGCCGCGGAGGGGCCGTTGCCCCGGCCGACCGGGCCGTGGCAGGCGTTACAGCCCAGCTGGGTGTAAAGCTCCTTCCCCTTCACTAGATTGGCCCCTTTCGGGCCGGGGTCCTTGCCGAAGGCCAGCGGCTCCGGCTTCTGCTCCTGGAAGGCCGGGGAGAGGGACTTCACGTGGTAGACCAACTGCCACCGGACATCCTCCGGAAGGCGCTGGAAGTCCGGCATCCGGCTGCCCGGCAGCCCGTTGGAGATCGTCTCGAACAGGTCCTCGTCGGTGGGGGGCGTGCCGCTGGCGGTGGTCCGGAACTTGAAGACTCCCTCCGACAGCTTCCGGGGCCGGGGATGCATCCGCTTGGCGTCCCTGCCGTCCCCCTCACCGGTGGGGCCGTGGCAGCGGACGCAGTTGTCGGCGTAGGCCTGCCGGCCAACTTCCGCGTCAGGAGCGGGCTTGAGAGACTGGGGCGTCTGCGCGAACGCGGGGAAGGCCGTTAAGGCAATAGTGGATATAAGGATGAATGCGGTTCTCATGGGAAAAACCTATTCTAGCGGATGGGCCGAGTGCTTTCAAGCGCCCACGGGGTTAAGCAGCTCGCAGACGAGCGAGGTGCTCTTCCAAGCGGTCCATGTCCACCTGGTTGAGCATTTCCTCTGAGACTCCCAACGCGGCCAGGAGGAGCCGGAAAGGATCGGAGGGACTGAGCTCAGCGATATCAATCGAAGTCCCCTTTAAGATAAAGCGCAGCAATTCAGCCAAATCATGGTCGAGCGTGGTGATCCGGGAACCGTCGGGATAGCTCGTGAATTGGGAGGTGAGCAGCTCCGGGTTGCGCTTCTCGAAGATGTTCAGCATCACTTCCGGCCGCAGCCGCCGGAGCCGGTGGGTCAAGGGTCTCCCAACCCCGTAAAAGATGATCTGTTTGAGCATTTGCCCCGGCGCCCGGGCTACCAGCACCGGCAGGGCATCTCGGGATTCCAGATCTTTCGGGCCCAACACCAGAACATTGTTGCCGTGGATCGAATCGGTCAACCGGCGCAATAGCCGGTCGGTTTCCTCCAGGTCAAGCGGGATAGGACCGTCCTGACGGCTGTTCGATTCAAGGCGGGCCAGATCCTGCCGGAGCTGCTGCAATTCTTTCTCTTCTAGGATGGTGGTGTAAGAGAGAGCCGGCAGGAATTGGCGCACCTTTCCGATCAACCTCTCGAGCTCGGCCGGGTCACCCAGCCAGTCGGCCGGCTCGCCGCCCTGCAGCCGGATTGCCAGCGGCACCCAGGGAACCGGGCTGTCTTCGATTGCCCGGCGGCCCAAAGCCCTCCAGTCGGGTTTCCATTGCGCCGGCCGTCGTCCGCTCAGATGCAGCCCGATCGCGTCCAGTTTCCGCTCCACCTCCGCCAAACTCTTTTCTCCAAAATTCTTGCTTTCCCGGAGTTCATCCGGCGTTACCAGGACCAGATCGCCCAAGGTCAAGATTTCGAGACGGTTCATGGTCTTCCTTGCCCGGCTAGAGAGATTGAGCTCAAACACCGGGCGGGAGAGATCCACAGCCCCCGGTGTTGCCATTCCGAACCCGGTTCTCGTGAGGGCTTTATACAAGGGACCTTCCAAAGTGGACCCCCAAGCATTTAATCGAGAGATCGAGGCCCGTATGGCGCGCGCGTCCGCGCGGCTAATCCAGGTTGTTGACTCGAGCCAGGTTGCGGCCGGCTGGAGTTCTTCCGCGAGGTCCGCTTTCTCCAAGATCCGGCGCAGGTCCTCGGAGAGTTCCTCTGCGCCGGCCTGGGTCCGCTCGTGGGTCCGCCGCCGGCTCTCTTCTTCCACCAGCTGCATGAGATCGTGCGGCGCGCGATAGGGGTCCAGCCCCATCTCGGTCACCTCTTCGACGAATCGGTCAATGGGATTCAGTTGTGAGGCCGCGTCCAGGTCCTCCATGCGGACCACCTCGATGTCGGGGAAGCGGGCCTTCAGCAGCTCGACAGTGCGCAGGCGATGCATCCGGCCTCGCGGCACCAGCACCGCCAGCGTCTCCGGGTCCATGCCGGGTTGGAGGGCCAGAGAACTCAACTGGGGAACCAGCAAACCCTCAAACTGCGCCCGGTCCCGCTCGGAGGCGCTGGCGAGCTTTCGCAGGTTGGCCGCGATGAGATTCTGCGGGCCGGCGTCGCGAGCCTCCATTTCCAGTGCCAGCATGAAGTCCCACCACGGTTGAAAGGGGGCCTGCTCCGTGACGAAGCGAATTTGGAACCCCTTCCGGTGTTTATTCACCAGATGCTGCAGCAGCTTGCCCTGCCAGGGGTCGAACTCCATCCCCTCGGGCATGCGGCCGGCCATCACTTGGCTGTGCACGCCGTCGTCAATCTCCCGCACTGCCTTCATCGCTTCTTCGAACGCTGGCCGGGCCACCGTTTCCACCCCATTCGGATCCCGCTTGGCGGCTGCTGCAAGCCCGCCCAGCGTCACCCCCATCTGTGCCAAGCGGTCATTGAGGAACGGGCCGCCCAGCTCATCGGAGATAATCAGCTGGGTGACATTGGGGTGGTTGATCAGGAATTCGTCCATGCGCGCGAAAAAAAGATCCAAGGTGCTCAGATCCTGCTTGGAATTCCCGTGCGAAAGAAACCCGGCAATCACCGGAATCCGGGCCAGGCGGAAGTGGGCGGCAATGGATTTTTTATCAGGAAGTGGTTGAAAGGCGATGAGCGCTTGTTTGAGTTGGGCCAACTGGGCCGACTCAATCGGCTGATCAGCTGGGACCGCTTGCTGGAGCCACCCGGCCAGCGCGGCCAGCTCATTCGGCGAGGTCTCTTGCGGCCAACCGGCCGGCAGGCGCCCAAACAGGGAGATGAACTGAGACAAACGCTGCAGGGTGGTGCCGTGTAGCCGGAACCCTTCCTGTCCCATGGCGATCAGCGCGCCATTCTGCGACATGCGCTGCAGGGCCGCTTCCAATTTCGCCTGCTCCTCCACGCCGGCTGCGATGTCGATCTCGGCGCCGCCCAAGAAGATATCGTCGTCGAAACCGTAGGGTTCTGCATCATCTTGGTCGGCCGGGGAATCTTCCTCGGCCGGGCGCAGAGTCACAACCTGCTTGATCCCATGCGCCCGCTCCTCCTGGGGCGCCTCGAAAGCGGAAATCCTCACCGGGTGGGTAAGCGTATGCGGATCGGGCCATTCCATGAGGGAGAGAATCCTGAGTTCTAGAGTCTCTCCGTGAAGTTTCTCTCCCCCCTGCGTTTGGCCCAGAAGCTCGTCTCCGGGGACGTCGCTTTCACGGCGCGGGTAAAGAAGAAGCCGCATCCCGGCCAAGCCGACTGCCTTATCCAGAAAGTCATGCAGCAATTTCAGGTCCACCGTTTTTTCCAGCCACGCCGGCCCTTTCGGCTGCGTGCCCGGCTGGAACGGAGGGGTGGGGCGCAGCAGCCGGTACCGATCCTGCGCCTGTACCAGCTTTTTGCGCAGTTTTTCCAGGAGCGGATCATCCACCATTTGCGCGGGCTCCACCCTGGCTAGGCTGAGCCACCCGGCCAGCGCGGCCAACTCGTCGTCTTCCTGTGGCCAGCTCAGCGGGTTCCGCTGAAAGAGCTGTTTGAACTGCACCAACCGCTGCAGCTGGGAATTCCGCTGCCGGAATTCCTCGCGTCCCCGCTGCACCCATGCGGTGTTGGCGGCCAATTTCCGGATAGCCCTAGTAAGCCCTAAGAGATGGAGGATCGATTCTTCGCCCGGCTGCTCCAGAGCGGCCAGGACATCCAATCCTTCTTCGACAAGGGGCCAATACTCTTCCACCTGTTCCAGTTGGGCGATGGCCTGAATAAACTCCGCGGGGCGCTCCAGCATCCATTTCCGCAGGCGCGCGGTGGCGACGGCGCTCGTCGAGCCTTTTTCCGCCGCAACGGAGAGAGCGGTCAGCACCTCCGTGCTGAAGGGCTCCTCCTCCCGCTCCTCCACGCCGGCTTGATTCAGGTCGGGGAAGCGCCGGACCATCTCCTGCCAGAGCTCTTCATAGAGGACGGCCCGGTCGGTTGGGGGTCCCAGATATTTCCCGACCCAGTCGGCGATGGCGAAAACCAAATCTTCCGGCTGAGGAGGGAGGTGGTTTCCCAGCGTGAAGATCACCCGGCGGTCCTCCGGATCATCAGGCCGGACCGATTCATCCCGCACGCCCACGGGCTGCCGATGCGCCTGGTATGAGGGGTCGAACTCGGCGGTGAACCGGTAACGGTGGGAGAAATCACCCTGCCTGACAAGGGACGTCCGCGTTCCGAGCCAGCTGTTGAGAACCGGCAAAATCTGGGCCGCGGTCAGGCCGTTCCAGCCGCTTTCCTTTGAGGCAGGAAGAATGAGTGCCGGGGCCGGGGAGGGAGGAGAGACGGATTCTTTCGGGAAGAGATCCTCCTTTAATCTTGCCAGGCGCTCCGGGTCGAGGACGTCATCGGGGAGAACGTCCTGCGAGATCAGCCAGCCGGTCAATACCGCCAGCTCGTTTTCATTCTCGGGCCAGCCGGCCGGCATCTTTCCGAAAAGGGCCAGAAAATGCACCACGCGGCGCGTCTGCGTGTTCTGCTCGGCCAATTCCCTTCGGCCGGCGGAGAGAAACCCGGAGCTTTGCATCAGAAGGTCCAGGGCTCGCCCCGATTCTTCCATGCCGGCCTGTTGCGGCGGTCCGCCGGTCCGCCGCGCGGTCTCCGCTTTGAGCGCCGTCAGCGTTTCGCCTTCCAAGAATTTTTCTGCGGAGACCTTCCGTGTGATCAGCCAGCCGGTAAAAGCGGTCAGATAAAGGTCCTCTGCAGGCCAGCCCTCCGGAGTGCCGCCGTACACCTGCATGAACTGCACCAATCGCTGGGCCTGGGAATTGTTCTGGTCGAACTCCCGCCGGCCCAGCGGGATCAGCCGGGCATCGAGGGGCAGACCCAGCTTGCCGAAGAGATCGAAATTCTCGTAAACCTTGTATAGCCGCTTGGCCCATTTGCCCAGCGGCCCCTTGCCGGCCGAGCCTTCTTCTTCCTCGATCCATCCCGCCAGCCGGTTCACCGTGTCCTGCAAGGCTTTTCGCACTTCCGGTTTCTTCTCCCGCTCGAGCGCATCAAAGAGGGCGGGGATCACCTGGTCGGATGTCTCAATGACTGTTTTGCGCGCGTTCTCCAGGGCTTCCTGTGTGGCAAGACCCACGAAGAAGTCAATGCCCTCACCATCATCGACAGCATCCGGGCTTGAAACTTGCGCCAGCAGCCGGCGATAACCCTCCACCGCTTTGAGGGTCATCTTGCCCAGGGCCTGGGCTGCGATGGCCCGGTTCCGGGCAGACCTGGAGTTTAGTAGCAAGATCCATTCTCCAAGCGTGCGCCTCTTTTTCGGTTGTTCCTCCGCTCCGGCGGCTTGGGGCTGCGCCAGCCAGTTAAGCAGGTGCTGCAAGCGGGGATCGGTGAACAGGGCAGCGGGCATGGGGGTGGGATTGCCGGCAGAGTCCAGGCGCTGCCAGCCCAGGCTTTCTTGCAGCGGGCCGCGCAGGCGCGGGTCCGGCTTAGCCAGGATGGCCTCGCTCACCTCGAGGTATTTTTCCCATGTGGAGCTGGTGAAGAAAGCATAGAGCGTATAAGCAAGCTCCTTGGAAAGAGGGTGTTTGGTGAATTGGCTTGCCTGATGGCTGAGCGCCGCCGACAGGATCGCCCGGACTTGGGTGTCGTTGGGGTTGGGCAGGTGTTTGGAGAGAGCCGCCGCTTGGAAGGCCCTGGCCGCGCGATCGGTTTCCGCCGTGAAGGCCGAGGTCAACTCCGGGATCACCTGCATGCCGAACAGTTGCTTGATGGCCAAGACGGCTTTGGCCGCTTCGGCGCGGGTCTTGGCGTCGGTGTGGCCCAGTCTGGCTTTGAGGGAGGCCAGCTCCGCGGCCGGCGAGGGGTTGATCTGGATGTTCAGGTGGGCTTCAGTCAGCGCCTTGCTGATCGCTTCCGGTTCCCCATCTTTAAGCGGTTTGTAAGCCCGCAGGATCAGGTCAGTGAGACTCACGGCTTGGTCCGGTTCCTGGTCCAGGAAGCCCAGCGCCGAGTAAGTCATCCGCATGTCCGGCGGTTCGTACAGCTCGCCATTGCGATAAAGCGGCCGCAGCACGTTGGCGGCCTTGACCACTTGGTGGATCGCGCCGGGGGAGAGGTCCGGATGGTCGGCGGAGAGGATTTCCACTTCATCCTCTTCGCGCAGCCAGGGGTACCGGTGAATGTTGAAGCGGTCCACGAACTCGCCGGAAAGATCGTACACTTCGTACGGCGGCCGAGGCGGGTTCATGTTGAGCCCGATAATGGTCCCAGGCGGCAGGACAAACTCCTCCCCGCTGGCGAGACGGACGCGGCGCTCTTGGAGGAGGTCGTTGAAAGCCGCCAGCACCCCGGGCCGCGCCTTGTTCCCCTCGTCCCAGATCACGATGGGGGGCCCTTCCGCCAGCACCTTCTCCGGCCGCAGGTAGGCCAACGGCATAGAATCGTGCCAACGGGTGCGCCCCTTCGAGTACCAACGCACCACCAGCATATCCCGCACTTTGAAATCCTGGCTCATCCCCAGCACGATGAGGTTCCTCCGCAGGATTTTGGAAAGGGCCTCCATAAAATAGTTTTTGCCGGCGCCGGCATCCCCCACGTTGAGCAGGGTGATGAGCGGGCTGTCCTCTCCGTACCCGATCGCGACATCCTTCAAGAGATCTTCGAGCAACCAGCGGTTTCTCGGAGAGTTCTTGAAACCGGTTTTCGAAACGAGCGCGCCGGTGCCCGGCGCCACCGGGATGCGGACATCCTTGGGCCAGTGCGGGTAAGTGAGGAACTCCTGCTTGAGTTTCCCGGCCCCCTTCACCTCGATCTTGGGCATCTCCACCGGTTCCCGCCCCGCGGGCCAGCTTTTACCGGCGGGCCAGGCGGCCGGTTTAAAGATCTTCTCCAGCACGTCTTGGAGATGCCTCTCCGTCCCATCCCCGTGCACCGAGTCGTCCACCCAATACGCCTTGAAAAAGAGATCGGTGATCCGCGCCAGATCATCCGGGAACATGTCCAGGTGGCGCACCATCCGCACCAGCGCGCGGGTCGTGACGATGAAGGGGGCCTGTCCCTGCCGCGCGTCCTCCCGGATCAGGTTGGCGAAACGCGCCAGCCCTTCGATGATCCCGTCCGGCACCGCCCAGGAGCCATCCTCCAGCCGCCGGTGGCGGTAGAGCTTCAGCACCTGCTGCTCATGCTCGAAGAATTTCGTGTATTCCGGGTTCGGGGCTCTGTTCGCCAGCTTCTCGGGAGGATAGTCCAGGCTCAGCTTGTCGAAGCGTGTCTGGAACTCGCCCGGCAGCTCTCGCCCCTTGTATTGGCTCTGGTAGGCCACGGCCCCTTGGGGCGGGTTGATCCCCGCGATGAAACGGGCGTTGGGATGGAAACGGACGAGGCGGTCGTGCAGCGCTTTCTGCCGGCTCTGCAACGGGTCGTTCAGCTCCGCCAGCACGCCGCCGGGCGAGCGGTTCACCTCGGAGAGAATAACGGCGTCCCCTAATTCTCCGCCCTCAATGACATCGGTGGCGGTCCAGCCGGTTTCACCGTCCGCCGTCTCGCCGAAGCCCATCCGTTCCGTCAGGTCCGATTTCTTCAGGTTTTCGTTGAAGGTGATCACGCGCACCTGCGTGCGGCGGGCGTACTCCAGCACCTGCTTCTTGACCGCCGGGTCCTTGATTGTTTCCGCTTTGCCCCGCAGCCAGGCGCGATAAAGCTCCCAAAGGTACCGCGAATACAGGCTCTTGCCGATGCCGGCCTCGCCCACCAGCATCAGGTTGTTGCGGTTCCGGGCAGGTTTGCGCAGGGTGTTCCACATCGCCTGCAGTTTTTCGATGGTCCAGTCGGAAAGGACGATGGCCGGCTCTTTCGGCGGCTCAATCCGGATGCCGTCCACCTCGAACCAGGCCTGGTCCCCCTGGCCATGGAACCTGAGCGCCCCCGCCCCCGGCCGGTCGTTGGCGGGGTGCCACCGCGGGAACTCCGCCGGCAGCCCATCTTCCTCTTCCAGCCCGGCCGCGTCGTAGGTGAACTCGAGAATCTGTGCGTTGCCCGCCGCCAGCTCCTTGCTCACGAAAAAGCGGCCCGCATCGAGCACCTTCAAGTCGGAAACCCCCGTCAAACCCTCAACAAGTGGCGTCGCGTAGAGATTGTTGACGGGCTCGGTTCTCTTGATGCTCGGTATCCGCTGTTGATTCCGTGAGCTCAGATCCAGAGAATGCGGATCCAGTCGGAAGATGGTTTGCGCGCCGTGCTCGTCGGTGTAGAGGACCAGGAATCCCCCCAGCCGGTCCGCGACCGGTTTCGAGAAGGAGGTCCCTGAGCGAAAGGGCCCAGTAAAGTCAAAAACCTTGCTGATCACCAACGCACGGCGCACCTCCCCTTCGGTATCATCGTCCGGCTGGAGATCGAAAAGAAAAATTCCACTCCATTCACTCATGTTGTCGGAGAACCAAGCCGCCAGCCACTGCCCGTCGCTGCTCACCGCCGCTGGGTCGGCCTTTGTATCCGGAGTCCCCTCGCCCAGTCTTGTCGGCAAGAAAATCTCGTACCAGCCGTCTAATCCGACTACCTTGATCTGCGAGGGTTCTCCAACGGCTAGCCATTTTCCGTTGGGATCGATGAGGAACGCCTCCTTACCGCTTGTGGGATGTAGATCGGTCTTTTGGTGTTTTCCGCTCTTCAGGTCCACCAGGAGCACGTCGAACGTTTGATCTGTGCTATTCGGCCGATGATACGGCAGCAGCACAGCCGCTTGTTCGCCGGGAAGCGGAAGGAGGCGGCTTTCCTTGCTGAGAATGTCGATTGCGAAGCGGGTCCAATTCGTGTTATCCGGGAACAGGCCCTGGCCGCCCGCCCGGTATCTTATTTGAAGATCAAGATAGTCCTGGCCGGTAATCCGGTGGCGCGGCTCTCCATCCAGAAAGAAGGTCACGGAATCTTCCGCCCAGTGGGCGGTGAGTCCAGCGACTTCCGGCTCCGGAACGCCTCGCAGAGCGGCTCGGATGTAGGAGGGTTCTTCGAGGGATTTGCCGGGTTCGATCGGCATGCGGCCGCCCGCTAGCCAGCCGGCGAACGCAGGGAGCTCCTGGTCATCCTGAAGACCGTCCTTAGGAGGCCGGCCGAACGCATGCGAGAACTGAACAAACCGCTGGGCCCGGACCCCGGCATCCCGTATCTCCGCGCGGCCGGCGGCCAGAAAGCCGGTATTCTTCACGAGCCGTGCCAGCCCCTGCTCGACCTTTTCCTGCTCCTCCAGGCCGGCCTGGTTGCCGCCGCGCTCGGCGGGGGGGATCCAGTTGCGCACCGGCCGGCGGCGCTCGCGCCGAATGATAAACATCCCCTTCTTGACGAGCTGGTCCATGCGGGGGACCCAAATGCCGTACGGCCCGAAGGTTTTGGTGATCTCCTTCATGTCTTTGCCGATGCCCCATGCGAAGGTGCGCACCTTGTGCGGGCCGGCCAGCTGCTTGGCCATCGCCATGGCTCCGCCGCCGCCGGAGAGACCATCGGAGATGACCCAAAGCATCAGGTCGGTGTCCGGGTCGGCCCCATTCTTCATCCGCTCCATCTCTTCGGACACGGCCCGGACGTCGTCGGTGCCGCTGTGCCGGCTGTTGAGGATCAGATCCACCATCTCCGCTTCCTTGGCGTCGTTCCAGGGCTCGTCGAACCGTTTGACCACGCGGGAGACGTGGAGGTTCTTCCCCTTCGGCTCGCCTTGAATGAGGTCCATCAAGTCATGGACACTATTCCGCCCGAGGGATTGGCTGATCGTCCAGTCCGAGAAGATGGTGATCTCCATCTCCTGGTTGGGCACTCCGTGGGCCGCGTTGGCCAGCGTGACCACCAGGTCCAGCGCGTAGGAGAGTTTTTGTTTCGTGATGTCATGCGTCGGTTTGCCGTCGATGTCGTCAAGCATGCTGCCGCTGACGTCGATGAGAATGGCGAGCCGGCGCTTGGGCAGGTCGGGCAGCTCCTCCTCCTTCATGAGGTAAGGGGTCCCGGTTTGGATGAGAGCCAGCTCCTCTTCGTCGAGCTCTCCCTCCAAGAGCCCGGATTGTTCCCGGGCGATGTCGCTCATCTGTTCCGACTGGAAGAGATGGGCCCGTGCGGTGGAGATGAGGGAGCGGCGCGCTTTCTTGAACTGGCGCAAGCGCTCGAGCTGTTGCCGGACGATCTCGGTCCGGTCTTTCATGACCTCTTTTCGGACCTGGCGCGCCGCTTTCTCCCGCCGTTCCCATTCCTGCGCGGTGAATTTGATCTCCCGCTGGGCCTGGGCGTCCGGGTTCAATGGGGCGGAGGCTTGTTTCTCCGGCGCGCTGGTTTCCGCCGGGGCGGGGGTTTCCGGCGGGGCCTCCGGCATGAGCTGTTTCCCCGCGACCCCGAAGCGGCTGTCCGGCGCAATGCCGGCGGAGGAAATGCCGATGACAATCATCGGAGGGATATCGATGCCGGCTTCTTGCGCCTGAGAGAGGGCCTGTTGAGCGGCCCCTTGCGCCCCTTGGGCAAGTTCTTGCGCCTGGGCTGCGGCCTCTCCCGCTTCCGAGGCGGCCTCTCGCGCCGGGCCTCGCGCCTCAGCGGGAAGTTTCTCTGCCAGCACGTCCAATTTGTTCCCCAGCAGCAAGATGCCGGCCTGGATCTGCCCGGCATTTTGACCGGCCTGGCCCATTCCTTCGAGCATAACGATGACCAACTTCGGGGCCTGCGCGGAGCTGCCTCCAGCCGCTTTCCCCAGCTTGCCCTGTTGTTGTTGAAGTCCCGCGAGCGCTTTCAGAAGCTCCTGGGCGGCTTTCTGGAAATCGGCGGTTTCCGATTCCAAGGCTTGCGCTTCTTTATTGAGACCGGGTTTACCTTTGGTCTGCTGGCGGAGTTGGCCCATCTTCTGCAGCAGGCGGCCGAGCGCCTCCGCCAGCGCTTGCTGTTTTTCACGCAGGCCTTTCAGCGTGGGGTCCGCCCAATCGGCGATCTTGCGGGCGGCTTCGTTGATCCGTTCCCAGGGTGTTTTGGCGCGCGCCAGGGCTTGCGCCTCTCTGGCCAGCTCCGCGGCGGTTTTTTCCGCCTGCTCCGCTTGGGTTTGCATTCGCCCGGCCCGGCCGGCGGCATCGGAGGCCCGGGTTTGCATCTCCTGCGCCCGGGCGCGGATTGTCTCCACCTGCGGTTCCGGCTGCCCGACTTCCTGCGCCAGCTCGGACGCCTGCGCGCTTAACCGCTTGGCCGTTTTCTCAAGCTCTTCCGCTTCCTGCCGGCCTTCCTCTACTTGCGTTTCCAACGCTTGGGTCAAGGGTTTAAGCTTCCCGCTCTGCTCAGGGGCCGTCTGTCCCAGTTGGTCCGTTTGCCGGCGCAGTTTTTGCGCTTCTTCCCTAAAATCTTTCCACTCTCGCCGCAGACCGGTCCCTTCATCCGCCAGCTGCCGGGCCAGGTCCGTCAGTTTCTGGAGCTGATCGTTGGAGATCGGCGCTTGTCCCGCCGTGTGCCGAACCTGCTCAGCCTGGCCCTCGACCTGCCGGGCCGATTCTCCGGCGGACTGGGCCTGCAGGGTTATCTTCCCGGCATCTTGCGCCAGTTGTTTGGCCAAATCGCCCGCTTTCTGTGCCCGGCGTTTAAGGTCCCGGTGCATTTTCTCCAGTTGTTGTGGGGCGGGGGTTCCCGGTTCCTGCGGCTGAGTTTCTCCCGTCTGTGTTTGGCTTAAATCCATCGGTAAGATGCCGGTGCCCATCTGCTGGGCGAGCTCATCCAGCGAATCGGCCATCTGCTGGGCCAGCAGCTGATCCAGCGCGGCCTTCGCCTGCTCGGTCATCTGCGCGAGCTCATCCTGCAGAAGCTGTTCGGCCTGCCGGCGCTGTTTCTCCGGCAAATCGGCCAGGTTCAGTCCGCCTTCCTGCGCCTGCGCGGCCTGCTCGCCGCTCAACTGAAGTTTCTTCCGGAACTCCTTCTCTTGTTGGAGTTTTCTGAACAGCTCCCGCGCGACATCGGCCTGCAGAAGGCTCTCTGCCACCGGCCAAAGATGGTCTCGCAGCGCCTCGTAGAAATGTTCCAGATCGAGCCGAAGCATCTCCCGGCGCAGATCGCGCGTATCGGCCAATGCTTGCTTCACCGCCGGGTCATGGATAAAGGAGATCTCCTGCCCGCGCCGGCCCTCATAGAGGATCCCTTCCAGGAACTGAAGAAAAGCCGGATGCTGGGAAAGCCGCTGGGCGGCTTGTTCCGCCGGTTCGGAGTAAAGACTCTCATCCAGCTGCGTGAAATCCGACTGCATGCCGGGGAAGGAGAGGAGCGCTTGCTGGCGGCCCCAGGGGGTTCCAGTCGCCCGCCAGAGAGCCTGGAACGGGCCGTTGTTTTCAAAGGTTTTCTCGACGGTGCCCGGTTTCAGGGTTACGGCCGCGGCGATCGACTCCATCAGGAATCCGGCGACCGCTTCCGGCGGTAGGCGGGTCAAGTCCTCCGGCACAAACTGCAGCAGGTCCAGATCTGGAAGCAAGCGCCATTGTGGCCAGTCTCCCGCCCACAGCGCTTCCCAGGGCACCAGAGTGAGCCGGTATTTCTGAGTGAGCGTTCGGGCCAGCTGCGTCATCCGGTCAAGCGTCCGGGAATCCATCAGCCGTTCCTCCATGCCGGCCCGCTGTTCCGGCCTCTCGAATTGATTTGGGCGCAGGGCGTGGACAGGCGCGGGCAGGAAAAGACTGAGGGCCAAAACAGAGGCCAGCGCGCGGAAGGCGGATTTGGGCGCCTGTGTCATTCGTTGCCTTTATCGGGGAATTTTGTTAATGGTTGCAAAAAGTTAATACTGTATGATTATACCAAATCGAGGGGAGAACGTGGGAAAGCTTATTGAGGCTGTTTTTCCAGATAGGGGCGTCCGAGCATTTGGACCTGCCGCGCGAAAAACCCCCGCACATCCTTCCACGGGATTGGTTTTACCGCGACGACCTCAGGTTCTTTCTCGGCGTCTTCAAAATAACAAAGGGCCTTGAGCGCCTGCAAAGCAAAGTCATTGTAGTTTTTGAACTTGCGCCGGCCCAGCTGGAGCAAGTGCGCCAACGGGACGTGACGGCAGATCTCGTGCAGATCGAAGAAATCCTTGCGGGAACCCCGGCCGATGACCGCGCCGATCTTCATGAGGCCGATATCCTCCAAAGAAGCGATGGGGATTCCGTTTCGTCGCGTCGGCGGTTTCACCAGCGGCTGCGGGTACCAGAAGAAGCTCACCTTCACCCGGCCGAGGCGTCCGTGCAGGGTGCCGTCCTTCTCTTCGACCAAAGTCCAACGCGAAACCTGCTCCAGCGAGGTGATCAAAGCTTGGCGCTCCGGGCCTGTCAATCGGTTGGTGCGGGAAAAAAAGTCGAGATCCACAGACCGCCGGTGCTGAACAAGAAGCGCCAGGGCTGTTCCGCCCGCCAGATAGAAATGGGCCCCTAGAGAGGTCTTCCCAAGCCGGTTCAGAAGCGCCTGCACGGCCGGGGGAACGGTTTCGGGTGTTTTCACGCGATGCCTCCCCATGGGCGTCCCAATCGCCGCCAGGGGGCCCTTTCCTCGCGCTCCTCCGCCATTCCCAGCAGCATGCGCCAGAAATGTTTTGTCCGGGGGGATAGAACTTCGGAGCCGCGGTCCCGAAGAAAGGCGCGCACCTGGGCTTTCGGATAGGTGCGGAAAACCCACGCGACCGCTTCGCGATTTCCCGATTCCAGCAATCGCGCCAGGATGAAGTCCCGGTGATGCCGGACGGACAAGTCCGCCGGCCGCGCGTCCCAGAACAGGGAATTCAAGAATCTCGGCACCCGGCCGCTCTGAAAGGACTGGATCTCCTCGGTTGAGAACAGCCACTGTCCCAAAATGCGGGCACAGGGGCGCAGCCGGCCGGATTTTAGATAACGATAGACATGCCGTCTGGACCTGCGAAGAAGCCGGCAGACATCAGGCACCGTCAAGACGGGCCGGATGGGGTTCGCGGAGGCCCCGGCGTTTTTAGCCGGCGTCAAGCTGTCCGGGCGGTCCCCGGAGCCCCTCAAGACCCAACCCTTGTTCATGTCATATATTATGACATAAAAGTATAAAAAATGAAAGGATCAGTGGTGCGTAAGGTGAAAGCCCGGTGGAGTTTTCAAGACCGCAGCTCCACGACGGACATGCGGGGTCTGCTGGGTATGCCTGTATCTGTAGGTTGAGTTCCACCCAGTCCTACAACCACAACCATCTCCAGGTAATCGCCCGCCGCTAAATCTAAGACTTCGGTGATCGTGTCGCTATCATTTTCTAGTCGGTTGTCATCCCATGAAACGGAGTTAGCAACCGAAGAACCGTTCCTATTGATCCCCACCAGCGTCCACTGCGAATGAGTAGAGCTTTGCCACCAAGAGGCGGTCACGGAATACCTTCCCGCCCTTAAAATCGTAAAGCGATCAGTTGCCGTGCTGGCGATATTCCCGACGTCAAACTCCTCGGTATCAAAAGCAATCTTTGTAGCGGTCTCACTTGGGATATTCTGCACCGCGGCCCGGGCCATCTTGGCCATGTGGGGGTGGAGCTCGTTAGCGCCGGAGATCGTGAACCAGTTGAAGCCATCCGTGATTACGCGCACCATGTCCCCTTGCGCATAGAGCCCGAAGGCCGCCGCCCCCTCTACTAACGCCCCGCCGGCCGCGTTGATTGTCACCGTGCCCGCGCCGGCGTCCGTCTTCTTGATGTAGTAGGTTCTCCCCGTTCGGTTCGTGGCTGCCGGCAGGGTGATCGTGATGTTGCCCGCGCCGTTGGTGAGAATCACGTTGTGGGCGTCGGTGAGCGCCAGGCTCGCGGTGACTACCGTCACCCCTAAGCTCATGGACCCTTCCACATCCAGCCGGGAGTTCGGCGCCGCCGTGCCGATCCCCACGTTGCCGGCTGAAGTGATCCGCATCATTTCGGTATTACCTGAGGCGAAGGCCAAGTTCATTGCGGTCGTCCCCGATGCCCCGATAGTAGTGGTGGCTGTATCTGTTGTGAGGGGCCATAACCCAGTTGCACGTGATCCGACTGCAAAATACAATTGTTTCTCCAAAAAACCATTTGTATCCTGAAAAATAGCAGTTGCTGTGCCACTGCTGCTGGAAGTTGTAGAGCTTACGTCAAGAGGAGAGAGAGGACTCGCCGTTCCGATCCCCACGTTCAGCGTCCCGCCGCCGGTCCCCGGCAGGAACAGCACCTTATCGGCGACGCCGGGAAAGCCGACCACGCGCAGCGCGGCCGGATCCAGATCCGGATTCGTGTATCCTTGGCCGATCCACAGCTTATCGTAGATCGCCGCCACCCCGTCGGGGGGCGTCACGCCGTTGTAGGCCGTCCCCACCGTGAGCGAGGTCACGTGCAGGTCCCCCGTCGTCGCGTTCGAGGGATAGTAGGTCACCAATTCAATGGTTTCGGCCCAAGCTGGAACGGCCAGCCCGCACGCGGCGAGCATCAAAGTGACCCGGAATCTCCAAGCTTGGCTCATAGCCCAATCCCTCCCTTTATGGGTAACCCCTCCGCCGACGACCTTATTCCCGCCGTCATTCTACAATAATTCTATACGAGTCAGAGCCATTTCGTCAGGCCGGACAGGAATTCCCGCCAGGGCAGGATTTGGACGCCGTCTCTCATGTGGGAATGCTCGGCCGTGCAGACGGCGAACAGGGGCGTCCCGGGATGGTCCGAACCAAACGCTCTCAGACCCGAAAGATCGGAACCGCCGATCATGGCCGAGGACTTTATCTCGAAGGCGGCTCTGATCCTCCCGTGCTTCTCAATGATCAGGTCCGTTTCGGCCCCACTGTTGGTCCTCCAATAAAACAGGCGGGCCTCGCTTTCGAGGTAATGGAGCATGCGGTGGGCTTCCAGGACGACAAACTGCTCAAACAGGCGGCCTCTTATGACCGGCTCCAGCCCGGCGGAGAGCCGCCGATTGATGGCGTTGGTCACTCCCAAGTCGAAGAAATAAAACTTAGGGTGTCCCACCAGGCGCTTGCGGAGACTTTTCCTCCACGGCTCCAGCCGCATCCCCACCAGCGTGTCCTCCAGGATCTCGTAGTACGACTGCACCGTTTTGATCGGCAGGAGGCATTCCCGTGCGATGCCGGAAAAATTCACAATCTCCCCCGACTGCGCGGCCGCCATCTCCAGGAACCGGGCAAAGCCCCCCAGATTCCTCACGATCCCTTCCTGCTGGATCTCTTCTCGGAGATAGACTTCGGCGTAGCTGGACAAGGTGGCCTGCTTCACCGACCGGTCTTTCCCGTAGACCGGGGGCAGGGACCCGTACTGCAGGACCTGGTCCAGGTCAAAATCCGGGCGGACCTCGGCATAAACGAGCGGGAAAAGCAGCTTCTTGTAGGCCCGCCCTGCGAGCATGTTCGCCCCGCCGCGCTTCAGTTTCCTGGCGCTGGAGCCGGTGAGAATGAATTGCGCCGCGGGGTAGGCCCCCATAAGGTTCTGAACTTCGTTGAGGAGATCGGGCAGCCGTTGGACTTCATCCAGAAGGACCCGGCGCATGCCCTTTCTCTTGATCTGGGTTTCGGCCTCCCTGCGGAACAGGGAGGGCTCTTTGGCGTAGCGCAGGAACGTGTCGTTCTCAAGGAGATTGACCTTCCACGTCGCGTCTTTGTAGCGCGCCTGGATCAGGGTGCTTTTTCCGGTCTGTCGGGGTCCGAAGAGGAAAAAGGAATGCTTTTCCGGAAGGGAAAGCAGCCGGTCTATCATAATGCTAAAGTGTACAGCGTTCTAGCAACGATGTCAATAGCTGCGGATGAGGAACGCGGTGGCCAGGCCGATATAGGTGCCGGTCAAATTGCCAAAGATCGCCATCAGGAGGCCGACACCGGCCAGCTGCGGCGAGAAGGTGGCCCCCACGATCGGCGCGGAGACCGTGCCGCCGATGTTGGCCTGCGAGGCCGCGGCCATCAAGCCCAGCGGCGCCCGGGCCAGCCGGCCGGCGACCAGCAGCACGGCGCCGTGGATCAGGATCCAGGTGGCTCCCAGCGCCAGAAAGACCGGTGTCTGGAGGATGGACCTTAAGTCGGCCCTCGCCCCGATCGAGGCCAGCAGCAGGTAAAGCAGCAGCGTGCCGGCGCGTGAGGCGCCCGCATCCTCCAGCTTGCGCGCCGGCGTCAGCGAGAGCAGCAGCGCGGCGGTCGTCACCAGAAGCACCGTCCACGTGGAGGCGTTGAACGCCGCGCCGCCGGCCGGCAGCCGTTGCGCGGCCCACTGCGCCGCGAGCGACAGCGCGATGGCAAGAACGATAGTTGCGAGCAAGGCCGCGGGTCCTGCCACCTGCGGGTGCTCCCGCCGTCCGTCCGGTCCTCGCTTCGCTGCGGTCCGGGCGCGGCGGCGGGTCCTCCCTTCGGTGTCACCCGCGGCCTTCACCCAATTATCCCAGCGAGTTTGCCAGCTTGAGCTCCAGACTAAGAGCGCCATCCAGCTGTAGGCCACCCCCGCGTCCACGATGATCAGCGGCCCGATGAGCCCGTCCGGCAGGTTGAGCGCCTCCTTGACGGCGATCATGTTAGCCGAGCCGCCGGTCCAGCTCGCGGTGAGGGCCCCGATCCCGCCCCAGCTCTCGGGCGGGAGCCAGCGCTGATACAGTCGGTAGCTGACGATCCCGCCCAGCACCGTCCCGGCCGAGCCGGCCAGCATCATCAGTAGTGCCGGCTTGCCCATGCGGACTATCGCCCGGAGATCGGTGCCGATCAGCATCAGCGTCAGGCAGACCGGCAGAAGCTGCTGCGAAAGAAAGGGATAGAGCGGATGGCTTTGCGGGATGAGGCCGAACGTCCCGGCCACCATGGGTAGAAAATAGCACCAGAAAGGAATGGGAATCGCCCGGAAGACTTTTCTCATCTGAGCGCATCTTAGCATCTTTCGGCATGACAAAATTGTCACGCCGGTTTCACCCCGGCGTCACCTTTTTAAGCCAAGCTGAGGTTCCAAGGAGGGAAAGCGATGAGGAAAATTTCATCAATGGTTCTGGCGGGAACGCTTTTGGTGTGCGGGCCGGTTTGGGCGGACGAGGCCGAGGAGAAAGCCCTGAAAGCGGCCGAGCAGAAGGTGGACCAGGCGGCGGCCGCGAGCAAGGGGGAGGCCAAGGTAGATAGCTTGGCCAAGCAGTTCAATGTGGAGGCCACGACGGTGCAGGAGATGAGGGACAAGCGTCAGGGTTGGGGGGAGATCTCGACCCAGCTGGCGTTGGCCCAGCAGCTCTCCAAGACGGATTCCAAAACGTATCCCACCACGGCCGACGCTCTGAACCGGGTCGGGACCCTGCGGGATGAGGGCAAGGGCTACGGCGCGATCGCGAAGGACCTGGGTTTCAAGTTGGGCCCGGTGGTCAGCAGCGTCCACCGATCCAGCGACACGATCCGTTCCTCCGCCCGGGCCCAGCGGCCGGAAAAATCCGCTCGCCCCGAACGGCCGGAGAGACCGGAGCGGACCCAGCGGCCTGAGAAACCAGATCACCCCGGTAAGAACCGATGAGACGGGGGCTGAAGGTTTTCGCGCTGACGGCGGCAGGCGCCTTCCTGTTGACCGGTGAGGCGCTCGCCGCCCAGTTCCGCTCCACCTCCGGGGTGTCGGTTTCCACGGGGGATTACGGCACCGGCGAGGACACGACGATCACCGAGCTCTATGAGACGCTTGTCGCCAAGGGTCAGGCGGGGGAAATCGGCGTGAAGATCCCCTATCTGTTCCGCGACGGCAGCGGGGTGACGCCGGGTGAAAGCCGGCGGGCCCGGTCCGGGACGGTCCCGGAGGACGCGGACGGGCTGGGGGACGTTCAATTGCTGGGGAAATATTTCTGGCTGGCGGAGGAAGATTCACGGCCCGCGGTGGATTTGGCGGGCCGGGTGAAGTTCCCGACCGCGGATGAAAGCGAAGGTTTGGGCACCGGCCGCTTCGACGTGGGATTCGGACCGGAGCTGCTGAAGCACTTTGGTCAGCTGATCACCTTCGCCGATTTCGAGCTGGTCGTGCGGGACAAGCCGGACAATTCCACTATCAAGTCCACGCGGCTCGATTATTCCGTGGGATTGGGCTATCCGCTCACCAGCCGCTTCACGGGATACGCGTCGCTGGACGGCGGCACGCCGACCAACTCCGGCGTGGACGCCCCGCTGGAATTGGTCCTCTCCGCGGTTTACAAGGCCACGGAGACCGCGCACCTGAGCGGGTTTGTGCTGGCCGGGTTGACCGAGGGCAGCCCCGATTTGGGGGCGGGGACCAGCATCACGTTCTATTTTTGACGGACGGAGAGGCGGCTGCCCCGCGTTTTAAAAGGGACCGGGCCGGGCGGGGAAACCACCAGCAGGTGGGAATCCAGATCCACGTAGTGGAAGGCGCCGGCGCCGCAGGCGAGGGCAACGCTGGGCCAGAGGCCCTCCGCCGACTCCGCCATGCAGCCGATCATCAGCCGCAGGCCCGCTTTCCGCCCCAGGCGGGTCAGCTCCACCGCGCCGGG
>Ga0080064_1004010_pt1 | contig 19805 bp, 18 predicted proteins | sample Subgrocontami54m_FD_69260 | JGI IMG/M metagenome (GOLD analysis project Ga0080064, IMG submission 69260) | Subsurface groundwater microbial communities from S. Glens Falls, New York, USA - GMW46 contaminated, 5.4 m (SPADES assembly) (version 2) ...
ACAACGTAATCAAGCAAAAGCCCTAAAATTGTTAATACACCGATCATCAACCACCAGCCAAACACAAGTGCAACAAGTATACCAAAAACCCCACCAATAACACCGCCAAGCCACCATGATTTCGAACGCCCTAAAATCACCACAATCCATTGTAAAAGAAAAATTCCAAAGAACAATATCATTTCTACTAAAGAACCACTGATACCTTTTTTTGATTTCTTTGGCGGCACTGAAACAATTTCACCCGCAATTGCCTCTTTAATTTTATTTGCACCCAATACAATTCCTTGCTCATAGTTATTTTCTTTAAAGAAAGGTTTTACAAAATCTTCTTGAATATGTTTTGACTCAAGATCAGTTAATGCACCCTCAAGGCCATACCCTACTTCGATGCGCATCTTACGATCCTCGAGCGCCACTAAAAAAAGGACGCCATTATTGGTATCCTTTTTTCCAATTTCCCACTCACGAAATAATGTATTTGCGTAATCCTCTATCGAATCTCCGTTAAGAGTTTTAATGGTTACCACTGAAATTTCATGACTGGTCTGTTTTTCAAATTCCATCAACTGACTTTCAAGAGAAAGCTTTGCATTTTCCGAAAGCACACCTGCAAAATCATTCACAAAACCCTTTGGTTCCCCTAGTGAAGTATAGGCTAAAACACTTCCGCTAAAGGAACATAAAAGTATGCTTAAAAAAAATGTTTTAACAATATTCATAGCGTGAATCAGGAATCAGGAATCAGGAATTAGGAATCAGGGTATTAAATTCATGATTCATGCGTCATAATTCATGATTCTTGAGTTATTTCGTAAAATTCACATCTGGGGCTTTTTCGGCGCCCTCATCTGCCTTGAATGAATCGTACGTTGAAAAGCCAAAAAGTCGAGCTACTATATTAGAAGGGAATTTGCGAACCGTCACATTAAATTCTTTTACTGCACCATTATAATCTTTTCTCGCAACCGCCACGCGATTTTCTGTTCCCTCTAATTGTGTCATAAAATCACGGAATCCTTCAGTTGTTTTCAATTGTGGATATGCCTCAACCGTCACCAATAATCGAGAAAGTGCAGAATCAAATTGTGATGCAGCTTTTAACTGGTCATTAATGCCACCGCTTTGCGATTTTGCCCATGCACTGCGCGCTTCAACAATTTGTGTAAGTGTCTGCTGTTCAAACTGCGCTGATCCTTTTACGGTTTCAACCAAACGAGGGATAAGATCAACTCGGCGTTGATATTGCGTTTGCACGTCTCCCCATTTATTTTTTACGTTCTCCTGCCCGCTTACCAGCCCGTTATACCCTCCCCATACGATTAAAAGAAGGACAACTAAAGCAGCTCCGATAGCAAGCCATACGATATGCGATGTTTTCATATGTTATTTAGGTTATAAGTTAGTGATTTAAGTATCTTCCAAATCAAGTTCTTTAAATTTCTTTTTTATATCAATCACGCGGTTTTCAATATGCTGCAAATGCTTTTTGCAAAATGACGCCAACGCCAAACCTTGTTCAAATTTATCAAGCGCTTCTTCAAGGGCAATATCCCCTTTTTCAAATTCTGAAACAAGCTTTTCAAGCTGGCCAAATGCTTCTTTAAAATCTTTTGGCTCTTTTTTTGTTTTACTTTGTGACATATTTTGTTAAACGAAGTATATAGTACTATCACTTTTTTCTCAATAGATCAGTCGAATCAGGAAGTATGAATCATGAATCAGGGTATTTAAATCCATGATTCCTAATTCCAGACTCCTGATTCAGAATTTCAAAGTATTTCCGCGTTTTTTGAACCATCACTCAGTCGAATGTCAACAATATCCCCTTTTGAAACATCTTTCATAGATGAAACGATTTTACCTTTAGTTCGCACCACACTATACCCTCGCTGTAACACATTTAAGGGGTTTAAATAGTCTAAATTTTTTTCAAAAAAACGTATCTGTTCACCAATATGTACTATATTCACCTTTAATGATTGGTAGGTATTCTTAAATCGCACCAATAAGTGCTTAAAATTTTGCAATAGCTTTTCAGTCGCGGATTTTAAAATAAGCATGTGGTGCGTAATTCGCTGCGAATGCCACTCACATGAGTGCAGTATACTTGCATTAAGTGTTTCACAACTATTTAACACTATGCGCAGTATATCATCGCGGTTAGGAACCACGAGCTGTGCCGCATGCGTAGGGGTAGCCGCACGCACATCACACACAAAATCAGCCAATGTCTCATCTCGTTCATGTCCCACGCCACATATCACCGGAATGGGTGATGCAAAAATCGCCCGCACGACTGTTTCAGAATTAAACGCCTGCAAATCTTCCAGGCTTCCACCCCCGCGAATAAGTACCAGTGTTTCAACACCAAACGTGTGCTCATGCGCTGCAAACCACTCAAATCCTTTTACAATTGAAGATACGGCATCATTTCCTTGCACATTGCAGTGATAGAGATATACTTCAAGTCCGCCCCATCGCTCATTAATTATCCTCATAAAATCAGTATATGCGGCAGATTCACGCGAGGCGATCAACCCAATACGTCTTGGAAATAATTCAATTTCGCGCTTGCGTTCACTCGCAAATAATCCCTCTTTTTCAAGCTTTTGTTTTGTTAACTCAAATGCGCGCTTTAAAGAACCTTCGCCTGCAAGTTCTACTGATTCCACAAAAATACTAAACCTGCCGGTCTTTTGGTGAAGCCGCGGCGTTCCCGTAACACGCACACGCATTCCATCTTCAATCTGTACACGGATGGTGTAGCTAAGCGAAAAACATTGCGCCTTGCTATTTTCATCTTTCAAATCAAAAAACACCCATTTTCCCTGATTAAGGGTATACGAAGAAACTTCGCCTTCCACAATTACCTTTTTTCTTCCAATAACAAGATTCACGTACTCAATAAATTCTGAAACGCTTAAGATAACTTTTGAAACGCCGCTGTCTTCAAAAAGATCCATAGACTGGTATACTAAAAGGTATGTCGCAAAAACTCATTATATCTATTTTAGGGCTTTTTATCGGATGGTTTTTAATACTGCATCTTTTTATTTATACGGGGCTCAACCGCGCAGTATTTGAAAAAGATACCTCGTATGATGCCATCTTTACTCTTCCCAAACTTTTACTTGAAGGGCCTCCACTCGCAAATCTTTGGCAACGGTGGGACTCGCACTGGTATTTGGGTATCGCTGATCATGGATATTATTATAAACCAGGTGAACAATCAAGTGTAGCCTTTTTTCCATTATATCCCCTTGTCATTCGCTTTATAGCAACACTCACGCATCTCAATTCTGCATTGGTGGGAGTACTGCTTTCTATTCTTTTTACGCTTTGCTCATGTTTTTATTTATTCCTTCTTGCAAAACAGCTTTGGAATAATGAAGAGACTGGCATTCGAAGCGTAGTATTTCTTTTGATATTTCCCGTATCATTTTTTCTTCTCTCAATTTACACGGAGTCACTTTTTTTACTTCTTTCCATCGCATCATTTTATTATGCCCATACCAAACGATGGGGAGTCGCGATAGCATGTGCGATGCTTCTTACCGCAACACGATTTACCGGCATACTTATCGTACTTCCTCTTTTATTATTATACACCGAGCAACGATGGGGCTCATTTAAACAATTTTTTCGCCCAGCCTTTTTTGGAATCCTATGTATCCCGTTGGGACTGCTTTTATTTAGCGCCCATTTATGGGTTACCTATAAAGACCCACTGCTTTTCTTAAAAAGCCAAAAACAGTGGTTTCGAACAACAAATATTACACCGAAAGGATTAACGGATAGTTATAAAAAATATATATCTGATTATAAACATGTTTCAAAAGCTGCAACGCCATTGCCTGTCGCAACTCGGCTCATTGATATTGGATTTACCCTTCTCTTTATAATTTTAACATGTGCCGCATGGTTTATCCTCCCGCGTTCTCACGCGCTTTTTTCCACGTTTCTTCTTATAGTTCCCCTACTTACTGGCACCTTTCAAAGTATGCCAAGGTTTGCACTATCAGCATTCCCGCTTTTTTTGGTACTAGGAAAAATTACGCAAAAAACAATTCCCTTTTTTCTCATCTCACTTCTCTTCACGCTCTTTCTTGGCTTACTTAGTTTACTGTATGTGAATTTCTATTGGATCGCATAATTTTTTGACTTCAAAAAATTATTACTTGTTGATTATCAATTTCATAGCCTCCCAATACGATGGTTCGCCATTTTGTTTCAGCCAATACCACCACTCTACTCCCCACAACCCAATTTCCGTAAAACCCACTTCTTTTGTGAATGCAATATTTTTTTCTAGCTTTTCAAGTGGCATGGAATCTTTCATTTCTCCAATCGTCATTTCATGGATATTTTTAGAACCCCACGGTTCACCCTGTAACTCACTTACCACAACCTCTTTCCCAAAAAATGTTTTTACAATTTGCTTTCGAAATTGGTAATAGCCTGGGCTAATAGGAAAAGGAACATGCCCAAAGGTATTATTCCATGCTTCGCGGTATAAACTACTTCCTAATACATCCCCGTAAGCTGCCATTGGGATCCACGGCGTCCATTCGCCGGAATCAGTAACCATGATTGGGTGAGTTTTATCGAGTGTGCGAACAAGTTCAATTTCTTTTGCTAATGTCGGAAGACCAAAATAATTTTTACACGTACCAAAGGGAAATAACAACTCATTTTCAACTTGCCACCGGGAAAACGCGGGATGATCTTTATAGCGTTCAATGATTTTTTCATCAAAACGAAATAATTTTTCAATCAATTCTTTTTTGCTCAATGTATTAGTCCATGATGGATCATGGCATTCGGGCCACCGCGGCACTTTATGGCCAATGGCAAGCGTTACCCCTACCTTCTGGGCGGCTGCTTCTTGTAATAGGTAATCCAGTTCTTCAAAATCAGTGATACCCTCCACAGATTCGATACGATCCCAATATACGGGAATTCGCACATATTCCCATGAAAAATTTGAGATTATTTCCACGTAAGCCTTTTTCCAATCAAGCCCAAGGCTTTCTGCCTGTTTCGTACTAAACGTAAACCCAAATGCAGCCTTTCCGGTATGCGGAAAAGTAGGAAAATTGAAAATAAATAAAAAAAGAAGGAAAATTCCTGCTAAAAAAATTAACCCCCCTTGAATAATTCTTCGTAATTCATGATTCATGATTCAAGATTCATGATTTAAACTGCCAGCGAAGACATATCAGCAAAGTGATTCGGCTTATAGTTTGGGTTTGCGACAATTTTTTCTATTTCAAATATGCCATTGATCGGCGCTCCAGAAAACCCGTTTAGTGCAGCGCGCGCAAGCCATCCGCTTTTTACCCAGTCAAAGAGCCACTCATCCGTATAGCGCGGATCATCCTGACTAATGCCTGCGGCAATGGTCTTCAGCCAGATACGATTAAAATCTTCTTGGGACCCGACAGAAGGCGCCATAATAATAGGCAACCCGAGTGCGGCATAAAAAGACAATTCGGAAGGTTTTGTCCATAATATATCTGTATGGCGCAGCACTTCATTAAATTTTTTAAAATACTCAAACTTTGTTTTTTCAATCAGGATAAAAAGCGATTTGCCTAATTCTTTCGATAATTTTAACTCCTTAATTGCCACTTCGAGCATATCGGCCGTATCTTGCCTACTACCCGCGACTAAAATAAGGCGCAATTCTTTTTTTACAAGCTTCGTGCGCAAGCTTTCAAGCGCTTGAAGTGCGATATCACTTTGCGCACCCGCGCCGCCAATTGCAAAGGCAATGGTGAGGGGGCGTTTTTGTTTTTTGGGAATAAGGCGCTTGCCAATATGATAATTAATAATATGCCCGAATTTATGGCGCATCGCACATTCAGGATCAAGCTGCGCAATGCGGGCAGCAATATCTTCTTTTAATATTTCCATCGATTCTGTTCCAATATTTTCTTTTGGCAAGGGAAAGCCAGTCGCTAAAATATTTTCAGGACGTACCCCATATAACCGCAACCGTTCTACGACACGAGGATTTGAGGCAAAATATTTAATGCGGCTTTTTTGTGGATTACGCGGCACCCACGTGCGGCTAATATCTGCATCACACACTTGCAGATAAATATCACCTTCATAACCATAAATTTCAGCCGCGAACGCCGGCAAAAAAAACGTACAAACCAATGGCAATTTCGGCTGTTTGGAAAGGACTTTGGTAAACAGGTGATGTCCTAATCCTTTTTTTTCAATCGCATAATAGGTTTGAAGTAGTTGCAATGTTTGGCGAGAAAGATCGCGGCGTGGATAAAATGCGGGAATTTCTTGAATATGGTCAAATAATTTAAACGCGGCACGCCCGATAAATGAGTGTGCTTGAAAACGGGAAATCCACTCATAGCCTTGTCTGCTCTGCCTCCAGGTATGCCGCTCGGATTCCGGCAATCCTTTATAATCATTGATTGCGATAATGCCATCGTATGCAATATCATGTAGTGGGTAGGCTGCACGCTGATGGCCGTATCCCATATCAACGGTAACGACCCACGCCTTAGCTGAGCTTTTAGTAGTTTTTGGTTTTTTGACAAGCATGATTAGATGTTCTTTGGATTCAAAAATTCCCACCTTCAGGCATCTCTTGGTTGGACTCATGATATTTTCTTGCTAGAAAATTCAACAAGCTCCCGCCGTCGCGGTCCGCATGGTCCAACAAAGAGATACCCTCGGGGAATTTTGAATTCAAAGGAATTAGTGATTAATTGTAGTATACCATAAAATAAAACACCGAGGAATATCCTTCGGTGTTTATTTAGAAATTGGGAATTTAAAATTTTATTCTACGGTAATTGTTCCCCGTGCGTTGGCGCGCAGATGATTATGATATCCCCATGTTCCTTTTTTCATAAACGTAAAGGAAAATTCATCACCTGTTTTCAATTGATCAAATTCTGAGTGTTGCGTATGTGTTGGGTGAGGATCAGATCCTACCCACATAGAGCTTTGGGAGGAAGTATTTTTAAATTTTACTGAGGTCCCCTCTTTTACCGTAAGACTTGCTGGTGAAAATGCGCCATCACTATAATTAATAACTGCTTCTTGCTTTTGTGTCTCGGGTGTAGGAGTTGGTGTTGATACTGGAGCTGGAGATAGCGTTGGTATTGGTGATGGCGTGATGATATTTTTCTGGTTTGTAATAATTTGTTTCATCTGCTCATCACTCACTTTTAGCGTAAATATCTTTTTGGAAAGGTATTTATATTCAGTCACTGCCTTTCTATATTCCGCACGCGCCAAATCATAATGTTTAATTCCTTCTTTATTGTGCGTACGAACACCTTCTAGCTTTTCTTTTGCCGGGTAATCACTTGGCACAAGCGCTTGATATCCATTTTTTGCCAAACCGTAATGCTCACCTGCTTCTTTAAGATGTGTTCTCACTTCAGAAAGTTTTGTCGAAAGCTTCGTGGTATCTTTTCCTGATTCACTCAACTTTTTTCCTTTTTCTTCCAAAGTGAGAGCGAGCTGTTCATATTTTTTTACCAATGCCCCATTGCGCGCTAATGCTAACAACCCTCGATCGCGTGGATATACAATTCCTAAAACACGATAATCTTCATACATTGATTTTAAAAACACTTTCAATTCAGTTGGATTATTACTTGCACGCGCCTTATCGCGGAGATCCTTTATTGCCAAAGAATTTTTTTGTATGTCGCTTTCAAGAAAACTACGCTCTTCTTGGGAAATGTCATTATAACTTTTATTTTGCATTAAATCACTTAATGATCCGAGCTTGGTAACACGTTCTGAAAGCTCGCTTTCTGCCTTTTTCTTCAATTGAGGTACTTTTTTTAACTTCTCAAAATTCGGCGTTTCTGATACCGGCGTGCTCACTTGTTCTATCTTGTCTTGGCTTGCCGAAGGAATTTCTTGCGCCATCACCGGCCCGCCAAGCGCAAATAATAACCCAAACACCAAAAAGAAAATACTTTTTTGCATAATTACACTAATTAAAAATTAAACTTATTTGTCATCCCGCATAACCCTCTGTCATCCCGCACTTGATGCGGGATCCATTTTTTACATTAATTCTGGATCCCGGGTCAAGCCCGGGATGACAAGTGAATCTACTGTTTCTTACTTCGTGTCTTGCCTGTTGCAAGCTTCTTGCTTACCCGCTTAGAGGCTTGTTTGGTATGTCGCGTTAATTTTGGCAACTTCACCCCCGTTGAGATTTTTTTTCTAAATTGTTTTCCAGACATACCTTTTAAAAATGATTTATGATTTAAGATTCATGATTTATGAATAAATACATACTACCATACTTAAATAATTCTCCAAGTACTTTTTTTAAAATTTTACTGACTACCGGATTTGTCCCCTTGACTTTCTTTTTCATTACAGTATACTGCGCGCTATTCCCATTAAAGGGACCGTCCAGACGCACATACGCCAATCACCCCTGGCAGCGATGGACACAGTTCCTTGAAATGGTTACCTATCACTCACCCCACATCTCACTTTGGAGACTAGATGACACTCGCAGCAACACTCGGTTTTAACCCAGACCCCGTCATGGAGGACGAGGAGAATGTCATCACGGAATTCACGGAAAACGATGAGCTCGAGAGGCGATTCTACATTCACCAGAAGCTCAGCAAGGTCGGCAACGACCTGGTCAAGCACTTGGTGGGTGGGACTTTCCGGGGCTACGACGTCTTCTCCAGACGCCGTAAACTTCGGGAGGCTGTCCAGCGGACCATTCGCAACCCCCTCGTCCGCGAGCTGATCGTGCAGGAAATTCAGGATCTCGGATACCCCGGCATGGCTGCCATTGCGGCAGCCGGTGGGTACAACGCCGAAATTCTGAGTGCCCTGTACAGCGGCAACAAGGATGTCTCAAACAAGGTTGTTCTGGCGCTTCGGCGTCTCGCGACCGGGTTCGGACTCCTGTACTCGCCCATGCTCGACTTCACTCCAGTGAACGTCGAGGCATGGATCCGCGGAATCGCTCCCGAAACGATCGTCAAGATCGTCATGGACGACGACACAGCACATGACCTCTGGCTGCTCTGCAAATGGGCGGCCGAAGGACGGAGCTGGCTGTGGAACCAGATCACGTTCGGCAACCTCTTGATTGCCGTTCAGGTCGAAATCCACGCCGGCAACATGAAGCCGGTGGAGGTACTCCCTCACCACCACCAGCTCGTCGCCGTCTAGCTAACAAGGTAACCCAAAAAACCCCGTTCCTTCCCCGAGCCAGGCCCTAAAAAGCCTGGCTCAAACATTTTTCAAGTTATCCACAACTAACCCTTGACATTATTTTTCAAACCCGTAGAATGGCTCGCATCCTGTTCCTTTTGACAACTTAGCTACAACATCACAAGCGCCTTGGAGCGCTGTTGGTAGAGTCAGGGAACGGTTTTTTACGCACAACGATCGATCAAGGAGATCCCAGAAAAAATGCCTCTTATCGCGCCCGAAAAGACCGCCGGCACCGTCGGCATTACCCCCGCCAATCCCGCCCAACCCCACAAGGGCCAGGGCAAGAAGGCCAAGGACGGCCAGACCCGTGTCCAGGACAACGGCAACAAGGGAAAGACCACCGCCCAGCAGATGTGGACCGGCAACGGTTCCACGCAGTTCTCGCAGACCACCTCGGTGACTCCGGACGACATCCGCGCGCTTCAGGGCCAGTTCGCCCACAAGTGGGCGGCCCCGTACATCGCGGCTGTCGTGCAGGCGGATTCGATTCTCGGCAAGAAATTCTCGCGGCTCTCCGGCAGCGAGGACAAGATCGCCGAGTACCGCTCCCATCTCTCGAACTCGCTCTCGGGCGAGGAGAAGAAGGCGCTCAACGAGGCGAACACCGGCTCGAACTTCCAGTCGGCTCTTCACATCTGCTCGGCGCTCGCCATGTCCGGCATGATCAAGCCCGTCACGCTCAAGGTCTTCTTCCCGAAGGCCGACAGTAGCGACATCGCGCTGATCAACGACGTGCGCAAGGTCACCGGCCTCGGCCGCGTCGACCAGGGACAGCTCGAGAGCGAAGGCGCCCGCAGCTAGAGCTTCGGCTCAAAAACGCGACAAGGATGTTGCAGCAAGTTTACTGACTCCGACCCCCCCGACTCAGGTCTCCCTGAACAGGAACCTGAATCCGAAGGGAACTCCTAGAAGCTGCTCTCGCGGCAACTAGTGGAGCCAGCCCCGGCCCATCGTTTTTCTCCGTCGACATTCCAGTCGATGAAGCGAAGCGGTGGGCCACTTGTTTTTCTAGAATATTTATGTATACTATCGCTATTACTTATTGTTCGTTGACAATCAAAAAAGAAAGGCATGAAGAATGCTTAATCCATGGCAAGCCCAACGGGAATTAGTAACAACCAAAAGTGCCTTATTACTTCCCCAAGTACACACAATTGGTTTTATGCCAACCCAATACCCTGATGTACATTCGGAAATGAGAAAGCATATTTGGGTATGTGCATGGAAACTGCATGAACGTGATGGCAAGTGGCAGTTCTTGGGATATTTTCGCCTTGATAAGGATGATGTGGAAGATGTGATCAGTCGCGTACCGCTTGCAACCACGCATGGCGAGCAAAAACCCTTTGACGCGCGCGCATCCCTTCTAACATTTCAAACCTATACAGATGAAACTAGACATACTATGACTCGCATTGATTATCGTGGAAAGAGCCTTTCAAACCCATGCGATGTTTCACGTCTTACTTTGCTTGTTAATCTAAATATTTTCAAAGATTCTTAGTTCTTTTTTTAAAACTCCTCCGCGAAAAACGGAGGAGTTAGTGTTTACAAATATTTTTTATCTTTTAATTCATCTGGCATGCACTGCATATCCGTTTTTTGGTCTTTAAAATCATGCGCGTATTTGTAGCCTTTACCATATTCTATTTCTTTCATGAATTTTGTGACTGCATTGCGCAAATGAAGTGGAACGGGCAAATTTCCAAATTCTCTTACATCTTTGAGTGCTGCCTCAATACCGCAGTAGGCGGTATTATTTTTTGGCGCTTGAGATAAATACACGGCGCAATGCCCAAGGGGAATTCGGCCCTCTGGCATACCAATGGCATGTACCGCCTGAAATACACTTGTTGCAAGTTGAATGGCTTGCGCGTCTGCAATCCCAATATCTTCAGAAGCAAACACTACCATGCGCCTTGCAACAAATAATGGGTCTTCCCCTGCTTCAATCATGCGACTGAGCCAATAAAGGGCGGCATTAGCATCGGAATTGCGCATGCTTTTAATAAACGCGGAAATGACATTATAATGCTCTTCACCCGCCTTATCATACCGCAACGCCTTTTGCTGAATCGCTTCTTCAATCGTTGCAAGAGTAATTTCTTTCTTGGTATTTTTTTGAACTAAAAGATATGCGAATTCTAAAATATTCAATAACGAACGAGCGTCGCCATTTGCATGACCACACAATACTTCTTGCGCTTCTTGGGAAATACTATCTATCCCTAGTAATTCACGTGCACGTTGCAAAATTAATCCGAGAGATACTTTTTCCAATTCTTTTAATACGAATACGCGTGAACGTGAAAGAAGCGCCGAATTTACTTCAAATGAGGGGTTTTCAGTTGTTGCGCCTATCAGAATAATAATTCCTTGCTCTACAGCAGGCAGGAGCGCATCTTGCTGTGCTTTATTAAACCGGTGAATTTCATCAAGAAACACGATTGTTTTTTTGTGATGATACTTTAACTGATCGCGCGCTTTTTCAATAACGCTTCGTACCTCTTTTACGCCCACATTTACGGCGCTCAAGTGAATAAAAAAAGCACCCGTAGCCCCTGCAATTACGGATGCGATTGTTGTCTTACCAACTCCCGGAGGACCCCAAAAAATAACCGAACGTAATTGATCCTGCTCGATAAGTGAACGCAAAACCTTACCATCCCCTAAAAGATGGTCTTGCCCCACAATATCATCAAGTGTTTGCGGGCGCATACGATCCGCCAATGGTGCATAGATATTTTTATCAAGTACTGCGTCAAATAAATCCATATGTAATCAGTGTAGTGAACGATCGTATACTTGTCAATCCCCGCCAAAGTTAGGCGGAGGAGTTCATGTTTTTTATGGAATAGTGTATTGTATATTTACCCTAACTCTATGAAACTCTCTGATTTTAACTATTCACTACCGCAAAATAGAATTGCGCAAGAACCGATGCGGCCGCGGGATTATTCACGGCTTTTTGTGGTGCACCCCGATACTAAAGAATTCGAGCACCTCCACTTTTATAACATCTCGCGGTTTTTAAAAAAGGGCGATGTATTGGTGTTGAATAACTCAAAAGTTATCCCTGCCAGGCTCCATGGCACCAAAGAAACTGGCGGTAAGGTTGAAATCTTGCTCGTACGAAATTTGAGCACCTACCGGTGGCATGCCATGCTTAAAAATTTCTCGCAAAAAGAAGTTGGAAAAGCCATCGCTGTTGAAAAAATGGTTCCAGGGACCATTTTTAAAATCATACCCAAAAAATGGTCCCTGGAACCATTTTCCGGGATGTGGGAAGTGGAGTGTTTGATACCGGCAAAAGAACTTTATACACTGCTTCCAAAAATTGGGAGTGTGCCTACCCCGCCGTATATCAAAAAAACATCTGATCTTGTCACGTATCAAACCTTGTATGCAAAAACACCCGGATCCGTTGCGGCACCCACGGCAGGCTTTCATTTTACTAATCGATTGCTTTCTCATTTAACAAAAAAGGGTGTTGAAATTCATTATGTGACTCTTCATGTAGGCCCGGGAACCTTTGCGCCAATTCGCGAAGATGATATTACGACCCACCACATGCATGGAGAATTTGCGCATATTGATAGCAAAACCGCTCGCGCTCTCACATTAGCTAAAAAAGAACAGCGGCGAATTATTGCCGTTGGCACGACAACTGTGCGAACTCTTGAGTATTTTACAAATGTAAAAAATAGAGTAGAGTCTGGAACGCGAGAAATTGATCTTTTTATCTATCCGGGATACCAATTTAAAACGGTGAATAGCTTAATTACTAATTTTCACCTTCCTGAATCTACACTTCTTTTGCTTGTATGTGCTTTTGCGGAATATAAAAAACAAGGGGGGATGGCAAAAATTCTCTCTGCCTATCGTGAAGCAGTGAAGAAAAAATATCGATTTTACAGTTTTGGAGATGCGATGTTTATAGAATAACAAAGAAGCGGGCAAACGCCGCTTCTTAAGAATGAACAGGTAAAGGAATATTAAGTGTATATCCTTCGGGCGCAAACAAAAGCTGTGCATCAGCAGGACTTGCATCAACACGTCCATCAAGATCTACTACGTCAACTCGAAACAGCTCTCCTTCTTTTGACTGATGTAAACTACAGGTAATATTTAAACGCGTAAAACTGCTAGTTTCAAAAGCACCAATCATTTGAGGCGGAAGCCCACCAATTTCCTTGTCTTCGTCGCGTTCATACTCAAAAGAGAAAGAACACGCATTAATAATTTTAGGCCCCGCATGCCGCGCAAATGCCTCCTTAAGAATAAATCCGTTACTTGAAATACCTTTAAAAAGAGTTCCGGCGTTCACCAAGCGCTCACGATTGTAATAAGAATAAATTTCTGTGGAATGGAGTGCAAGGTCTTCAAGCCAAAGGTGGAATAATGCGTGATTTAGCGAGTGGCAAAAACGCATAACTTCTCCCAACATGCCAATACATGAAACAACGATTATTTTAGGATACCCATTTAAGTACCGTGAAATAATTTCTTTGTCTCTATTTTCATGCAGTGCCTCACCAGGATCAAGAAGGCCTGCAGGAATACGTTCTAATGGCCTATGTATTCGAAACGGTGGTTCTGGAACTTCAACAATTGGAATATCTTTGTAGTCCATGGGGTTGGTACTCCTTTTGTTTTTGTGTATGATGTAAAGAACAATTATAAAAACGTTTTTTCACTTTATACAAAAAGACGTAATTTTACAAGTGCACAAACTAGTATGTCAACCTTTAACCTAATTTCACAAAAACCTCGCAAGGGGCTTTTAAAAACTCCGCATGGCACCGTGCCGACCCCTGCATTTATGCCCATTGCCACGCGTGGGGCAGTAAAAACGCTCACAACTCAAGAAATGAAGACGCTTGGCGCGGATATTATTCTTTCAAACACCTATCATCTTTTTCAGCGGCCTGGTTTAGACATTCTTAAAAAACATAAAGGATTGCATGCGTTTATGAATTGGCATGGCCCTATCTTGACTGATAGCGGCGGGTTTCAAGTTTTCTCCCTCACCAAGTTACGGAAAATCACCCCGGAAGGTGTCACATTTAATTCTGAAATTGATGGAAAAAAAATCACGCTTACCCCCGAGAGTGTGATTGATACGCAATTTGTGATCGGCTCTGATATTATGATGGTGCTTGACGAGTGCCCGCCCTGGCCGTGCGACTGGGAGTACGCAAAAAAATCTCTTGCCACAACACTTGATTGGGCGCAGCGATCAAAAATACATTTTGAAAAACGCATAAAACAAAAAAAACTAACCACCGCAAAGCGTCCGCTTCTTTTTGGAATCGTGCAAGGCGGCACGCATGAAGATTTACGAAAAGAATCAATCGCGGGACTGGTAAAAATAGGATTCGATGGATATGCAATCGGCGGCGTTGCGGTTGGCGAACCAAAAAACGAGATGAAACGAATCACTAAAATGTGTACTGCTCTGCTTCCAAAAGATAAACCACGTTATTTAATGGGCGTGGGAAAACCTGAAGATATCAAAATGGCAGTTTCTTTTGGTGTTGATATGTTTGACTGCGTGATCCCGACTCGCGAAGCACGGCATGGGCAACTATACACCACGAAAGGCGTTATGAAAATAAAAAATGAGCGGTATGCCCTTGACATCCGCCCACCTGATACTTCATGTACCTGCTTTACCTGTAAAAATTATTCTCGTTCGTACCTTCGACATCTATTTAGTATCAACGAACTTTTGGGATTACGCCTCGCAACGATTCATAATGTGCACTACTATCTTGAAATGATGCGCAAATTCAGATAGCAAGCTGACTACCACCGCCTTTGGCGGGGCAAGCTTACTACTTGCTACTTTTTTTGCGTTCATGTTTTGCTAAGATCTTTTTGCGCAAGCGAATGCTTTTTGGCGTTACTTCCACTAACTCATCATCGCCGATATATTCTAACGCCTCTTCGAGTGTCATGATTTTTGGCGTTTCCAAGCTTTCTGCAACTCCATCGCCTTTTGATCGCATATTTGAAAGGCGTTTTTCTTTACATACATTTACTTCCAAGTCATCCCCCTTCGGGCTTGAGCCGACAATTTGCCCTTCATATAATTCTTGCCCTGGTTCAATAAAAAGAGTTCCGCGCTCTTGAGCATTGAGCATGCCATACGTGTTGCTTACCCCCGGCTCAAATGCGATCAATGAGCCGTGCGGATTTGAATCAAGCTCACCCGCAAACGGTTCAAACCCTGCAAACAACGTATTGATAATGCCAAACCCGCGGGTATCGGTAAGAAATTCCGTACGATAACCGATCAGTCCACGCGTAGGGATGCGAAAATGAAAATTCGCTGTACCGCTATCCACATGCATGTTTTTTAATTCTCCTTTTCGCCTTCCCATTTTCTCAATCACTACCCCTACATAGGTTTCTGGCACATCAATCCATACGTCTTCGATTGGTTCAAGGGTTTTCCCATGCTCATCAGTTTGAAAAATAACTTCGGGCCGCGATACTTGCAGTTCATATCCTTCGCGGCGCATGCGTTCGATCAAAATAGCCAAGTGCAGTTCTCCCCTTCCACTCACAATAAATTCATCCGTGCCCTTACCATCGGCAACGCGCAGGGCAACATCTGTTTCCAATTCTTTATATAACCGCTCGCGGATATTTCTCGAGGTACCATATATTCCTTCTTTTCCCGCAAAGGGAGACGTGTTTACGGCAAAGGTCATTTTTACGGTTGGTTGTTCAATCGCAATAACCTCGAGCTGTTCTGGATTATTCACATCTGCCAAGGTATCGCCGATCGTTATTTTTTCAATGCCTGCAATAGCAACAATATCACCTGCTTGCACTTCTGTAGTATCTACACGCCCCAAACCGGCAAATGTCATAAGTGCTGAAATTTTCTCGCGTGTCTGCGTTCCATCCCGTGCAATGCGGCAAACCGGCGACGTAGAAGTAAGAACCCCCCGCGCAACTTTTCCAATACCAATTTTGCCTTTGTATGCATCTGCGGCTAAGGATGTGATAAGCAGTTGAAACGGTTCGGCAGTATTTGCTTTTGGCTCGGGGATATATTTAATAAGTGAATCAAACACCGGATCAATATCAACCATTGATGCTAAATCAGGAGTAAGCCCTGCTTTTCCTTCGCGAGCTGACGCATAAATAATAGGAAAATCCACCTGTTCATCCGTTGCGCCAAGATCAATAAAAAGCTCGAATGTTTTTTCGATGGCATACGTAACGCGCGCATTTGCTTTGTCAATCTTGTTAATCACGACGATAATTTTAAGCCCGATCTCAAGCGCCTTTTTTAATACAAACCGTGTTTGTGGCATAGGCCCTTCTTGCGCGTCCACCAATAACAATGCGCCATCTGCCATTTTTAATACGCGTTCCACTTCCCCGCCGAAATCCGCGTGCCCGGGAGTATCGATAATATTTACTTTGATATCCCCATGAATCACGGATGCATTTTTTGAAAAAATAGTAATGCCGCGCTCGCGCTCAAGCTCATTGGAATCCATAATCAATTCCTGAGGTACATCTTTTTCCAGCTTAATCTTTGATTGGCGCAGCAAAGCATCGACAAGGGTTGTCTTGCCGTGGTCTACGTGCGCGATAATTGCAACATTACGGATGTTCATAGAATCAGTAGTCAGCTTGCCCCGCCAAAGGCGGTGGTAGTAAGTTTATTATTAATAATAAAAATCCGCTTTGGGCGGACTTATAAAATCCATAGTGAGACTACCAATAAAAGCTCTTTCTGTCAAGGATTTACCTAGTTGAGGATTCGCATGATTTCTTCGATAGTTGTTTCGCCTTGGAATACTTTGAGGAGCCCGTCTTCAAAAAGCGTGAGCATTCCCTTATCTACAACTGCCTTTTGGATTTGTAGCTCGCCCTTTTCCGCTAAAATCATCTGCTTTATTTCATCGCTTACATTTAAAATTTCAAAAATTCCTACACGACCTAAAAGCCCCTTTCCCTTGCAACGCCCACACCCTTTTCCGCGATAAAAACGAATGTCTTCAAGTGTTTCAAAGCTCAAGTGTCCGCGGTTTTTTAATTTTGCCAAAAGTGCTTGCACATCTAACCCTGCGTCTTTGCTCATAGTTTCCAAAAGCTGTGCATCAAGCGGATAGCTTTCCCGGCAGTACGGACAGATGCCTTTTACCAGTCGCTGGGAAACGATGAGATTCAAGGTGGATGCCAAGAGATATGAACGTACATCCATATTGCGAAGGCGCGTGATGGCACCCGCAGCGGTATTTGAGTGAAGCGTAGAAAGCACGATATGTCCCGTTAAAGCCGATTGAATAGTAATAACACCCGTTTCCATATCGCGGATTTCACCCACCATGATAATATTGGGGTCTTGCCGCAAAATAGCGCGTAACCCTTGCGCAAAGGTAAACCCTGTTTCCAAATTCACTTGCGTTTGGTTGATATGTTTCACGCTATACTCGATTGGGTCTTCAATGGTAGCAATACTAATACCCTCCACATTGAGTGATTTTAATAACGTATACAATGTTGAAGATTTTCCCGAACCCGTTGGGCCGGTAACCAAGATAAGGCCAAAGGGACGCTTTGTTTCTTGCTTTACGGTTTCAATATCCTGTTCACGGAACCCTAAATCACGCAAACTCGTTTTCTGGCGCGACTCATCAAGTACCCGAAGACAAATTTTTTCTCCGTAATAGGTTGGCAAGGTGGAAACACGAAAGGAAAGTAATTCATTAAAAACCATTTTTGAAAATCTGCCATCCCGCGCTTGGTGCAAATGATCAGTCTTCATTCGCGCCTCTTGTTTAATGAGGTGCCCGATTGCCGTAATAATGGTGTTGGGAATAAAAAACTCATCGCGTAAAAATCCGTCAATGCGAAATTTTATAACCCCGTTATGTTCAAGATGTTCAATGTGAATATCAGAGGGCTGCGTGTAATACACGAATTCAAACAGTTTTTCAAAAAGCGATGTTAAAAACCAGCCATTCTTTTTTGCGCCGGTTCCTTTTGCCAAGCGCTCGATGAGTTTTTTAATGGAATCCGCAACGCCTTTTTGATACGAACGCGAAGCAAACTTGTAACTGCTCTGCCCCATGAATGCAGGGATGATCTTATACTTTGTTTTTTTCTCTAATACCTTGATGCTTTGCGTATCGGTCGGGTCTAAAAATGCAACGTGAAGCAGTTTTTTCTTTTGATCGATTTTGTAAGGAATTGCTTTGTGTTTTCCAACCGTTTCGGTATCAATCATTACAAGAGCTTTTTCATCAACATCAATGCGTTTTAAATTTACATACGGCAAACCAATTGCTTGTGAAACCAATTCATACAAATAATGACCGGCGATAATATCCCGTTCTTTCAAGATATCTTCAATCGGCATTTCGAGACGCTGAGCATTTTTTACAGCATCTTCCCATGTTTGTTCATCAATAATTCCCGCCGTGATGAGAATTTTTTTTAATTTTTCATTTGTAATAAACACATTAAAAAAGCGATTAGCGTTTAATGGTTTTAAAGAATTTTTTTACTTTGCCGACGATGTCGCCCACTTGCATATCCACCTTTACTAAATAATCGGCAGCGCCTAATTTTTTTGCCTGATCTAAATCTTTTTGCTGGCCTAAATTTGTAAGTACGATAACTGGAATAGCGGCTGTTGCTTTGTCTTTTTTTAGCGATTTTAACACTTCAAATCCGTTTTTTCGCGGCATGATAATATCAAGTAGCACAATATCTGGCTTTTGTTCTTTAATTACCTGCTCCCCTTGTTCCCCATCGCTTCCGGTATATACGTCAAAACCGCCGTCTGTCCTGAATGCAGCGGAAATATATTTGAGTAACATGGAGTCATCTTCCACAATCACGATTTTTTTCTTTTGCACTGGCATAGTATGGTATTTCACTAGTATATCAAATCTATACTGTTACGATAAGCTTTTTTCTCCCTTAACAGGTTTCGAGCCTGTGAGTGGCAAGGAGACAAAAAAAGTGGTTCCGATATTTTCTTGCGACTCAAACCAAATTTTTCCTCCGGAAATTTCAATGGCTGATTTTGCGATATAGAGCCCCAACCCATTGCCTTCTGTTTGATGGGTAACAGCATTGGCTGCGCGATAGAATTTTTTAAACAAATTTTCCTGGTCTTTTTTGGGAATGCCGATTCCTTCATCTTGAATGCTTAGTATTATATTTTGCTTTTCTACTTTGAGTTGAATGGTAAGAGTTTTTCCATCACGGCTGTATTTAATAGCATTGGAAAAGAGATTGATAAACGCTTTTGAAATGACAGTTTCATCAAGATTTATTTTTGGGAGCTTATCGTAGTGTTCAATGAGTTTTAATTTTTTTTGTTCAATTAAAGGATTGAAGTCGTTGAAACAAGATTGGATAAGCGCGACAAGATCGGTTGGTTTTGGGTCTACCCGCAAGCGGCCTTCATCGATACGGGAAATATTAAGAAGTTCGTTTACTAGTTTGATAAGACGATTGTTTGTTTGGGTAAGATCATCAATCGTTTCCTTTTCACCTTTGGTAAGTTTTCCTTTTTTACC
>Ga0080064_1004012_pt1 | contig 19800 bp, 12 predicted proteins | sample Subgrocontami54m_FD_69260 | JGI IMG/M metagenome (GOLD analysis project Ga0080064, IMG submission 69260) | Subsurface groundwater microbial communities from S. Glens Falls, New York, USA - GMW46 contaminated, 5.4 m (SPADES assembly) (version 2) ...
TAGAAATGATTGCACGGGTGTTCCCTCTGTTGGGTCGAGGCGATACGCAAAACACCTCCATTTCCAGGGAAGGAACACCTCTTTTCAAGCGTTTTTTTTTCGGCGGCTCGGCCGCGGTAGGTAAAACTCGCAAGCGCAATGCAATCCATTTTCATGCTGCGAAATCGCGCACGCTGATATAGGTCGGCGCACATGGTCGCGCGGGATAGAACTCCGCTGCTGTCCAAATTCGGACAGAAGCGGAGTTCTATCCCACGATCCTGCGATAGGCTTCGCCTTCGTTGATGGTCGGGGTTTCCGGCCGGCCCTTGTAGCGATAGATGAGCCGCAGGTTGTCGATGCCCAAGAGCCATAGAATCGTGGCGTGGAAATCGTGGACGTGCAGGCGATCATCGACGGCGTGCAGGCCGACCTCGTCCGTCGAACCGATCACTTGCCCGCCGCGGACGCCGCCGCCGGCCAGCCACATCGTAAAGCCGTAAGGATTATGGTCGCGGCCGTCGCCTTTTTCCGACATCGGCGTGCGCCCGAATTCGCCACCCCAGATGACGAGGGTCGATTCGAGCAGCCCGCGCCGTTTCAAGTCCTTCAAAAGGCCCGCGATCGGCTTATCGCTTGACCGGCAATTGTCGGCGTGGTTCGTTTCGATGCGCGTGTGCGCATCCCATTTGCTGCCGGCGCCGTGGTAAAGCTGCACGAAGCGGACGCCGCGCTCCACCAGCCGGCGCGCGAGCAGGCAGTTGCGGCCAAAGACCGCGGTCTCGCGCTCGTTCATGCCGTAGAGCTTTTTGGTGTCCTCGGTCTCGCCGGCGATGTCCACCGCCTCGGGCGCATGGGACTGCATGCGAAACGCCAACTCATAGCTGGCGATGCGGGCGTCCAACTCGGTCTGTTGCGTCCGGCTCAATTGGTGCTGACGATTGAAGTGATTCAAAAGCTCGACGCGTCCGCGCTGTTGCTCGACGCCAATGCCCGGCGGCGGATTCAAATTCGCGATCGGCTCCGGCCCCGCTTGAAAGCGCGTCCCCTGGTACACGGCCGGCATGAATCCTGCGCCCCAGTTGCGCGGCCCGTTCGAAATCTGGGCGGCGTTGTCCTGGATGACCACGAACGCAGGCAGGTTCTGATTCTCCGATCCGAGTCCGTAGCTGACCCACGCCCCCAATGACGGGCGACCGGCGAGGGTCGAGCCGGTGTTCATCTGGCAAACGCCGGCCGAGTGGTTGAGCCCGTTCGCCCAGCACGAGCGAATGACCGCGAGATCGTCGGCGCAGGTGGCGATGTGCGGATACCAATCGGAGACCCACAGTCCGCTTGAACCGTGTCGCGCCCAGCGTCGTCGCGAGGCCAGCAGCGGCGCATCGGTTTCACCCATCGGCGTGATCACGGGGCGGAAGTGCGACGGCAGCTTCTGTCCCGCGAGCCGAGTCAGTAGCGGTTTGGGATCGAACAAATCGATGCTCGATGGCCCGCCTTCCATGAAGAGGAAAATGACGCTTTTGGCGCGCGCGGGCAACGGCGGTCGTTTCGGCGCCAGTGGATTGGCGGAGGTGGACGGCGCTTGCGCGAACAGCGGGTTGTCGCGCAACAGGTACGCGAGGGCGAGCGCACCGAAACCGGCGCCGCCGCGCAGCAAAAGATCGCGCCGCGACGGACAAGAGTCGGTCTGAGGGTGTTTCATCATGGCAGTGTGCCTTTGGTTACAGACGATTCGCGATGTCCCTTCCCTAAATACCATCCTAACCCTCCACCAACCAAAGATCCCACGGGAACGCAAACGATGACCGCCTGATTAACATATGCCGCTTGGATTTTGCCGAGGAAGACCGGATCAGTGTCGCCACCAAATTGAATCCGATACCACGCATACGCGTGGGCAGCAAGGATCCCAATCAATGCGCCCAAAGCGATGCCCAAAATTGGCCAAGTGGAAGACGGGAGCGGTTTCATCAACCAACTTCGTTTTTCGGTGTTAGTCAACATACAAAAACTCATTCGCATTCAGTAGCACCTGGCAATAATCGACGAGCGCCATCCTCCGCACGTCCTGGGGCGGCTGTTACGTTTCCTACGTCACGCGATAAATCAGCGCATCGGGGAACAGAATACCGTTAAACACGTTGCCCGTGTAGCGAATCGACGCAATACCGGGTACTTTCAATGCCTTGCGCAATGCAACAACGATCCGGTTATCAGACTCAACGGCGGTGACGTTGCTTGAAGTCAGTTCCGGCCGTTGCAACGCGCGCATTTGGTCGCCGAGCTTGCGGTAGAACTGCAACGTACCCAATTGAGCAACTTCCGGGGAAACAATCCGCAGGCGCCAGTCCGGGTCATCGCCATAGTAGAGCCAGAATGCCGCCGTCACTGGAATGTTCGCCGCGTCCAGCGCCCGCACAAGATCGGCGCCGGCGCTAATCATCTCCGGGGTCAAGTCTTGCTTCACCAGCGCTGCACTAACCATGGCAACACTCCATGGGCGGGGTCGATGATTGCCGCGATCAGGTTCGCGGCATTCACATTCGTAATGGTCGCATCGTATCGAGCGGACTCGGTCCAGTCTTTCACTACTTTCCAAAAGTCGTCGAATGCCTGGTTCTTGACTTTCGCATTGTTGAATTCGTCTTCGAGGTTCGCTGCCCGTATCAATTGTACCAGATTATGAGAGTAACTCTGATTCACTCGATCCTTGTCAGGAAAGTCATGCTGTTGCACGTTTTTCGCGATGCACGACTTGATCGCGCATTCGACGGCGTAGCCTGCAAGATAGTACGCGCCAGCCGCAAAGCCGGCAGACAAAAGCGCCTGGGCCTCGGCTATACGTATGGTCGCCAATTGCTGCAGGTCAGTACGGGTCATCGAACCTCAATCCACATACAAAAACTCACTCGCATTCAGCAGCACCTGGCAGAAATCGACCAGCGCCAAGACCCGCACGTCTTGCGGCGCCGCGACGTTTGCCGCAACTCCATCGCGAATCAAGTGCAACCCGTGCCCAGTCGAATCCTTCAGCATCCCCGGGTTCGGCTCGAATTGCCAGAAGCCGACGGTTTCCTTCAGCACGCGGTCGGAGGTCAGCAACAGTTGGTTTTCGCGCAGCGCGGCCGACGACAAACGCACGTCGTCGATCAGGCCGTCCCAGGTGCGGGCGAGCTTGCCGTCGGGGCCGCCGATGGTGAAGCGGCCGGCGGGCGGTGGAATCTTGACGATCTTATGAAACGCCTGGTCCTTTTGCAGCGGTTCTTCGTCGTTCGACAGGTCTTTGGCGTAGAAGGTGACGCCGTTCTCGCCCGGATTGTCCAAGTCCACCGCTACGCCGACGTAATAGGGCTTGTTGAGGTCGATGTGCAGCGCCGAGAAGACCGGTTCGTAATCGAACTTGCCTTTCGCGTTCTCGCCCCACAGTTGCAAGACCAGCACCTGCGGCTTGTACGCCGACTTTTTGCTGGTGACGCCCAGCGACCAGCCGGGCTTCTTCTGGTCGCCGTTCCAATGGGCGGCGATGGTGCGGACTGTGCCGTCGTCGAAAACCGAGCGCAGCATCACAATCGCTTCGACGGTGAAGTCGCCTTTTGGCAGCATCGGATTGTCCGGCAAGTGTAGGCGCGGATGCGGCCCGGCCGGCGTCAGCGCGATCGCCCGGCCTTCGCGGAACGGCATCTTGCCTGTCTCGAAAACGACCGTCTTCTTCGGCTGAATGCGCTCGGACTGCTTTTTGAGAAACTCGACGCCGACGCGCATTTCGTCCGGCGTGGCGTTACGGCCAAAAGCGCGGCGCAGGGCAGCATTCACCAGCACGGCGTCGTTCGTATGACCTTCCTTTTGCAAGCGGGCGGCGAACTCCTGCGCTTGCTTAAGCATGTACGAACTGTTGAGCATGAGCAGCGACTGCGTCGCCGTCGTGGTGACGTTGCGCTGGGCGGTGCTCTGAAAATTCTCCGGCCAATCGAACACGTCCAGCAGCGGCTCGCGCGTGTTGCGCATCACCTTGCAATAGATGCTGCGGCGCGGTTCGCGCGGCTCGACGCTCGGCCCGCCCGCCGTCAGGTCCAGCTTGCCCGTGACCGCGAGAATGCCGTCGCGAATCTGCTCGGCCTCCAGGCGGCGCGTCGGCATCTTCCAGAGAAGGAGATTCTCGGGATCCTTCTTGAGCGCTGCTTCCGAGGGTAGATGCAGCGCCGATTGGCGATAAGTGCGTGACGTCACGATGAACCGATGCATCTTCTTCAAGCTCCACCCATCTTCGACAAATCGGTTCGCCAGCCAATCGAGCAATTCGGGATGGCTTGGTTTTTCGCCCAGGTGGCCAAAGTCGCTCGACGTGGCGACAATCCCGCGTCCGAAGTGCATCTGCCACAGACGATTCACCATAACGCGGGCCGTCAGCGGGTGATCAGGCCGCGTCAGCCAGTTGGCCAGGGCGAGCCGGCGGCCGGTGCTGTTCTTGATCGGCGCGATCACGGCAGGCTTTTCATCCAGGATCGTCAAAAATCCCGGCGCGATCGGCTGTGCATTGGTCTTCTTGGGAATGACGGTGGCCGGCGCTTGCGTACTGACATCGCGCACCGTCAACCCCAGCGGCAAGTCGGCAGGCTTGAACGCATCGAACTTGTGCAGGTCCTTGCGCAGCTCGACCAGCTTCGCCTTCGCTTCGCCTTTGACATGGGTGTCGATGCGATCAAATTCATACTGCACTTGCCGATTGGCGAGCGCTGCCAACTGATGTTCCAACGGCGTGCGCTCGGCCGCCGGCTTGCGCATCATGTCTTGAATGTCTTTGGGGAATTTCGATGTAAACTCGGCGTCCAATTTCTTCCTCACCGGCGCTTCGAGTTTGGCAATCTGCTCCAACACCGGTGCCGCTTGTTGTGCCCACTTCGCCAACTTGTTGCGATAGTCCGCGTGCTGTGGCGCACTCGTGAGCGGCTTGCCATCGTAGAACATGAGCGGCTCGAAGAACGCACGCAGCCGGAAGTAGTCCTTCTGCAGAATCGGGTCGAACTTGTGATCGTGGCAGCGGGCGCAACCCATGCCGAGGCCGAGTACGATCTCCGCGGTCACGTCGGTCACCTCGTTGAGCATGTCGTTCCACTGGGTGCGGGCGTCGCGCTGGTTGTATTCATAGATGCCGTGGCACAGGTAGCCGGTCGCGGTCAAATGCTCCGGATTGTTCGGGTCGATCTCATCGCCGGCCAGTTGCTCGCGGATGAATTGGTCATAGGGTTTGTCGTTATTGAAAGCGCGGATCACCCAGTCGCGGTAGCGCCAGGCACCGGAGCGGTGGCTGTCGAGGCGGAAGCCGTCGGACTCGGCATAGCGGACCAGGTCGAGCCAGACGCGGGCCATGCGCTCGCCGTAGCGCGGCGATGCCAACAAGCGATCCACCAAGGACTCATACACCGCCTGCGGCTTAGCGTTCGCCGCCTTGCTCGCCGCCTCCCACGCCGCGACGAACTCATCTGCCTCCTGCGGCGTCGGCGGCAGCCCCGTCAAATCGAAGTACAAGCGCCGCACCAACGCCCGCGGCTCCACGACGGGTGACGGTTCCAGGCCCTCCTGGTTGAGTCGGCTTTTGATGAACCGATCGATGGGATTGGCGCTCCACTCGCCATCCTTCAACTGCGGCAGCGCCGGCACGCGCACCGGCTGAAACGCCCACCAAGCCCGATCCTCGTCGCTGATCGTCCCCGGCCGGCGCGTCGCTTGTTCCTTGCCCCCCGGCCAGACGGCGCCGCGTTTCACCCATTCCCGCAGCACTGCGATCGCGGCGTCCGGCAACTTTCCCTTGGGCGGCATGCGCAGCTCATCATCCGTGTAGCTGATCGCCTTGAGAAGCAGGCTTTGCTGCGGATGGCCCGGCACAATCGCCGGCCCGCTGTCGCCGCCCTTGAGCAATGACGCCCGCGCATCGAGCACGAGCCCGCCCTTCGCCTTCTTCATCGCGTGGCTGTGGCACTGGAAGCAGTTGGCCTCGAGGATGGGGCGGACTTGTTTGGTGAACAGCTCGTCATCGGCGAGTTTCGCGTTGACCTCCTGGCCGAAAGAAGACCAGAGGCCAACGCCGATCACGACGCACAACGCGGTCAAAGCAGTGAAAGCGCGCACACACATCGGTCATCTCCGCGGATGCGAGAAGGTTACTTGAGGATGCGTCTATCTTAACCGCTTTGCAGTGACTTGCAACGGCGCGCGGCGCGGCGTCAACGCGGCGTACATCATTTCCCGTCCACGGCGCGCATACGCCGCGAAGTTCGCCAGCAATCGTCAATCGCCTTTCAAGCTGAATCGCAGCAGCCGCCCGGGAAACATGAATGCGCCGATCCACAGCTGCCCGCCGGCGCAGCAGACGGCGCCGGCGTGATTTTCGACCGAGTTGATGCGGCTTGGACGGGCGCATCACTCCACGCAAAAATCGTCAAGTTTTCTCTTGCACGCGAATCCCGCATCGATTACATATTGGGCCAGCAAGATCACATTGCCGATTCGAAATGTCGATATCTCGTTTCCTTTCATATCGGAGATCGAACATGAGACGCCGCGGCTTCACCCTCATCGAGTTGCTTGTTGTCATCGCCATCATCGCGATCCTGATCGCCCTGTTGGTGCCGGCGGTCCAGAAGGTGCGCGAAGCCGCCGCGCGCACGCAATGCCAAAACAACCTCAAACAGCTCGGCTTGGCCCTGCACAACCACCACGACACCTTCCGGAAGTTCCCGCCGGGGATCATGCGCAACCAGGGCGCGCCGACGCCCCCTTCGCCGGAGCCGACGCGGCGCTACAGCTGGGTGACTGAAGTTCTGCCGTTCATCGAGCAAGACAACGTGCAAAAGCTCTTCAACTATACAAACTTCAACGCCAATCGCGGACTTACGGGCAACAATGCGAAGGTTTCCTGGCGCGTAATTCCCACGTTCGTTTGTCCGTCCGATCCTTTCAAGAATGAGCCGGTGGACCACAGCGAAGCCGGCGCCAATCCGCCGCGCGATTGGGCCTTGACCTGTTACGGGGCCAACGCGGGCCGGCGCAGCTACCGCCGCGCCGCACAAACCCAGGACGGTCCCTTTGTGCATAATGTGTTTCGGCGCTTCGCCGATATGACCGATGGCACCTCGAATATTATCTTCTTGGGCGAGCGCAATCATCGCGATGTGGTGTTCAGCTCGATCCCCGGCGAGGATCTCGCGGAATGGGGTTGGTGGGTCTTTGGCGCCGAGGGCGATGTGCTCCTGAGCGCGGCCGCAAACATCAATTGGTTGATGCCCGCGCCGCCCACTCAGGCCAACTACGACTTGCGCATCAATGTTTTCGGCAGCGGACATTCGCAAGGCGCCAACTTTGCCCTGGGGGATGCATCCGTGCGCTTCATCAGCGACTCGCTGGACCTGGTGACCCTTCAGCGACTCTGCATGCACCAGGACGGAGCACCCGTGACTCTGCCATGACACATGGGTCAAGACGCCGGTGAAAAATGCACAAAGCGCTGTTCTGCTTCGTTGGATGGTGCCTGGCGCTGAGCATCCTGTTGACGGGTTGCTCGGGCCAGCCGCTTGCCGAGGTCAAGGGCACGGTCACGATGGCCGGCAAGGGCATCGCCAATGTCAAGGTGGAGTTTCACCCGGACCCGGACAAAGGCACGCGCGGCGCCGGCTCGAGCGGCACCACCGACGAGCAGGGCAACTTCTCGTTGACTTTCACCAACGGCAAACCCGGCGCCATCGTCGGGCACCATCGTGTCGTGCTCAGCGATTTGGACGTGTTCGGCAACGTGCTCGTCGGCAGAGGCGACTATCGCAAGGACGATGACGGCAAGAGTTCGGCGGAAGTTCCGAGGAAGCCGCGCTTCGCCGACACGTATTCGGACCTCGCCAAGCCGCCGTTTCGCGAAGAGGTAAAGGCCGGCATGGGGCCGGTCAAATTCGACATCAAGAAATAGGCGAGACCAAAGCGGATCATGACCGTCGCCGCGCAGGGCTGCGTCTGTCGGTTTTTTCGTGGAGCGATAATTCGTGTTAGCTTGCTCGGCTGCGAAATCGGCAGATTATTCCCTGAGCGTTTACTTGGCCCGGCATGTACAACAATACGTCGTCGATGGTCAGCGTTGCCCCGGCGGGAACGAAGAGGCGAATCTCGTCGGCCCAATGCTCGTCAAAATCGCTGTGCGGAATCTCGAAACGCAGCGTTGCGTCCAACCAGGCGTCGCGCGGCAGGTCCTTCAGCTCTTTGGTCCACGATCGTTGCGCCTTCGCATGGACCATTTCGACGCGCAACTTGTCGGCGCCGGCGAGATGATACTTGAACATCAGCTCGGTTGGCACGCCCAGCCGCCGCTCGCCGCGCATGTGGACGCGAAGCCAGGGCTCCTTAGTATTCGGGTTGATGCGGATTGTCGTTGTCGAACCGGCCCTGGCGCCACGGTTCGTTGCGCGGGTCGTTCATATGGGCGGGGCCGAACGCGGTGTATTCGGTTAGCCGCGACGCGATAGCGGAGCGCTCCGCTGTCGCGTCGCGGCTAACCGGTGAGCGCGTGGGCGGCGAAGGCAACGAACAACGTCGCAGCCGCGAGGCAACGCTGGAGCATGGCAATCTCCGAATGTGCATGAACCAATGTGCGGTCAATTAGCCAGCGAGCTTGCTCGCCGCGGGCAGGTCGTGCAGGGGATCAGACATGTGTCTTTATAAACGGGTCCGTTGCCGATTACCAACAGAATTGGTGCAGCGGCCCGATTCATGGCACACGAGCGCTGGACGCCCGCGTTCGCACCAGGAGCCAGACATACAATCCCAGCAGCAGCCACGGCGCGACAACGACGCCCAGGTGGTGCAGTGGCACCATCGCGATTGGCAGCAACCAAATCAGTGCCAAGAAAGCGCGTTTCCAAACTGCATCGGCATTCGCGCCGAATCCATAACCGACTAAAACGCCGAGGTTGGTAAGCGTCATATCATAGTTGTGCGCATAGGGCGTGGCGAGCAGAGCGGCGATTCCGGTGAGCGCCACCTTGTGGTCGAGAGTTGTCGGCGACCGCCAGGCGAAGACGATCCCCACCGCGGCCAGAACGGCAATCACACCCTGGGCCGTGTACGCTGTCGCCAGGTCGGCGCCATGAATCCGCAAGGCCATGAACACACTGGGCGACATGTCCATGAAGGGGCCGGAACCCTCTTCCAGATAACTGCGGGTCACCGCGAAGTTCTGCCGCAGATAGAGGGTCCACAACTCCGAGCCGAAAACCACGGCACTCAGCGCCGCCAGGGCCACGGTCGTCACGGCGGCCGACGCGATCACCTTCCAGCGCTTTTCCACCAGGAGCACGAGCGGCACGAGTAAGCCGAACTGCGGCTTAACCGTCAGGAGGCCAAAGAGGATGCCGGCCGCGACCGGCCGGTGGTGCATCAAGCGCAGGCCTCCGAACAAGAGCGCCGCGGCGAGTGCGCCGGTTTGCCCGCTGGCCAAGTTGACCAGGGCCGCCGGTGCCGCCGCCAGCACCGCCATGGTCGCGGGCCGGGGGCGGCCGGCCGTCCAGGCGTACAGGGCCAGTGTCAGCGCGGACCACAGCGCCATGCCACCCAGATAACCAACCAAGCCCAGCGGCGCCACGAGCAGCAGAAAATGCGGCGGATAGGACCAAAGATGCAGCGGGAATTCACGGCCGAGAATCGACTCCTGTTCGGCATGAAAACCGTGGACGTCGAAAACCGTCGCCGCGCGCCCCTCCAGTGCCAGACGGCCCGCAGTCCACAGGTTGATGAAATCGCGCCCGATCGCATGCCCCGACGGATCGACCAACCCGTCGGAGCGGGCCAGGTACACGCACGCCGCGCCGACAAACACCAGACCGAGCATCCCACTCATGGCCACCACGTCGCCGCGCGGCGGCGCCGACAACCACAGGTCGGCAGCAGCGGTCACGCGCGGAAGCTCAGGTGGTGCCACGAATCAGGACCTCGAAGCAGGATCGATCCGGCGGGGCACTCCAATGTACGGCGCGAACTTGCTTAGAGCAACCGCCGCCGCAGCGCAGCCCCGCACGTTGGCGCCAACAGGAAAATCACCGCTCACTGCAACATGATCATCCCCGTCCGCTCATCATACGCAAACAAATTCCCAAACCGCGCCCAGCGAATGAACGTCTCGAACATCTTGTCCGCGTTCTCTTCCGGCATGTGCAGCGCGAAGGTCTCCATGAGGAAATCACGTTCCACCGCGTGGTCCGGCTGCTTTTGCAGCGCCTCTTGCACCAGGCGGTAGATGCCCAGCTTCAAGAGTTGCTCACGCCACAGCCCTTTGCGGCCTTCGGCATCGGCCTCGACGAAGCGCTGGCCTTCCGGATCCAACAGCACCATCCGCTTCGGCGTGTCCACGAAGTTCAACAATTCCGCGCCCTTGACGATGCCGAGCATGCGGTCGAACCGGTGCCGGCTGTCCTGGGCGATGCGGAAAAGGTCTTCCTTGCCGCCGCGCGCGTTCAGATATTCCAGCAAGCCGACGATCTCGCTGGCCGTCGCCTCGGGCAACGGCTCCAACGCCGCAGCTTTCGCCGGCTCGGTCAGCGCCGGCACGTCGGGCAGCTCATGGCCGGTGATCAAATCGTGCAACTGATCGACGAGCCGGGCGAAGTCGGCGGAGCGGACATCGCGCGGCCGCGGCAGGCGATTGTCCACGATGGTGCGAATGACGCCGGGGTTGGCGCCGAGGATAACGATGCGGTCGGCCATGGTCGCCACTTCCTTGATGTCGTGGCTGACCATGAGAATCGACGACAGGTGGTGTTTCTTCGCCGACCAGATGTCGAGCACTTCGGCGCGCAGGCTTTCCGCCGTCAGGGCATCGACCTGGCTGAAGGGTTCGTCGAGCAGCAGAATTTCCGGATCGACGCTCAGGGCGCGGGCCATGCCGACGCGCTGTTTCATGCCGCCGGACAGCTCGCGCGGATACGCTTCTTCGAAACCGCTCAGGCCGACCATGCGGATGGCGTTTTCGGAGCGTTTGGCGATCTCGGCCGGCGCTAACTTGGCGGCTTCGAGGACGAGCTGCACGTTTTGCGTGACGGTCATCCACGGGTACAGCGCGAAGCTTTGAAAGACGATCGCCACGCCGGGATTGAGGCCGTGCAGCGGCTGGCCCTTGTACCAGACTTCGCCCTGCGTCGGCTGGATCAGCCCGGCGAGGATGCGCAGGATCGTCGATTTGCCGCAGCCCGACGGGCCGAGCAGGGCGACGACTTCCTCCGCCTGAACCGACAAGTTGATCTTGTCCAGCACGCGGCGCGGCTGGCCATTGGGCTGCGTAAAGTCGTGGCAGACGTTGCGCAGTTCGCAGAGGGTTTGAGGCATGATTAAGTATCTCAAGGCGAGCCGTGGGGCGTAAGCCCCCGGGTTCCGCAACCCGCGGGCTTACGCCCTACGGCTCGCCTATTTGTTCATAATGAAGCGCCGCTCCGCCAGGTGATAACAATAGCGCCAGACGGTGCGGTTGAACGCGACCACCACCAGGGCCATGACGAACGTGCTCGCGGCCAGCAGCGGGAAGTTCGCCTGTTCCGTGGCGGCGCTGATGTGGGCGCCCAGGCCGCGGGCTTGAATCGTCTTGCCTTGGTACGTCACGAACTCGGCGACGATGCTGGCGTTCCAGGCGCCGCCCGCCGCCGTCACCCAACCCGTGACCAAGTAGGGGAAGATCGCCGGCAAGTACAGGGCGCGAAAGCGTTGCCAGCGCGGCAGGTTGAAGCTGGTGGCGGCTTCGCGCAGGTCGGCCGGAATCGCCATGGCGCCGGCGACGACGTTGAACAGGATATACCATTGCGTGCCCAGCAGCATGAGCAGCACGCTCCACCAATCGAGACTGACGCCGATGACTTTCATCACCGCGATCGCGATGGGGAACAGCATCGGCGCCGGAAACGACGCCGCCACCTGCACCACCGGCTGCATGATGCGCGCCAGCTTCGGCGACAGCCCGATCGCCAACCCCGCCGGCACTGCCCACAACGTCCCCAGCGCCGTCGCCGCCAGCACGCGGATCAGCGTCAGCCCGGCAGCGCCCAGCGTGTCCAGCCATTCGGACACGCTCACCACGGAGAGCAGGTCCAGCAACTTCCACGCGCCCAGCAGCAACAGGCCCATCAGCAATGCGAAGACGCCAAGCGAAACGTAGGACGCCCACCGCGACGCCGGCACTGATTCGCCCGTCACCTCCGGCGTCGGCGTTTTCACCGTCGCTGCCGCGCGTCGCCGCCGCCGTTTCTCCATGACGATTCGTGCCCAGCGCATCAGCCGCGAATGCCGCAGCCAATCGAGGAACCACGAACTCTGGGCCTCCAGGTGCCCGCCTTCTTCCATGCGAAACTTCTGCGCCCACACCACGACCGGCCGCCACAGGATTTGATCCAGGAAGACGATCATCGCGATCATGGCAACGATGGCGCCAATCATCGCGTCATAGCGTCCCTCGTCCACTGCGACGCTCATGTAAGCGCCGATGCCGGGCAGGCGAAAATCCCTGTCGCCCAGCCGAAAGGATTCGTTGATCATCAAAAAGAACCACCCGCCCGCCATGCTCATCATGCTGTTCCACACCAGGCCCATCGTCGCATACGGCATTTCCAGCCACTTGAGCCGCTGCCACCAGGTGAAGCGGTAGACCGAGGCGACTTCGCGCATGTCCGGCGGCACCGCGCGCAGCGAATGATAGAAGCTGAACGTCATGTTCCACGCCTGGCCGGTGAAGATCATGAGGATCGCCGCCAGCTCCAGACCGATGTTGGTCGTCGGAAATACGGCGTCGAGCGCCAGCACCAGTCCGGGCAGAAAACTGAGGACGGGAATGCTTTGCAAAATGTCGAGCATCGGCACGAGCACGCGTTCCGCCACTGCGTCTTTCGCTGCCCAGTAGCCATAGGCCAGCGTGAATACAAGCGAAAGGGCGTACGCAATCAGGCCGCGGCACAGCGAGTAGAAAGTGTATTCGAAGAGCAAGAGCGGATTGTCGAGCTTGATATCGACCGTGGGCCGATGCGCGCCGGTCCATTCACGGCCCAGGCTGAACAAACCCCACAAGCCGCCGACGACGCCGAGCAGCACCGCCAGATCGACGACGTGCAGATGGCGCAGACGATGGAAGACGGCAGTCGCGTGACCCCAGGAGCGTTGGATCATCCGATCGGCCCGCAGCGTTTTTCGAGATTCGAGGAAGATTCCTGGGGGCTATCTTATGGCTCATCGGGGAAAGAATTGTTGGCCTGGTCCAAAACTACGCGGTTCCGCGTGCCAAGCGACAGTGCAACTGACTGAGCCACTTGGCCTAGTCGGTATAGTCGCAGCGCTTTTCCGTAACCCTCACATTTACAGGCCTTTGCGTCACTAAGAATTTGCGACTAGGCCACAATGCACGATACTCCACACACACATGCTTGTTACCCGGTTTTGAACCATGCCAAGAATGGTCACCGACATAGGTGATCTTCTATACGACAGAATTCCGACACAGTTGGCACGCACTCAACTTCCTATCCCCTTGAGTCATCAAATGTTACACCGAAAAAGATGCCGGCATCACATGACAACATGGTGTAGTCCCTGAAGCGTTTGCGCTGTCACCCAGAAATGACAAGAATTGAACCATGGCCCGATGAGCGTCTGGATATCGACATAACTCGCAAACAGACAACCATTTGCGTTGTCGGCACCTGCAAGTGTTCATTAGTCATAGGTACATGGTGAGGCCGAGCCGCAACCACGCAAAACAAAGAGAATTTAGCCACAGATGGAACACAGATGAAACACAGATAGGAAAAGAAGAGGCAATGCCCTGCTTTTTGTCTTTCATCTGTGTTTAATCTGTGTTTGATCTGTGGCCCAAAATTCTTCAAGGCCTGCGAAGAATCGAAACGTTAGTAGCACGGATTGGCAATGTTGCCAGTTTTTGGCAAGGTTCAAACGCCCAAGGTGGCCGGCTTTTGGCAAGGTTGCCAGCATTTGGCATCCTTAAGTTGGGAAGGAAAACCCGTCTCGGCCCGTCTCTTATTGCAGAGAGAACTCATGGAAAACGCCTGGTCCAAAACCCTGACGCGGATGCGGCTGTTGTTCGACCGCCAACATGGCGCGACGCCGGACGCCGATTTGCTGCGGCGCTATGTCGGCCACGGCGACCGGGCAGCGTTCGAGCTGCTTGTTTGGCGGCACGGGCTGATGGTTTACAACGTTTGCCGGCACTCGATCAAGTGCCCCCACGCGGCGGATGATGCGTTTCAGGCGGTGTTTCTGATCTTGGCGCGCAAAGCGCGCTCGATTCGCAACGGCGCCGCGCTGGCCGGCTGGCTGCACCGCGTGACCTTGCGCGTGGTCCACGAAGCACAACGGCAAGCCGAACGGCAGCGCAGCCAAGTGGATGTCGCCGTCGCCGATCCGCCCGATCCGAACCCGTCATCGCCCGAGCAGCGCGAAACCCAGCGGCTGGTGAATGAAGAACTCGACCGCTTGCCGGGCCGCTATCGCCTGCCGCTGCTGTTGTGTTATCTCGAAGGCAAGAGCAATGCCGAGGCCGCCGTCGAGCTAGGGGTTCCCGTAGGCACGATTTTCTCCCGGTTGGCGCGCGGCCGCGAACGTTTACGCCGGCGCCTGGAACGCCGCGGCATCGCACTCGGCACGGCCGCCCTCGGCTGCGCCTTTCCATCGGCTGACGCCGCGCTGGCGTCGCTGATTCCGCAAACCGTATCGGCCGGCATGGCGTTCGTTGCGCGTGCCGCGCCCGCAACAGCAATCACCGCATCCAGTCTGAGTTTGGCGAAAGGAGTGTTGCATACCATGTGGCTCAAAACATGCACGATCACTTGCGGCTTGGTCTTGGCTGTGGGAGTAGTCGGTTTGACGAGTTGGCAATGGCTGCTTCCGTCGCCGGCGCAGGACGCGGTGGCAAAGCCAGCTCAACCGCAAGTCTCTCCAAACGAGAGTCCGCTGACAGACTTGCTCAAGAAGAAAGTGGACAGCGCCAAACGCGCTTTCGAAGAGCATTGGAAAATGGTCGCAATCGGCAAGAGCGCCTACAATTTGGGAATATACCAACGCTCTCGGACGTGGTTAGAAGCCGAACGGGAACTACGGCCGAACCAAGTTCTTCCAGCGCTCGAAGCACACCGTGAACGCGTCAAGCAGGTCTTCGATTCGGCCAAGGCGAGATTTGACGCTGGGAACATGCCTCCCGGCGAGTTCTTCGATTGCGAATATGCGCTCTTGGAAGCGGACGTGTGGATTCTGCGCGAAAAGGAGAAGCGATAGTCCGTGGCGAGCGTCGCGGCGTAAGCGCGACGTGATTGCGACAGCCTTCCCGCGTCCACGTCGCGCTTACGTTCGCCTATCCCGCCGTGGTCGCCGACGGCGCCGGCGTTTTGCCGATGATCTTCTTGACGATCTTAAACGCGATCCACACGATTAGCGCCCACGGCAACACGACGGCCAGGCCGAAGAAGATCCACACCACGCTCCAGGTGAGAGCGAAGAATGCCTTGGACATGCTGTTGCGCAGCGCCGGCGCGATGCCCTCGTCCGACGGCACGATCGGCGCCAGGTTCGTCAGGATCACGTCGAGGTGAACCGTCGCCAGCTTCGTCTCGGCGGCCTGTAGATTGCTCGACGATTTCGATTCACGCAACTTGCCGTCGCCGAACGCCTTGAATTTGCGCACCAGTTCCTCCTTGGCGCCCAGCGGCACGTTGAAGAGCAGCGTGGCGATGACTCGGCCGTCCCGACCCTCTTCGATCGGGCAATGAACGACGGTGCCGCCCTTGGCCTTAACCATGTCCTTGAACGTGACGGCGGCTTGCTCCACGTCCTTGACCTGGATGCCCAGCGTCACCTTTTCGCGCGGCGTCATGGCGGCGGCGTTGTTGAGCCGTAGCCGATAACCCACCTTGCGTTCGGTGGCGACTTCGTTCGGGGCGACGCGCGTGGTGTTGCTCGAATAGATTTCGCCGACCTCACCCAACAGCTTCTTGATCGCGTCGCGCTCGCCGACGGGCACATCGAAGTCGAATTGGGCGGAGACGTTCAGCTTATCCGGCTCGCTGAGCTGGCCGTTGCGCACGTGACCCTGGGCCTTGGTCACGGCGGCTTGCAGCTTTTGATAGGCGACCGGCACGTCGAGGTTGACTGTCTGCAGCGTGTAGCTCTCGCGCGGTTGCACGCCGGCGCTGTTGCGCAGCGTCAGCCGATAGCCGCTCTTGAGGTCCGTCGCCGTCTCGGCCGGCTGCACGCGCAGCGTGTTCCGCGCCAGGGTTTCGCCCAGTTCTTTGAGCAGCTTGTCAAATCGATCGCGCTCGGTCGAGGATACATCGAAATCGAGCGTGGCCGTGGTATTCAGCTTGTCCAGTTCGTTGAGGTTGATGGCCCGGACCTGCCCTTTGACCTTGTCGATCTCTACTTGCAACGCGCGGTAATCGGCCGCCACATCCGGCGTGGCGATGTCGAGCCTGTAGGCTTCGCGCGGCTGGATGGCGGCGAGGTTGCGCAGCGTCAGCCGATAGCCCACTTTCCGCTCGGTGGCGATCTCATTCTGCCCGGCGCGGATCGTGTTGCGCGTCAGCGTGTCGCCCAGGCCGGCGAGCAGCTTGTCGAATTTGTCACGCTCCGCCGCCGGCACGTCGAAGTCGAGCGCCGCGGTCGTGTGCAGCTTGTCGGCTTCGTTCAGGTTCGTGCTGCGGACCTGGCCCTTGACCAGGGAAATCTGGTCGTGCAGGCCGCGATATTCGGCCGACACGTCCGAAGTGGCGATGTCGAGCTTGTACGATTCGCGCGGCTGCACGGCGGTGAGGCTGCGCAGCGTCAGCCGATAGCCGACTTTGCGGTCGGTCGCGGTTTCGCCCGGCGCCGCCCGTGTGGTCGTCTTGGAAAGCACGTCGCCCAGGCCATTGACGAGCTTGTCGAAGGTGTCGCGGGCCGTCGCCGGCACGTCGAACTCGAACTGGGCGGAGATGCTGAGCTTGTCCTTCTCGTCGAGGTTGCTGGAGCGGACCTGGCCCTTGGCCACGCTGACCGCATCTTGCAGCCGGCGATAGTCGGCCACCACGTCGGTGGTGGCGATGTCGAGGCTGTAGGCTTCGCGCGGCTTGATGTTGGCGACGTTGTAGAGCGACACGCTGAACTGCACGTCGCTGACGCGCGACTTGATCTCGCCCTTGGTCGTGCTGCCGCCCTCGGCTTGCTGCAAGCGCTGGGCGTCGTGGTGCGTGACCACGCCGAGGGTCTTGAGCTTGTCGCGCACCTGCCCGGCGGCGGCGGGGGCGACCTCGAATTGCAAAATCGCCTCGTACTGCCCCGCGGCGTGCTGCTTCAGGTCCGACTTGGTGACGCGGCCCTTCGCCTCGGTGACGGCGGTCAGGGCCGATTGCAGCGACTTCTCCACGTCGTCGGCTTCGATCTTCATGTTGACGTGCTCGGTGATGACCATGGCCGCGGCGGCGCGAAGCTCCTTTTCATAGAGCGTGATCGTCAGCGTGCTGAGGCCGACCTGGTTGTTGTAGAAGCGGATTTCGCCTTCCATCTCCTCGATCTTGGTGCGCCACACGCCCAGCTCTTTCTCGGCGAGCAGCAGGTCCTTGATCTCGCCCTTGCCCTTCTTGATGATGTCGATGAGCCGCTCTTCCATGGTGCGGGCGGCGCGGAGCCGGCTTTCCAGGTCGTAGTATTGCTTGGTCACGTCCTGGCTGCCGATGCGCTGGCTCTTCAGCTCGCCCACCTTGGCCAGCTCCTTGCGCATGTCGAGCAGGAACTTGTCGAGGTTTTCCGGCGGCATGCGGACGATGACCGAGCCCTTCACCTTGCCGTTGGGCAGCTTCTCGCTGTTGACGGTGGCGATGAAGCCGCCCGGGATGCCGTTGATGAGCTGAGTGACGCTGGCGACGGCGCTGTCGAAGCCTTCGATTTCGAATTCAACTTCGCCGGTGCGGATGATCTTGCGCACGACCGGCTTGGGATCGGGCTGAATTTGCGCGGAGATCGGCTGAGTTTGCGCGGGTTTGCCCTCGGCCGGCGCCTTCAATTGCGGCAATGGCGGCGCAGGTAGCGCAGGCGCGGGCGATTCCTTCTTGTCCTCGCCCTTGGCTTTGTCGGGGCTATCGTTGGGCAGATGGCCCCAGACTTCCTTGAAGTACTCGCCGCCGTTCTTCGCGGCGTTACCCTTGGCCGGACCGTCGGCAGCCAGAATGGTGAGATACCGCAGTTCCGCATCCTTGCCTGAAGCTTTCGAATCTGGCGGAAGGAGGCCCATTGGACCGCCCGGTCCGGCGCCGAGGGCGCTGGCCACGGGGACTTTGAAGTAAAGGCCGTTGGTTGCTTTCTGATTGGCATCCAGATAGCTCGGTGCCGGTGCAGCGAAGACGGGACCTTGTCCCATCGTGGGCGACGTGCCGAGGAGGCCCTGCGGCGCGGGAGTGGAGGCCGTTGTCGTGGTAGGCGTCACGCCCGGAGGCGCCGCAGGAGCGCCGGCGCCCTTGGATGCCATACCGCCGCCGCCGTAGGAGCCGACCGGTCCCCCGCCGCCCGGATTGTCGCCGGTGAGTCTTTTGCCGTCGGGCGAAAACGCCACCGCGTTGGGGACGGGGGCGATGGACAGCACGTCACCGCCCTCTTTGCCGAGCTTCATTCGCAGCTTCACGGTGTCGTCCAGCTGAGGCTGACGCAGATTCACGGTGGCCTTAGCGAGGTCGGCCCCGTCGCTGGGACCGGCGGGAGTGGCAAGCCGAATACCTCGATAAGCCGCTTTCAAATCCGCTTTGAGGCCCTCTTCTTCGCCGCGGCCCGACGAGCTGTCCATTTGCTTCAACGCTTCGAGGCGATCTTCGTTGACGGCGTCAACGCCTTCGCTCTCGGCGAAAAGGATCGTGTTGGACGTGCCGTCCTGCCCTTTACCCTGCCCTTTACCAAGTTTCTCGCGTATGGCGCCCGGGACGCTGATGTCCGATTTTCGTTCAAGGTTGTAGTTGATGTCTGAGTCAAGTTCGCGCGCGACAGGATCGCCGTCGGTCGGCAACATCGGATCGCTACGAGTTCCTGCTTCGCGGACTTTGGAGAGCAACAGTCTACCGTGGACGGCTAGCCCGAGTTGTTTCAAATTGTTCTCCACCTGCGTCCGCGCGCCCCACTCCCCCGGGAACGGCAGCGAGCCAGTTTCCATGACGCGGTGCATGCCGTAGCCGCACACGCCCAAGAGCAGCACCGCGGCGGCGCTGCCCAGCCAACGCCACGTCTTCGTCCAGGCGACGCGCTGGCGCAACGGCTCGGCCCGCAGCCCGGCGAGCACGCGGTTCTCGAACCCCGCCGCCGGCCGCGCCGACGCGAACAGCTTGCCCAGCGAATCATCAAACGCGCGCTGCTCGGCCAGCAGCGTGTGACATTCGCCGCAGCCGTGCACATGGCGCTCCAGCCGCTCGCGCTCCTCGGCCGTCAAACCGTCGGCGACATAGATCGTGTCATGATCCGCCCCGGCCAGGTACCGCAACGTCAGCGGCAGGCGATATTCCTCCGGCAACGTCCGCAGCACCGCCAGCACTTGCTCGCGCTGCTCGACCAGTTCGGCTTGCTCGTCCGGCGGCGGGGCCGAGTTCGGATAGGGCCGCAATTCGTTCGGCGTGCGCTTGAGCCGCATGGTCCGGCGGGCGGCGTCGATGGCCTGGTTCTGGGCGATCCTAAGTTCGAGTTTCGCAGATTTCCGAGGCGGAATTCCGGGTAAGTTGATGTCGGCTTCGTTGCTCTTTTATGGGAAACTTGTCTTGTTAACACACAACACAAGCCGCCCAGGCAAGGAAGCCG
>Ga0080064_1004014_pt1 | contig 19795 bp, 18 predicted proteins | sample Subgrocontami54m_FD_69260 | JGI IMG/M metagenome (GOLD analysis project Ga0080064, IMG submission 69260) | Subsurface groundwater microbial communities from S. Glens Falls, New York, USA - GMW46 contaminated, 5.4 m (SPADES assembly) (version 2) ...
GAGGCGATGGTTGCGCCGTTCACCGGCAAGGGCCGGGACTTTGGCGACGTGCAAAAGGCGCTGGAAGCACTCGAGGCCGCCTACCGCGCGCGCGGCTACAGCGCGGTGCAGGTGTATCTGCCGGAGCAGGAACTGGCCAAGGGCGAAGTGCTGCTGCGGGTGATCGAGGCGAAGGTGAAGAACGTGCAGGTCAAGGGCAACAAGTTCTTCAGCGAAGAAAACGTCCGCGAGAGCCTGCCCTCGCTTGCCGCGGGCAGGACGCCGAACGCGAACGAGGTGGCGAAGAACCTGCGCCTGGTGAACGAAAACCCCGCCAAGCAGACGAACGTGACGCTGCGCGCGGGCGCGGGCGAAGGCGAAGTGGACGCGGTCGCCGAAGTCGCCGACGACGACCCGAGGAAGTGGTTCATCACCCTGGACAACACCGGTACCGGCGCAACCGGCTACTACCGCTTCGGCATCGGCTATCAGAACGCCAACATCGACGGCTCGGACGACGCGGTGACGCTGCAGTACGTCACCTCGGTGGAAAAGCCCAGTCAAGTGAGCATCTACAGCGTGGGGTACCGAAAGCCTTTTTATACGCAAGGGACTTCGCTTGATCTGGTGGCGGGGTATTCGGACGTCGATGCGGGCACCACCCAAATCCCGCAGGGGCCATTGGCCTTCAGCGGCCGGGGCGGGGTGCTCGGGGTTCGCTACAACTGGCAGCTGGAGCGCATCGCGGGCTACGACCACAAGGTCTCGGTAGGCCTGGATCACCGCATGTACCGCAACAGCTGCACGGTCGGGAACCTGGGCCCTGCGGCCTGCGGCACGGCGAACGCGACCTTCAACGTCACGCCCTTGTCGGTGGCCTACGGTGGCACCTGGATCCGGGAGCGCGCGCAGATCGGCATCGGCGCGAGCGTGGCGGCGAACCTCGGGGGCGGCTCGCGGGGCGACACCACGGCCCTCGGCTTGGCGCGCTTTGGGGCGAAATCGAGCTACACGCTGTATCGCTTCGGTGCGAGCTACGCGCGGGCGCTTTCGGGGGATTGGCAGGTGCGGGCGCGGCTGGATGCGCAGTACACGAGCGATGCGCTGGTGCCCCCGGAGCAGTTCGGCATCGGCGGAGCGGCCTCGGTGCGGGGGTTCCTCGAGCGCGAGCGGGCCGATGACCGCGGGCACAGCGGGAGCCTGGAGTTCTACACCCCGGAACTCGCACCGGGGCTCGGATGGACGGACTGGAACCTGCGGTTTCTGGCGTTCTACGATTTCGGGCGCACCTCGCGGGTGAACCCGCAGCCCGGGGACCAGGTGAAGAACGGGATTGCGAGCGCCGGGATCGGCGTGCGCATGAACCAGCAGAAGAATCTCGCGCTGCGCTTCGATCTCGCCCAGATCCTGGACGAGGGCGGCACGCGCCAGAAGAACCATCACCGATTCAATCTCGGCGCAGTCTGGTCGTTCTGAGACTGGCGACCGATCAGGACGCCGGCGGCGCCGTCGGCACGCGAATCCCGTCGTAGAGCCACGCGACGCCCTCGAACGAGGGCTTCGCCTCGGGATCCGCGCCGGGCCGCGGCGCGAGAAACCAGTTGCGCACCTCGCGCACCACGCCGGCCGCGTGATAGATGTCGCCGTAGTAGCGCGCCGTCACCTGCACGCGTGCGGTGCGCAGGTAACGCGCATCCTGGTACCAGCGGAACGCCCGCTCGAAGTCCCACCCTGCAATTTCGGCATAGGCCGCCAGCACCACCGCGTCCTCCAGCGCCATGTTCGCGCCCTGCGCGAGGTACTGAAGCATCGGGTGCGCAGCATCGCCCAGGAGCGCGACGCGCCCGCGCGACCACTCGCGCACCGGTTCGCGGTCGCACAGCACCCACATCTTCCAGACGTCGATTTTTTCGAGGAGCCGGAGCACTTCCGGTCGTTCGTTGGCGAATTTCGCGCGCAGTTCGGCCGTATCGCCGTAGACGTCCCAGCCCTCCTCGTAGCGGTCGCTGTGGAACACGGCGACCAGGTTGTACAGTTCGCCGCGACGCAGCGGGTAATGCACCAGGTGCGTCCTGGGGCCGGCCCAGAGCACGACGTCGTTGCGCCACAGGTCTTCGGGCACCTCGGCGCGCGGCAGCACCGCGCGGTAGGCGATGTGCCCGGAGACCCGCGGCTTGCCCTCGCCCAGCAACTGCGCGCGCACTCTCGACCACAGGCCATCGGCCCCGATCAACGCGCAGCCCTCGATGCGTTCGCCGCTTTCCACGTGGAGCACGATCCGGTCGCCCAGGTCCTCGTAGCGCACGCCCTTGGCCCGTGTGCCCAATTCGATCACGCCGGTCGCCTGGCAGGCTTCGAGCAGAACCTGGTGCAGATCGCCGCGGTGGATCACGCCGTAGAGGTAACCGCCGAAGCGTTCGCGGAATGCCTCGCTGCCCACCTGGACGCGAATCACGGGATCGCCGGTCACCGCGTCCATCATCACGAGATTGTCCGGATGCACCGAATACCGCTCGATCGCCTCGGTGAGCCCCAGGACCTCGAACATCCGGTAGACATTCGGGCCGAGCTGGATTCCGGCGCCGATTTCGCGGAATTGCGCGCCCTGCTCGAGGACCCTGACGCACCGGCCCTTGCGCGCAAGCGCGAGCGCCGCGGCGAGCCCGCCGATGCCGCCACCGAGAATCAATACGGGAAGTGCGCTCATGGTGCGATGAGATCCTCCGTGAGTTCCGACATCGAGCGGGATCCGCACAGCTGCATCGTGCGCTGCAACTCGTCGGTGAGGATCGCCAGCGCCCGATCGGCGCCTGCCTCCCCGCACGCGGCTGCACCGTACAGGGTCGCGCGCCCGATCATCGCCGCCTGCGCGCCAAGCAGCCGCGCCTTGACGATGTCGGATCCGCGCCGCACGCCGCTGTCGACGAGCACGGGCACTCGGCCGCCGGCCGCGCGCACGACTTCGGGCAGCGCGTCGAGCGAGGCGCGCGCGCCATCAAGCTGGCGCCCGCCGTGGTTGGACACGATGATGGCATCTGCGCCTGCCGCAATCGCGCGCCCGGCATCGTCACCCCGTTGCACGCCCTTTACGATGAGCTTCTTCGGCCAGCGTTCGCGCAGGCGCGCCAGCTTCTCGGCGTCGAACCCGCTGTCGGTTTCGCTTGCGACGAATGCCACGATGCCGCCGGGACGTCCCTTGGCTTCCACCAGGTCCGCCAGATTCTCGAAATTCGGAAAACCCCGCAGCAGCATCTGCGCGAGCCAGCGCGGATGCGCGATCAGGTCGGCGAGGTTGGTGCGATTGGGGCGCAAGGGGATCGCCAGGCCGTTGCGCGCGTCTCGCTCGCGCTTGCCGCCCGCCGCAAGATCGACCGTCACCACCAGCGCCTCGTAGCCCGCCGCCAACGCGCGCGCCACCAGCTTCTCGACAATCTCCGGGTGCCGCAGCACATAGAGTTGGAACCACAGGCGACCTCCGAGTCTGTCCCCCACCTCGCGAGCAAGTTCCTCGATCGAAGTGCAGGCCGGCGTGGCCAGCGTGTAGGGAATTCCGCGCTTCGCGGCTGCGCGGGCAATCTCGAGTTCCGCCTTGGGCCAGGCGACGCCCGACATTCCCGTGGGCGACACCGCGAGCGGCAACGGCGCCGTCGCGCCGAGCACTTCGGCCGTCATGTCCACTGCGGAGACGTCGACCAGCACATGCGGGCGCAGCCGCAACCGCTCGAAGGCCTCGCGGTTCGCTCGCAGCGTGAGTTCGTCTTCGGCCGCGCCATCGATGAAATCGAACATCGCGCGCGGCAGCCGGCGCTGCGCCAGGCGCCGCAAATCCTCGATCGAAGCCGCGCGCGACAGGTCCGGCATGGCGCATTATTATGCCCACATGAAACCGAACACCGCACAAAAACGCATCGAGGGCGTGCTCGCGCCCGTGATCACGCCATTCCGCAAGGACCTGTCGCCCGACGCCGACCGATTCGCGCGCCATTGCCGCTGGCTGATGAAGAGCGGCTGCGCGGGGCTGGCGATCTTCGGAACCAACAGCGAAGCCAATTCGATGTCGGTGGATGAAAAACTCGAGTTGCTGGATGCCCTCGTTCACTCCGGCATTCCGGCCGCGGCGCTGATGCCGGGCACCGGTCACTGCGCGCTTTCCGACTCCGTTCGGATGACGCGCGAAGCCGTGCGGCTGGGCTGCGGCGGCGTGCTGATGCTGCCGCCCTTCTATTACAAGGGCGTGTCGGACGAGGGGTTGTTCAGGAACTTCGCCGAAGTGATCGAGCGCGTCGGCGACGAGCGCCTGCGGGTCTATCTCTATCACATACCCCCGGTGTCGAACGTGCCGATCTCGCTCGAACTGATCGAGCGGCTGATCGCGCGCTATCCGGGAATCGTTGCCGGGGTGAAGGATTCCTCCGGCGACTGGTCGAACACCAAGGCGATGCTCGATCGCTTCAAGGACCGCAGCTTCGACGTCTTCGCGGGCAGCGAAGTGTTCCTGCTCGACAATCTGCGCCACGGCGGCAAGGGCTGCATCACCGCCACCGGGAACGTCAATCCGGGCGCCATCGACCAGGTATATCGCCGCTGGAAGGACGCGGATGCCGACGGCCTGCAGGCGGGGATCACGGCGACGCGCAAGATCGTTCAGAAGGTCGCAATGATCCCTGCATTGAAGGCAATCGTGGCGCACTTCGGCAACGACCCTCAATGGCGCGCCGTGCGCCCGCCGCTGGTCGAACTCACTTCCGATCAGGAGCGCAGTCTGGTCAGCGAGTTAAAGGCGTCGGGATTCGCGATGCCCGGGCTCGCCTGAGCCCCCCCAGGAGGGAGGTAACGGAGGGAACCTGGGTTCCCTCTGTTCCTGGCACGCGGGGAGGTAACGGAGGGAACCTGGGTTCCCTCTGTTCCTGGCACACGGGGAGGGAACGGAGGGAACCTGGGTTCCCTCTGTTCCTATCTTACGCGGTAGATTTCCTCGTCGAAGCCGCGCCGCCAGGCGCTGAGCGTGGCGCGCTTTCGATCCAAAGGCACGCTGAGCAGCGCGTGGTCGCCCCCCTTGGCCCACCGTGCCTTGTAGATCCTGCGGTCGCTCCGAGCGTTGCGCCCGATCGTTTCGGTCGCCTCGCTCGCAGGCACTCCCCAGGTCGCCTTCACCTGTTCGATGACTCCCGCGCGATGGGCGGCGTCGAACCGCAGGTCGAACGCCTGGACCGTGCCCGACTTCAGGTACACCGTGATCTTCGCTGAAACGCCCGCGAAGCGGATCTTCGCATCGTCACAGCGCCGGTCGGCCGCGCCGCTCTTCCACTCGAGCGGCTTGCAATAAGCGCTCGGCATTGCGCGCCGGACATCGTCCTCGCGCGCACCGAGCGCAACGCCGTTGACCTCGAACGCCAGCGTCGCGCAGGGCGCGATCGACATCGCGAGGATCAGCCAGCGCCGCATCAAGCCTTTTCGATGCGCCCCGTGAGGTTGTCCACGATCACCGGGTTCTCGACATACACGACTTCCGGTGCGCTGCCGTACTTCGCGCTCACCGCCGCACGCCAGTCGCCGTTGTAGCAGGCCTCGGCGTCCGCCTTGCTCTTCCACAGATAGATGCCGCCAGCGCGGTCGCCAGACTCGGTCACGAAGTAGTGCTTGCGCCGCAACCCGGGCATCCCGAGATACCGCGGCGCGGTCTGCTCGAAGGCCTTTTCGGCCTGGGCGAGCGTCATGGGCTGCGGCAGCCTGAAACTGACGATGGCGATGATCATCGAACTCTTCTCCTTCGAGGTGCCGCCGGATCAGGCGGCACGTTTCACGCCGGCCGGGTCCGGTTTCACCTCGTGACTCGCCGGACGCGCGCGCAGTTTGGTGTCGGTCAACTCGGCGCGGTCGCGCTGCGCCAGGCGGAAAGCCTGGTCGCGCCCCGAAAGATACTGCGACGGCCAATGCTGCGGAAGATGCTGATACCAGGCGGATGCCTGAAGCGTGAAATACGGATTGGCGAGATGCGGGCGCGCAAGCGCGACGAGATCCGCGCGGCCCGCCGCGAGCAGCGTGTTCGCCTGGTCCGCAGTGGTGATCGCGCCGACACTCATCGTGGCGATGCCGACTTCGTTTCGCACCCAGTCGGAGAACGGCGCCTGGTACATCCGGCCGTAGATGGGCTGCTGGTCCGGGACGGTCTGTCCCGTGGACACGTCGATCAGGTCGCAGCCCGCATCCTTCAGCATCCGCGCGAGCTCCATCAGGTCCTCGGGACCTAGCCCGCCCGGCGCCCAGTCGGTGGCGGAAATCCGCACCGACATCGGCTTTGCCTCGGGCCAGACCGAGCGGCAGGCGCGAAAGACCTCCAGCGGGTAGCGCATCCGGTTCTCGATCGCACCGCCGTATTCGTCGCTTCTCCGATTGGTGAGCGGCGAGATGAAGCTCGCCAGAAGATAGCCGTGCGCCATGTGCAATTCGAGCATGTCGAACCCGGCCACATCGGCACGCCGGGTCGATTGCACGAACTGCTCGCGCACCGCGTCCATGTCGGCGCGCGTCATTTCGCGCGGCACCTGCGACTCGCCTTCGAAGTAAGGCATCGGCGACGCCGAAATGACCGGCCAGTTGCCGGCAGCGAGCGGATGATCGATGTTGTCCCAGCCGAGTTGCGTGGAGCCCTTGCGGCCCGAGTGTCCGAGCTGCATGCAGAGCTTCGCCCGGGAATTGGCGTGGCAGAAATCGACGATCCGACGGAACGCCTGCGCCTGCTGCTCGTTCCACAGCCCCGTGCACCCGGGAGAGATGCGACCGTCCGGGGAGACGCAGGTCATTTCTACGTACACCAGGCCGGCGCCGCCGATCGCGCGCGAACCATAGTGCACGAAATGCCAGTCGGTCGGCATACCCTCCACCGCCGAGTACTGATCCATCGGGGAAACGACGATCCGGTTCTCGAGCATCAGGCCGCGGAGCCGAAACGGAGTGAACATCGGCACCGGCGGATTCGCCGTATCGACCTCGTAGCCGCTCGCCTTCTGCCGCTCGGCGTACCAGCGCTGAACGCGCTCGACGAACTCCGGATCGCGCAGTTGCAGGTTCTCCCAGGTGATCTGCTTGGAACGCGACATGAGGCCGAATCCGAACTGCGCGGGATCCATCCCCCAGTAGCGCTCCATGTGCTCGAACCAGGTGAGCGAGACGTTTGCCGCGTGCTGCGTCTTCTCGACCTCTTCGCGGCGCACGGTGTCGTAGCTGCGCAGGGCGCCGGGAATCGAATTCTCGCGGCGCAATGCCTCGAACAGCGCGATCGCATCCTCCATGGCGAGCTTGGTGCCCGAACCGATCGTGAAATGCGCGGTCGCCTTGGCGTCTCCGACCAGCACCACCCTGCCCATCACCCAGGTCCGGTTCACGATGCCGGGAAAGTTGCGCCATACCGAGCGGTTGTTGATCAGGCGGTGCCCATCGAGTTCTTCGGCGAACAGCGACTCGAGCGCCGCGACCATCTGCGCCTCGTCCATGCGCTCGAAGCCCAATCCCTTCCAGGTGTCCTCGTCCATTTCGGCGATCAGCGTGCTCGCGCCGGGTTCGTACTGGTAGCCATGCGCGACGACGATGCCGTGGGGCGTTTCGCGAAAGAAATACTTGAACGCGTCCATCGGCAGGGTCGAGCCGAGCCAGACGAACTTGTTGGGCCGCAGGTCCACGCTCGGGCGGAAATGCTGCCGGTAGCGCTCGCGGATCTTCGAATTGATGCCGTCGGCCGCGAGGATCAGGTCGGAATCGGCGAACTCGGTCACGTCGTCGACCTCGTGCTGGAATACGAGTTTCACCCCGAGTTCGCGGCAACGATCGTGCAGCAGCGCGAGCAGCGTGACGCGCGAGCAGCCGCAGAAGCCGTTGCCGCCGATGCGCATGACCTCGCCCCGGTAATGCACGTCGATGTCGCCCCAGTACGCGAACGCGCGTCGGATCGCCTCGTACGACGGCCCGTCGTAGGCCTTGAACGTATCCAGCGTCTGGTCCGAGAACACCACGCCGAAGCCGAAAGTGTCGTCGGGACGGTTTCGCTCATAGACCGTGATGTCCGACTCGGGCCAGGCCTTTTTCGCCAGGACCGCGAAATACAGCCCGCCGGGGCCGCCACCGATAATGCTCACTTTCATTGCGTGCTCTCCGCTACTCGAGTTCCTGCGCGACCGAAGGGTCAATCCGGCACCACCGCCGTCGCCTCGATTTCGAGGCGTGCTTCAGTGTCCATCAGGCCGCGCACCTCGATGACCGTCATGGCCGGATAGTGCCGGCCCATCAGTGCCCGATACGCGGCGCTGATCTCCCCCAGCGCCCCGAAATAGTCGTTCCGGTTGACGACGTACCAGGTCATTCGGGCGATGTGTTCCGGCCGTCCGCCCGCCTCCGCCACCACTGCGATGATGTTGGCGAGCGCCTGACGGAACTGCCCGCCGAAGGACTTCTCCGCGAACTTGCCGTCCTTGTTCCAGCCGACCTGCCCGGCGACGTAGACCGTCGTGCCGCCGCGCAGCGCGACGCCGTTCGAATAGCCCCGGGGTTTCACCCAGTCGGGCGGTTGCAGAATCTGCATGACGTCTTCCTTTTCTTTCGTTGACCGCTCAGGCGCTCTGCGCCCTCAATTTGAAGCGCTGCAGCTTGCCGGTTTCGGTTCTCGGCAGCGTCTCGCTGAACTCGATGGCGCGCGGATACTTGTACGGTGCGATGCTGCGTTTGACGTGCTCGCGCAGTTCGGTCGCCATGGCCTCTCCCGGCTGAAAGCCCGCACGCAGCACGACGTACGCCTTGACGATCGTGCCGCGCTCATCGTCCGGCCATCCGACGACCCCGCACTCGGCAACCGCGGGATGCACCAGCAGCGCGTCCTCGACTTCGGGTCCGGCGATGTTGTAGCCGGCGGAAATGATCATGTCGTCGGTGCGCGCCTGATAGAAGAAGTAGCCGTCCGCGTCCGCCGCATAGGCGTCGCCGGTGAGGTTCCAGCCGTTCTGCACGTACAGGCTCTGGCGCTCGTCGGCCAGGTATCTGCAGCCCGTCGGGCCTTTGACCGCCAGCCGTCCGACCTCGCCCGGTTTGCAGGGCCTGCCCGCGTCGTCGAGCACGCAGGCACGATATCCCGGGATCGCGTAGCCGGTCGCGCCGCGCCGGACGCGCGCCGGTGTGTGCGAGATGAAGATGTGGATCATTTCCGTCGACCCGATGCCATCGATGATTTCGATGCCGGTCGCCTGCTTGAACAGCTGGCGCGTCGCATCGGGCAGCGCCTCGCCCGCGGAAACGCATTTCGTCAGCTTGCGCAAATCGTACTGCGCTGCCAATCCGGCGACGGCACGATACATCGTCGGGGCCGTGAACAGCACGGTCGCGCCGAACTGCTGCACCGTTTCCAGGAGCGATTCCGGCGCGAGCTTCTCGGCAAGCACGACCGAGGCGCCGAAGCGCATCGGAAAGCACAGCAGTCCGCCCAGCCCGAAGGTAAATGCGAGCGGCGGCGTGCCGCAGAAGACGTCGTCCGCGGTCGGCTTCAGGCAGGATCGCGGGAAACAATCGCACATCGCAACGACGTCGCGATGGAAATGCACCGTGCCTTTCGGCTTTCCCGTCGTGCCGGAAGTGAACGCGATCAGCGCAACGTCCTCGGCGAACGTGGGCACGTTCCGGAACGCTGCCGGCTGACGCGCGGCCAGCGCGTCGAGCGAGTCCGGTGCATCGTCGTACCAGTAGCACACCGATCTGAGCGCAGCGCAGCCCGGGAGCGTCGCCTTCAACTCCGCATCGAGCCGCCGGTCGCACAGCGCATGCGTCACCTCGGCCTTGGTGATGATCTGGGTGAGTTCTTTCGCGCGCAGCAGAGGCATGGTCGCCACGCAGACGCCGCCCGCCTTCATGACGGCGAACCAGCAGGCCGCCATCATCGGATTGTTGGGACCGCGCAGCAGGACCCGGTTCCCCGGACGCAGGCCCATGTTCCGGACCAGCACGTTTGCGATCCGGTTGGCCTGTGCGAGCAGTTGCGCGTAGGTGCATTGCCCGTCCGCCGTCCGGATCACGACGCGCTCGCCATAGCCGCGGGCCACGTTCCGGTCGAGCAATTCGGCCGCGCAGTTCATCCGGCGCGGGTACTGCAGTTCCGGAAGCTCGAAAGTCAGCTCCGGCCATTGCGAACTCGGCGGCAGGCCGTCGCGCGCAAAGGTGTCGCTGTGAGCAGTGGCCCTCATATCGCGTCTCCTTTTTCCATCACGTCAGAGCAGCTGCGTTTTACCCGCGCGAGCAGCGCGAGCAGCGAGGTGCTTTCCCGCGCGGTGAGCCCGCCGAGAACCTGAACGATCCAGGCTTCGTGCGCACGCGCCATCTCGCCGAATGCACGCATCCCCGTCCGGGTAAGTCGAATGCGATAGGCGCGCCGGTCCGCGTCTTCCGCGCGCTCGACCAGCCGCTCGCGCACCAGCTGATCGACGATGCCGGTGACATTGCCACTGGTCACCATCATGCGCCGCGACAGTTCGTTCATTTTCAGTCCGTCGGGGTGGCGCTGCAGCTGCGACATCAGATCGAAGCGCGGCAGCGTCGTGGCGAATCGGCCGCGCAGCTGCCGCCGCACCGTGCGCTCGATCAACTGCGTGCAGGTGAGCAGCCGAAGCCACAGCCGCAGCGCGCGGTGGTCGTCGGCGCCGGCTGCGCTTTCGCGATCCGCGGGGGCGCGTCGACGCGTTCCCAGAAAATCAACCCTCAATAAATGAAGCCTGAAGTATCTTGCCGCAGCGGCGGCCTCGTGTCACGCTGCAGCGCGACAGCCGCCGTGCCGCCACGCGATCCGGCGGGCTCAGCGAAGCAACTCGAGCCAGTAGACCGCCAGTCCGAGCGCCACCAGGGCGACATCCGCCAGCGCGATGACCAGAACGAGAAACATTATGCGGCGCGCAGACGGCTTCATCGGGAGCCAGACCCTGCGCATGTAGAGCCGGTACAGGGGTACCCACCCCCAGCGCCGGTCGCGCTCGAGGAAGGTCTTCAGCGAGACGCCCCAGGCGTGCAGGCTCTGGTCGACCTCGCCCGGGGCCGGCAGGTCATCCGCCCTGCGCGGCCGATACTCGTCCGTGATCGTGAGCCGACTGCCTGCCGCCGACGGCTCGATCGCGAAGCGCGTGCAAAGCTTCGCGCCGGAGGCAAAAACGATTCGCCAGGCGTGGCCCGGCTCGGCGCTCGAGCGCCCGTCCAGCAGCACGCGCTGGCCATTGCCGTGATTGCGAATGCTCGCCACGATCCGCCCCGGCTCTGGCGTCTGCCAGGTCTCGATTTCGAGAAACGGATTGATCCGATAAAGGGTTTCGGTCTCGCGGCAGAACGCGGCGAGTTCCACGGGCGGCAGCGGTGTTTCGAGCACCACCCAGGCGGCGTCGCGCTCGGGCGCTGCGCCGCCGCCGGTCATTGCGGATAGGGCGCTACCAGAAGCGGCGCGCCGAGACCGCGCACCAGCGCTTCAAGCTGCATGCGCGAACTCAAACCGCGAGCGCTCGGCGGACGCGGCGACCCGATCACGACGAGATCCGGGGCGATTTCGGCGGCGAACCGGACCAGGCACTGGGCGGGCTTGCCGAGCACGACGCGATGGGCGAACCGCAAGCCGAGCGCTTTCGCCTGCGCATCGACCCGCGCCACGTTTTCGTCGATCTCGCGCTGCAGCTCGCTTTCGACGTGCCTCGCGTAAACGTCGCGCGTGCTGGCGTTGTTGAGCCAGTCGTCCCCCATCATCCCTTTCCAGAAATCGGGCACGACGACCAGTTGCGTCAGCTGCGCGCCGGAATCCGCCAGTTCGAGCGCGAGTTGCTCGGCGGCGCGCGCACCGGGCGTGCCGTGGCTCGCGAGCAGAACGTGCGCGTAGCGGTTCATAGGTGTGCCGGAAGCGTCTTCCAGCGCGCCGGGCGGCGCGCGCCGCGGTCAGGCCGGATACTACCGGAGGGCATGCCCGGCGACCACCGGGCGGCCGCCGGGACTTTCGTACGCAGGCTAGTTGACGAACAGGTACACCAGCAGCGCGATAGCCAGCGACAGCACGAGCGCCATGACGTCCTCGTAGCGGTCGCTTGGAAATACCGTGAGCGCCGAGCCGCGGTCGAATTTGTCATCAGTCATTTGTCATCTCCCCGATTCAGACTGTTTCTGCGACCAGGAACCAGACCACGATGAGCGATCCGACCGCCTTGATCACACCGACGATGCTGCCGATCACCAGCGGCTGCCCCCCGGCCTGCCGGATCGACGCGGCTGTGATCTGCATTCCCAGGCCGACCAGCCCGAAGGTGAAGAACCAGGCGATCAGGTCGCGGAACTTCGCGATCTTCTTCGCCGTGTGACGCACCGCGCGGTGCGCCTTGACAAGGACGTCGTTCGACGCCTTGCTCATGATCTTGGCGTTGACCACCCCGCGCAACACGTCGTCGTCGTCGATCGACATGAGCTTGCGGTTCTCGATCAGCCGGCCCAGCGCCACTTTCTGGTCCTCGCGCTGCACCTTCCCGGCCTCCGCCCTGAGTGCGTCGAGGTCTTTGTCGCCGAGCAGCTTGCTGACCGGCTTGCCCTCCTTGTCCTTGCTGGTCAGCGCCTTTTCGCTGTTGTCGAAATACGCCCCCTGGTAATGGAGCGCCGGAGCGAAAATGCCGGTGGAAGACAGCGCGAACATCAGGATGAATCCGAGGACGAAGACCGGGAACTTGCCGACTACGACCTGGACCAGGTCGACCTGCTGGGCGCCCGCCTCGCGCCGCACGTACCACACCGCCAGCCAGAGCACGATGATCGGCAGGAACAGCACGCGCGTGATGTTGAAGATCTCGGCCACCTTGAGCGTTTCGATGCCGTTGGGCTGGAACGCGAGCGCCGCCCCGGCGACCTGCGCCGAGTTCAGAATTCCGGTGCCGGCCCAGGCGCCGAACTGGATGTACCCCATGCCGAGCGCCTTGCCGATGATCGGAAAGATGAACATGCACAGCACGCCAAAGAGCAGGATCGTTCCGATCGTGTAGGCGATCTCGACCGACTTCGCTCGCACCACGGGCGCGGCGGCAACCGCGGCGGACACGCCGCACACTCCGACTCCGGCAGACAATACTCCGGTCATCGAATTGGGCATGTTCCGGCGCGCACCGATCCACAGCACGACGCCGACCGAGCCCAGAACGAAGATGCCGATCAGCACCACGGAGAGCCGGCCGAGTTTCGCCAGTTCAGCGAGGCTGTACAGCGTTCCGAGAAGAATTACGCCCGTCTTCAGTCCCAGCCTCGACAACCGGACGCCGTTCTCCGCCCAGTCCGGAACCCGGAAGAGGTTGACGATGATGATCCCCGCCAGGATCCCCATCACCACGTAATTGAGGTTCAGGACGCTGGCGAAATTGAATCCGAGCGCCGGTTGCGCCGCGCGGCCCCACTGACCCATCAGCGGATCGAGCCCCCATTTGACGATGAACGCGACCAGCATGATGAAGACCACGCCGCCGATCATCGACAGCAAATAATCCCCGTTGCCCTCCTTGGGTGGAGCGACCAATTGCCAGAGCCCGGAAACGATCGCGATTCCGCCGAACGTATAGCTGAGAATGAGCATCTCCCCGACGTGCCGGTCGGTGCCGAGGAACTTGATCAAACCGGCCAAGACGCCCGACTGCACCAGATAGGCGTAGGCGACCATGACGATCCCAACGACAAGCGGCCAGAAGGTTCTTCGCGTGTAGACCATGGTCAACCTCCCCCTTGTGACAAAATGCGGTCATCGACCGACAGGCGAAGTGCTGGCTGGGCAGCCAAGTCGTGGATCTTCACGTTTCCTCCCAGCGGATGGCAATCGCCAGCCGTTTGCTTGTTATTGATCAGCCTTTCTTTTGCCGCATTCTTAAGCGTGCCGGGATTCGCCACCATATGAATATTTTCATGACACCCACAGTAGTTTCTATACGCGGATCAACGGGTCTTACAAGCGAGATTGCTTCGCATTTCGCCGCGTCGGGCGGGCGTAACAGGTTCGCTCGATGCTGCGTTGCGGCAGCATTCGCGTTGCTCGCGATGTCGAGCCCATACGCACAGGAGAAAGCGGCCGACCCGAAGGCAACCAAACCCGCAGCAACGAAATCCAAACCGGCTGCCAAGCGCTCTGGCGAGGCGGCCGCGAAAACCTCGTCCGCGGCGAAACAGGAAACCTCGGCCGAGGCCGATAGCGCCGGGTTGAAAGCGGTCGAGGAAATATTCGCCTGTGTCGCGCAGGGCCTGCCCGAAGGCTGGCAGCGCGCGTGGGTGGTGGTGACGGAGTTGTCGGGTGGCATGAAGGAACGGCGCTTCGAGGGGCGGTTCCAGCTCTCGCTCGAGGCGTCGGGCGACAAGCGCTGGGACTACGTACCCTGCAATTCACGCCAGGTCGCCGAAAGCGTTTACCGACTCAATGATTTCCTCGAGCCGGAGAAGAGACGCTGGAAGACTGCGACGCTCCTGTTCCTGCGTGAAGGCCGATTCGAGCTGAAATACGATTATTCGCGGTAGTCCGGCCGGGCGCGCAATTTGTGCTTCATGCCTTGCGCAGGAAATCGAAGTCGCAGCCCAGTTCCGCCTGCAGCACGTGATCCATGTAGAGCTTCGCGTAACCGCGCAGTGGCGGCGTAGCGGAAGGCCGCCATGCCGCGCGGCGACGCGCCAGTTCATGCTCGTCGACGAGCAGATCGATGCGCCTGGCGCGCACCGAAAGCCGGATGCGGTCGCCGTTTCGAACCAGCGCGAGCGGGCCGCCCACCGCCGCCTCGGGGGAGACGTGCAGCACGATCGTGCCGAACGCGGTACCGCTCATTCTCGCGTCCGAGATTCGCACCATGTCCTTGAGGCCAGCGCGTGCGAGCTTTGCCGGAATCGGCAGGTATCCCGCTTCGGGCATCGCGTAACCGCTCTTCGGCCCGGCGTTTTGCAGCACCAGGAAGTCATCGGGGCCGACATCGAGTGCCGGGTCGTCGATTCGCGCCGCGAGATCATCCAGCGAAACGAACACCACAGCACGCGCCTCGCGCTCGAACAGGCGTGAGTCCGCAGCCGAGCGCTTCAGGATCGCTCCGTTCGGCGCAAGCGAACCGAACAGCGCGACCAAGCCGCCTTCGGGCGCCAGGGGCTCGCCGAACGGCCTGACCACCGCGCGATCCACCCATTCGGGAGCTTGCGCCAGGCGTTCGCCGAGCGTTTCACCCGCAATCGTCAGGCACTTCAGGTTCAGCAACGGCTTCAATTCGTGCAGCACGGCCCCGACGCCGCCCGCGGCGTACAGGTCCGACATGTAGTGCTGGCCGGTCGGTTTCAGGTCGACCAGGACCGGCGTCGAATCGGACAATTCGTTCAACCGCGCAAGCGAAACGTCGACGCCGACGCGACCCGCGATGGCAATGAGATGCACGATCGCATTGGTCGAGCCGCCGATTGCGAGCAGCACGCGCATCGCATTCTCGACCGACTCGCGGGTGATGATCTGGGAAGGCCGGATCGGATTGCTTGCCAACTCGACCGCGCGCGCTCCGCTTGCTTCCCCGGCGCGCAACCGATCCGCGTGCACTGCGGGAATCGCCGCCGTTCCAGGAAGCGCCATGCCGAGCGCTTCGGCAATTGCAGCCATCGTCGAGGCCGTGCCCATGACGGCGCAGGTGCCGGCGGTGGTCGCGAGATTGCCTTCGATCTCGCCGATTTCTTCGGCGCCCACCCGCCCGGCCCGGTGGAGCGCCCAGAAACGCCGGCAATCGGTGCAGGCGCCGAGGCGCTCGCCATGATAGGAGGTCGGCATCATCGGACCCGCCAGCAGCTGGACCGCGGGAACGTCCGCGGATGCGGCGCCCATCAACTGCGCCGGCACGGTCTTGTCGCAGCCGCCGACCAGAACCACTGCGTCCATCGGCTGCGCGCGAATCATCTCCTCGACATCCATCGCCATCAGGTTGCGGAACATCATCGAGGTCGGGCTGAGGAAGACTTCGCCGAGCGACACGGTGGGAAATTCGAGCGGCAGTCCGCCGGCGGCGAGCACGCCGCGCTTCACGGCCTCGATCAGTTCCGGAAAGTGGCGGTGGCAGTTGTTGAATCCGCTCCGCGAATCCGCGATCCCCACGACCGGACGCTGCAGCATCGCCCCGGAAAACCCCATCGATTTCGCGAACGAACGTCGCAGGTAAAGCGAAAACCCGGCGTCGCCGTAGTTGGTGAGCCCTCGCGCCAGGCCAATCCGTGCTCGATCACTCATGCGATCATTCTAGCCGGGCTTCATACAAGTGATTGATTTGTATGGTTGGGATTCATCCCACTTGAGTGATCTCTGAAAATGTGGTTGTGTTCCCACGGGTCGTGAACCTATCTTGAATCACCGGAAGGGGACATGGAAACAGCCGCCCGACACGGCCGGGGATTGCTAGAGAGCATTGCGGATTACTGCCGCGCAAGCGGCATGGCCGAATCCACGTTTGGCCGCCACGCGGTCAACGACGGCAAGTTCGTGGCGAGACTTCGCGACGGCGCGCGCGTGACGCCGGAAACCCTGGACCGCGTCTCCAGATTCATGGCGCTTCGGGGCGTCACCGTGGCGAGCGATCCGCGCGAACTCCGCCGCCTGATTCGCGTCGCCGAGCCCGTGCCCGTGCCGCCGTCGGAAGGCACGCCGTCGCGCAACTTCCGGTTCTTCGACAACCGGCAGAAATACCTGCTGTTCGTTTCGACCTGCGGCGAGAAGGAAATGATCGCGCGCCGGGTCGGAATGGAACTCTCGCACCTCCATCCGCACCCGCCCGCGTTGCGCGTATTCGACGCCGGCATGGGCGACGGCACCGTGCTCACGCGCGTGATGCGCGAAATGCACCGGCGCTTTTCCACCATGCCGTTTTTCTTCGTTGGCAAGGAAATCAGCCTGGAAGACGTGCGTCTTTCGCTCTCGAAGATGGCCGACCGCCTGTTCGAGCACCCCGCCACCGTTCTGGTCGTGACCAACATGTACTACAACGAAGCGCCCTGGCTCGCGCCGCGCGCACCCGACGCGGCCGGTGCGCTCCTTTGGCACCAATGCGCGCTGCAGGGAACCACCGCGCATGAATTCGGCGAGCAGATCTCGGCGCTCGAGCCCTTCCTCGCGAAACACTGGCAGGCGCGCCACAGCCCCAAGACCGGAAACCCGATTTACGAGCGTCCGGTGGTGCTCGTCCTGTACCGGGAGGATTTCCGCTTCCTCCTCGACGAGGTGATTCCGCGCCAAGGCAGGACGCGCGCGGACTATGACCTCGTGATCGCCTCGCAACCGTATCGCGCACGCGTCCCGGTGGAGTTCAAGGCGAGCCGGGTGATCACGCCGCTGGCGCGCGGGCTGCGTCCCGGCGGGCGCCTGCTCGGCATTCACTCCTGCGGACGCGACCCGGGGCTGGAGATCGTGCGCAGGATCTGGCCGCAGGAAAATCCCTTCGTGTCCGGCCGCCACGATCTGCTGCGCGCGGTGCGCGCCGAACTGGGCAAGGACGCGCTGCACTTCAATTTCAATGCCTACTCCGATGCGCGCGCGGTGTTCCGCTACGACATGCACACGCTGCCTTCGGAGATATCGGCAAGCATCGGCACTTCGACCCTGTTTGCCGCCTGGAATGCCGCGGTCTACGTCGCTCAGATCGACGACGAGCGGCTCGCCCGGGTGCTGGGAGAACGCGCCTATCTGGACGCGACGCGCGAAGTGCTCCAGGCCCACGGAGGGTTGTGGTTTCTCGACGAATCGTACGTACTGTCGCGCAAGCGAGGATGAATCCCATGACACCAGTCGCCGCCGCAGCCAAGGCCGTCACCGACCCCGAAATCGCCGTCCTCGCCGCGGAGCTGCTCGCCTGCGGATCGCTCGAAATGGGAGCGCACCGTCCGCAGGACGCCCAGCGAATCGCAAGGTCGCTTCCGGCCGGAACGCCCGTCTATGTCAACCACCTGCCGCGGCATCAACTGTCGGACGCGCTCGCCTCCCTCGTCGCGGTGCGCGACGCCGGGCTCGAGCCCGTGCCGCATGTGGCGGCGAGGCGCATCGGCGATCGCACCGAACTCGAGTCGTTCCTGCGCAGGGCGGTGCGCGAAGCGGGCGTGCGCAAGTTGCTGCTCATCGGCGGCGACGAATTGGCGCCGCGCGGCCCATTCGACGACGCGGCAGCTCCGATGCGCGGGGGACTCCTCGCCGACTGCGGAATCCGCGAAATCGGATTTGCCGGTTACCCGGAGGGGCATCCGCGCATTCCCTCCGCCGTGCTGGAGCGCGCGTTCGCCGAGAAGCTCGAGCTCGCCGCCGCGCAGCAATTGGGCGCTTTCGTCGTGACGCAGTTTTCGTTCGCGCCGGCGCGCGTCATAGAGTACTGCTCGGGCCTTGCGCGTCGCGTACCGCAGGTGCCGGTGTACGTGGGTTTTGCGGGTCCGACTTCCGCTGCGACGCTGCTGCGGTTCGCGCAGCGTTGCGGAGTCAGCGCTTCGTTGCGCGCGCTCCGCGACCAGGGCTTCGACGCCGTGCGCCTGGTGACGCAGACCGACCCCGGCGCCCAGCTGGCGAGCATCGCGCGGTACTGCATGGCACATGCGAGCTGCAATGTGGTGGGAGCGCACGTGTTCAGCTTCGGCAGCGCCGCCGCCACCGCGGAATGGATGAACCGCTACATCGCCGCGCATAGCGGTCGCTGACCGACCCCACCGCGGAAACGCGGTCCCCGCATGCTGGAGTTTCCCGGTCGCTACGGGAGGGTCGTGGACGTGAGAATCGCATTCATCGGCCTTGGCGCCATGGGCAGGCGCATGGCCGCCCGCCTGCAATGCGCGGGACACGAACCGACGTTGCACGATCTGCGGCGTGAAGCGGCGGACGCGTTGGTTGCCGCGGGTACGCACTGGGCGGACGATGCGGCGCACGCGGCAAAAGGGACTGAAATCCTGTTCACCTCGCTTCCGGGACCCGCAGAGGTCGAAGCCGTCGCGCTTGGAGCGAGCGGCGTGCGCGACGCACTTCCCGCGGGGAGTGCTTGGTTCGATCTCACGACGAACTCTCCGGATTGCGTTCGCCGCCTGCATGTGGCGATGCTCGAGCGCGGCGTGCTCGATTGACCATTGGCAAAACCCTCGCGCCCCGACTTGCCCTAGAATTTCCCTCGAACCCCTGAGGGAGGTCGCCATGTCCGCCGGACTGCATTCACGGCTCCGCTTCGCACCGGCCGAGACGCGCGTCGAGCGACGCGCAGACGGTTCCATCCTGCTTCGATCACCGCAGCAATTGCGGGGCTACGCCAGAGCGATCGGCGAATGGCTGGTGCATTGGGCGGAGCGCACGCCTGAGAATACGTTTCTTGCCGAACGATCGGGCGATGCGTGGCGCAGGGTGACCTACGCAGAGGCGTTCGACGCGGTGCGACGCATCGGCCAGGCGCTGCTCGACCGCGGACTGGGCATCGAGCGGCCGGTGGCGATTCTGTCCGACAACAGCGTGGACCACGCGCTGCTCGCGCTGGGCGCAATGCACGTCGGCGTTCCCGTGACCCCCGTTTCACCTGCGTATTCGCTGATGTCGAAGGACTTCGCCAAGCTCCGCTACATCTTCGAACTGGTGAAGCCGGGCCTGGTGTGGACCCCCGATTCCGCGAAATTCGCGGCAGCGCTCGCCGCGGTCGGTGCGAGTTCCACGCCGATTGCCGAGTTGCTGCAGGCAAACCCTTCACCGCGCGTCGATCAGGCCTTTGCGGCAATCGGTCCGGACACGATCGCCAAGATTCTGTTCACTTCGGGTTCGACCGGAACACCGAAAGGCGTA